>JAAUYD010019190.1_pt1 | contig 13767 bp, 13 predicted proteins | sample 7278101 | NCBI WGS metagenome assembly JAAUYD01 (sample SAMN14350128, study PRJNA611818) | marine sediment metagenome | isolation source: surface marine sediment (0.6m) | place: French Polynesia: Moorea | collected 2018-08
AAAGCTTTTAGCTTCAAAAAACAAAAGCCAAACCACCCGGTCTGACATAATTGCTAAACGAATTCCACCATTTTTTCGGCTAATTTTATATTGTCCGAAAGTAACTCATAAAAACTGTCTTTACTCATTTTTAATAACACAGTCTTTTTGGTTGCTATAACTGAATTACTTTTCGAGTATCCTATCTCTCCTATGAATTCTCCTTTATTAATCTTGCCAATTATTTTATTATCGACCAGTACATTTACTGAACCGCTAAATACAATAAAAAAGTTATTCCGGTAGAGGTCTTCCATGTCAAGGAATTGGCCTTCATTCAACAAAATTTCTTGTGTGATATCTATAAGATCAGCCAACACTAAACCAAAAATATCTTTGAATATATCGATTTCCCTAAGAAACAGCACTTTATCAAATCGTAAAATCGACTTTTCGTTGGGCGACTTTATCAGTCTTTCTAACTCTTTTCTCTCGTTAACCCCCAGTCTTTTCATATTTTCTTTACAAGCCTCCGGGTCAATCTTATTCAATGACCAGGTGGCCATTTCCCGTATCAACGGATCAGGGTTGAACATATTAGCAATAAGATCAAAATAGAACTCCCGGATCTCCAGCAAACCAATTTGGTACAAGATACACGTCTTTGTCCACCTGTTAGTTTGTGAAAAATCACGGTTAAGAAGAAACTTCAACACCATTTTATTGCCAAGGTTTTCTCTCGGGTAGAAAACTTCAAGCCTTCTGGCCTTTTCCACAAAAGAAAGGTCATCTAACACGGGAATAATCCGCTGCTTCAGATCTTCCGAGAGAAAGACATCCAGCAACTCAAGGGCATAGGTCATGCCCTCATTAGTACCACTTTCAATGTTCTCTTTTACCAATTGGATCGATTGAGCCTCATAAAGCATGGCCAATAACATATAAATGTGGTCTGCATCATATTCGATCTCTTCTACTATCGCCCGCTTTATCTCATTCCCAAAATACTCACTGCTAACTTCTTCAATCGCAGCCATGTTCCAGGCTATATCTTCGATGTCAGATTCTATCGCATACTTGATCCTGGGTATTTGGCTTACCGAAGCTTTAAATTCTGCATTGCCCAAGGCTAACAGCACTTGTGATACCATAAATTTGTCAGGATAATCAATCTTGTTCCATAGCAGGGCTCTGGCCTGATCCCCGCCTATCCTACCCATCACCTGTATAATCCGGAGCATAATTTGTGAATTTTGTCCTGATCGATAAAAAGAGGCATCCAAAATATCTAAGGCTTTAGCACCTATGATAGTCAGTGCTCCCGATGCCGGAACGTAATAAGTCGGGTATTGCAAATTATCTATCAAAGCTCGTATCACTTCATCATTGTACCTCCTTTGAGCAGTTTTAATAGCAGTCAGTCTTACCTTTGAATCCAGATCATATAGCAATTCAATTAAAAAAGAAATATTCTCTTCCTCTTCAGAATTGGACAGAAGCTCTGCTGCATATTGACGATCTTCGGGGTCATCCGACTTGGCGAGTTTGGAAACCCGAGATTTTGCGATGTCGCCAGAGGAGGAAAAAAGTGACAATAAATCCGCTCCGCTGACCACTTGTTTTTTGTCTATTTGTTTGTTTTGACTGATCACGTAGCGATCAGAAGCAGTTAGTCCTTTTATTTCATTCATTCGATCTTGAGCGAATGTTCGCACATCTGCTGATTCATGGATCATCATCGTATTAATTGACTGTGGCAGTAGCTGAGGGCTCATTTTTTCAAGAAGCCGGTAGGAAAACATAACCTTACTCACCCTTCTTTCCTTAAGTGTATGCGCCAGCCGTTTAGTAAGTACCTGAAGCGGGCTCAACACCTCTGCCACACCGGCGCGTTGCTGCTGCTCCAGTTTGAGTTTTATTTTGTTGCGATACCCCATATGGAGCTTACCAATTACGGCCAAATGACCTATTATTATCCCTAGGAGAATGTACAGATAGTGGATATCTTCAAAAAAGGTAAGATAAGAGAATCCAAGTATAAGCATACCCGCCAAAAGCCGTGCAGCTTCATTAACAACCCCTTCAACTTTCGTTTGGATATTAAAGCGAACCCTGTTATCCAAAGGAATGAAATACAGTTTAAAAGTGGGATTCTCCAATGAATCCCTAAGGAAAAAATTGAAAAGTCTGCTGGCCGCTACCAGTAAGAAAAACCAAATAAAAGAACTGCTAGTGGCTTGATAGCCAAAGATGGTTCCCACTGTAACAGTACCAATCGTAAAGACCAATAGGATCACCGGCAGCACACTCAAAGTCACTCGGAGCCCATATTCTCCAATGATCTTGTCGTTGACAAAAGTTTGCATAAGAAGTCCGATAACCAGTATGGCCAGGTTAAATACAGCCAGAAAAACCCTTAACTGGTCCTCATCAGGGTACTGTTGAGCCACCACATTCTGAAATGAATATTGGACAAATGTGAAAGCCACCATAGAAAATAGCAGAAACAGAGAAAGCAGTCCAACGTATTTATCTTTACTCAATGCTTTTAAACTGGTATCGGCAACCTCTTCTTGGATGTTAGATACCTCCGCCTGGGCCAGATCATACTTAGAAGTAATCAGGAGCAGGAAGACTGATGATATGAGTAGACTCACACCACAGATTAACAAGTAATCCGCTGTGTCGGGGATCACCTGGCCAAGAAAAGGGATTAATGAAGAGGCTAAAATGGCTGCTGAAAGTTGTCCCACATCTATACCACCAATAATCCGCTTGGACTGCCTTAGATCAAACATACGCCCAAAAACGCCCCAGAACCCGAGAAGACATACTGCCAAGATTGGGCCGATCAAAGAAAACATCAGAAAAACCAAATAATCTTGAATTCTATCCGCTCCCGTTTTAAAGGTCAAATACATGGCAAAGGTTGCCATACAGATTAAGAGTAGATTACCTAGGGCCAGCTTCGCAAAACTTATCCTATTCTGCAGATAAGAAAAAAGGGCTGTAGTAAAAATCCCCAAAACTCCAGAGAATAGAATGGCCTCTTTTAAGTATTCTTCTAGTCTATTAAGGAATAATGTTTCAGCACTAATCTGATAAGTGGCTAAAAAGATGCCCATAAAAAATCCCTTCCCCAGCAGCAGAAAAACCTGGTTCTCCTCTTCCGGCCGTGCATTGAGGGCCCTAAATAATGCCTTCAACATCTCCTAAGTAACTTGTTCAAAAAATAGTTCTGTTTAAACCCTATCTATGCATTAGCCTTCGGCTACAAGCCATAACTGACTAAAGTCTAGTTACTTAAATACCAATTTCCTACTCACCATAATGATCCCTGATAGCTATCGGGATGCCTCCGTTGCAAATTGGTATTTAAGCACCTATCTAACAGCCAGTTAAGGCTTTCACTTCAAACCCTAATACATAGATCAGGTTAAACGAGTAAGATAGAGATAGTTGGACTAATATCCAAACCGATCCACTTGGCTAAACAGCAAAAAAACCGGCGCTTAAGCCGGTTCTTAAACTGATCATATCTGTTATTATGATTAATTCACTTTAGCCGAATCGGATTCCGTGTTAACTTCTGACTCAGTGCCTTCTGCTCCATAAACTTTATTAAGCCCTTCAATAATTTTTCTCGTAACATCCAGACTATCACTGGCGAAGAGCACATCGCTTCCCTGATTATACTTTACCACAAGTTCTATTCCGTTATTACCGCTGTATTCTTTAAGATAATAGCTAACACGATCGTAAAGATCTTTATTCACCTTTGACTCTTCTTTGAGTAACTCCTGTGTCAGGCTCTCCTGATAAAGCCTTAAGTTCTGCTGCTTCTTCAGTAAGTTTTCTTCAATAGCCTTGGCCTGTCCTATAGTTAGATTTGAGATGGTTCTTTGGTAGTCGTTAACTTCATTTTGCAAACCCTGAGCTCTATTCTGATATTCAGCTTCGAGTTTTTTGCCTTTTTCCTCTAACTTCTTCTGAGCGTCCTTGAAGAAATCATAGTTAGCCAACAAAGAATCAGCATTAACATATACGATACTATAATTGCCTTTCTTTTCCAGTTGGTTTTCGGTTTCATCAGTAGAGTCACCCTCCGAAAATTGAAAATAATATAATACGGCCACCGCCACGATTAAAACAGCATTTAGGACTAAGGGTATAGTTTTCACTTCTATTCGGTTTGATGTTTAAAATGGCCGCAAATAAAGGAAAGAAACTGGTGAATTACTATACCCCCTCCTTCAATTGCTCTTCTTGGTCGCTTTGAACCTTGACGGTGTAATGAAAGTCTTTTGAATGATCTTGTTCCGTTGGCTTGTAAAAATAACGGAACTTTGGCTCCTTGGAAGTTCCATTTGTATCCGGCTCTTCTTTGTGTCCCAACAAGGGAAGTTTATAATTCTTAAAGTAAATGGCACAAAAAACTCCAGCAATGGCCCCCATAAGGTGAGACTCCCAAGAAACATGTTGGCTACCCGGAAACACGCCCGCCAAAAAAGAGCCCCCATACAGGAATAAAACAACAAAGGAAATTGCCAATGTACCTCGATCTTTCCGCATAAAACCACTCACGAGAAGGAAGGTTAGGATACCATAAACCAAACCGCTTGCACCAATATGATAAGCATCTCTTGCTGCAATCCATACCCAAAAACCGGTCATCAAATAGATCATAAAAAAAACGGTAAGTGCAATTCTATTATAGAAATAGAAAAGCCCTAAGCCTAACATTATGAAGGGGATGGTATTTGAAAAAAGGTGATACATGTCACCATGGATCAATGGACTCAGCAATATTCCCATTGAACCTTGCAGTGTACGGGGATAGTTGCCTAATGATGATAAATCGAGATTGAAAATATATTCAATAATCTTGACCAGCCAGATGGCAAAAATAAAACTCCCAGTTTTAAATACGGATCTTTTAAAGACTAGTACCTCACTCTCCACAGGTGTTAATTAGTGTTCAACTCCTCTTGTAATTGAAATGAATAGGCAGTGATATCAAGTTTTAGATTTTCCTCGTTATAGTCCTGAACGAACTTGGTTATTATTTCGTCAGTGATTTCCGGAACGTTGAGCGCAACATCCAAACCAATGCCAAAATCTATATTCGAATCTATTTCCACGTGTTCAGTTACTTTAACTTCGTCTTCCTCCTCGAGCTCGGTGATCACCTCCGCCATAAACAGACCTATCTCTTCTTCTAAGTCATCTAAAGCTGCCAGGTCACCATTTTCATCTTCCTCATACTTTATCTTTTTAAACTCAGGAAAATGCTTAGCCGCCCTGTGCTCAGCTATTTCGTACAATTCACTCGCATGATGTAGCCTTAATGTATATATTACCGTGTCGTATATCACTTCCTTGCCTTCAAAAACACCAACAAAATAGAAATTCACATATTCATCAGAGTTGTCTTCAGACTCAACTATACGATAATTTTTACCACTCAGCACGAGTTCATTTTTGAACTCCTGAATTCGCTTTTCATCAAAACCTTGATTGTGCCCAGGCATATTTATCGATTTTAGTCCTCTTAATATAAACTAAAATGGTATTACTGACAAGATATTTTCCGTCATTTAACGAGATTTTATGCCCTAACGATCTTTAGAGTTCAGTCCACCAAATAAGCTATTCAAAATTGACAGTATTAAACCGAATATAAGAGCCCACCAGAATCCTTGAACATAAAAGCCTGGCACTAAGGCATTAGCCAACAAAATGATAGTGGCGTTGATGACTAAAAGGAATAAACCCAAGGTAATTACAGTAATTGGAATAGTAAGTATGATTAACACCGGTCGTATCACAGCGTTAAGAAGAGCAACTACAGCGGCCACTATAAGCGCCGCTAGAAACCCTGAAACTTCTACACCAGGGAGCAAATATGCCCCTATGATAACGGCAAGGGCACTTAAAACAAGCTTTACTAAAAAATTCATGCTTTATGTATTTTCTTTATACCATTGCGCATACATGGGATAATTCTCAGCAGTTCTCTTGATAACAGCAAGCATTTCTTCACCTGTATCCTTCACCTTTTTTGCCGGTGTACCTGCATAAATGGAATTAGCCTCTACCACCGTATTCGCCAATACTACAGCCCCAGCAGCAATCACCGCGCCGGATTTCACTACAGCATGATCCATAACAATGGCTCCCATTCCAATTAATACATTATCCTCTATAGTGCACCCATGTACAATGGCATTGTGTGCAATGGAAACATTCGTGCCTATCACTGTCTTGGCACGTTTGTATGTACAATGAATAACAGCACCATCCTGTATATTGGTATTATCACCTATGGTGATAGAATGAACATCCCCCCTAATCACGGCGTTGTACCATACCGTACAATTGTCACCCATTACCACCTCACCAACGACAACAGCTGTTTCAGCAAGAAAACAATTATTACCAAATTTAGGGGCATGGCCTTGCAGTGTTTTTACCAGTGGCATAATTTTGTATGTTTAAACATTAATTAATTAAAACTTTATTCACTTATCTTTGTTTCCGTATTATTAAAACCAATATAATATTTATTACTACTTAAATCGCAACTATGAAAAAACTAAAATTTTTAAGTCTGTTGGCTCTTCCATTACTTATTGCCTCTTGTGGTCCTAAGTCTGAGGGTACAGATGCTGAAGTATCAGAAGCCAAGGAGGTTGAGGAAACTTCCGCGGCTGCAGCCTCTTATGCTATAGATACCGACAACAGCATGGTAACGTGGATTGGCAGCAAGCCCGTAGGCAAGCACAATGGTTCTATTCCCGTCTCTACTGGTAGCATCCAGGTAGAGGGTGGTAACATTGTTGGTGGCACAATTACCATAAATATCGCAGATCTTCAAAACGAAGATTTGGCAAGCGACTCTACTCAGAAAGCAAAACTGGAAGGACACCTTCTATCACCTGACTTTTTCGCTGCTGAAGAGTTCCCAACTGCCGAATTTGTCGTTACCTCCGTCGAGGCGTACTCTGCAACGGAAGCTATTGAAGACAAAGAAGAGATCGACTTCGAGTACAAGCCCGCCGCTGCTTCTGAGCATATTGTAGAGGCTCCTACGCACAAGATTACGGGTAATTTGACCATGAGAGGAACTACATTAAGTATCTCTTTTCCTGCCAAAGTTTCAATAACCGAAGCAGGCATCACGGCTGCTGCCAAATTCAATATTGATAGAACCCGATGGGGATTGAAATATGGTGAAGAGGCGTCCATTACTGATAAAGCCAAGGATCAATTTATTTATAATACAGTGAATGTTGGTTTTGAGTTAGCGGCAAACGCTGAATCGATGTAAGGCCAACATAAACCTGTTAACCTAAGGCTGTCCTTGTATAGGGCGGCCTTATTTTTTGTTTAATACCTTTTATCCGTGGAAAGAAATCGCCAATTCTTCGTTTTTAACAATCCAAAACTTCTAAAAAAGAAGTCTCTTGCCTGGGCTAGCCAATTCGATGATTGCATCCTACTAAATGCCAATGATATAGAATATCCTTTCAAACCTTTTAAAAATGTGCTAGCCGCAGAAGCACATTCTTATGTTAAGATCGAAAGAAGTACTTCTTTTGAAGATGTGAAACGAGCAGTAGATCGTGTAAAAGACTGGCTTTTCGGCCACTTCAGCTATGATCTTAAAAATCAGATAGAAAATCTACGCTCTAAGAACAAAGACCTCTTAGAATTCCCTGAAGTTTCCTTTTTTCAACCTAAACATCTTATTTTTTTTGAGGCAAGAGGTATTACAATTGAAACCACTGAGGATCCTGAACGCATTTACAGTGCCATAGTGAACACGGTTATACATGAGAATAAAAGCTACGACCTAGACCTCCATCCAGATACCTCCAAAAAACAATATTTAGAGAATGTGGGGAACTTAAAGAACCATATCCTTGAAGGAGAGATATATGAAATTAATTACTGCATTTCCTTTTTTTCTGACCAATCTGACGTGGAACCCGTAGGCCTTTATCAAAGTCTTGTTGAACTATCCCCTACTCCATTCTCCGCTTTCTACAGGAATCGAAACCATTACTTGCTATGTGCCAGTCCAGAACGTTTTTTGAAAAAAAGAATGGACAAAGTCACATCACAACCTATTAAAGGAACTGCTAGGCGTGGCAATTCCAGTTACGAAGATGAGATCATCAAACAACAACTTCGTACCGACGAAAAGGAGCTAGCCGAAAATATGATGATCGTAGATTTGGTTCGGAATGATCTGGCAAAAAGCTGCATACCCGGCACGGTTGAAGTAGAAGAAATGTTTGGTGTTTATACATTCAAACAATTGCACCAAATGATCTCTACGATCAGTGGAAGGTTACGTCCTGAGTCACACGCCGTTGACACAATAAAGAATGCTTTTCCCATGGGAAGCATGACAGGCGCCCCAAAAGTTAAGGTCATGGAGTTAATCGAAAAATATGAACATTCGAAAAGAGGACTGTTCAGTGGAAGTGTCGGCTACTTCACACCGAATGGTGACTTCGATTTCAACGTGGTTATCCGAAGTGTCTTACTTAATAAAGCGCTACAAAGAATTGCACTTCATGTAGGTGGAGCAATAACTTATGACTCCGACCCCTACAAAGAGTACGAAGAGTGCATGCTCAAGGCTTCCCCACTGATCAGTTTATTATCAAAAAATAATTACTGACATATTGTCACTTATGTTTGTTACCAATGTCTAACTTTGCACCTGCAAAAAATTGAGTACTATGGATAATGTTATTGGCGATCTTAATATTTTGACCGACCAAGACAAGGAGGCTTGTGAAGTTGTAAAAGTCTCGGAAAATAAAAATACAGGAAAGGAACGTAAGCTTTACATTGAAAGCTATGGGTGTCAGATGAATTTCAGTGACAGTGAAATTGTATCTTCCATCATGGCTGAGAATGGTTTTGATACGACATCAAGTTTCGAAGAGGCTGACGTTGTGTTTCTCAATACATGCTCAATCCGTGAGAAAGCGGAACAGACGGTCCGAAATCGACTAGCACAATTCAACCAGGTCAAGAAGAAAAAGCCGGAGCTGCTTATAGGGGTGCTGGGTTGCATGGCTGAACGGTTGAAAAGCAAGCTGTTGGAAGAGGAAAAAATAGTCGATCTGGTAGCAGGTCCGGATGCTTATCGTGACCTACCCTCACTGGTTGAAAAAGTAGATGAAGGCAGTAAGGCAGTAAATACCTTTTTATCGAGAGAAGAAACTTACGCGGATATCAATCCCGTAAGGTTAAATTCTAATGGAGTTACGGCCTTTATTTCAATTATGCGGGGTTGTGACAATATGTGTTCTTTTTGTGTAGTACCCTTCACTCGTGGGCGTGAACGCAGCCGCGATCCATATTCGATAGTAAAAGAAGCTCAGGCCCTGTTTGACCAGGGATATCGGGAAGTGACCTTACTAGGGCAAAATGTTGATTCGTACAAATGGTCGCCGGAGCAAAATAACAAAGCCAGACTGGAAAGATCTGAGGTAAGTAGAGTGGTGAGCTTTGCCAATTTGCTAAAAATGGTGGCTAAGGTTCATCCTGACTTGCGTGTTCGTTTTTCAACGTCACACCCGAAAGACATTACCGATGAGGTGTTGGAGGTTATTAACAAATACGAAAACGTATGTAACTATATCCATCTTCCTGCCCAAAGTGGTAATTCGAGAATTCTTGAAATGATGAACCGTACATACACCCGTGAATGGTACATTAACCGCGTGGACGCTATAAGACGAATAATAGGTAACGATTGTGGAATTTCATCAGACATGATCAGTGGTTTTTGTACTGAAACAGAAGAAGAACATCTGGATACCTTGTCACTTATGGATTATGTTAAGTACGATTTTTCCTATATGTTCTTTTATAGCGAAAGGCCCGGCACATTGGCTGAGAAAAAATACAAGGATGATATACCCCTAGATGTGAAAAAGAGGCGCTTAAGTGCAGTAATTGCCAAACAGCAGAAACATTCGCTGGAGAGAAACCAGCGTGATGTTGGAAATGTACATAAGGTTTTGATTGAGGGCTTTTCAAAAAGATCAGAAGATCATTTGCAGGGAAGAAATTCTGCGAACAAGGTGGTAATCTTCCCTAAAAAGCACTATAACAAGGGTCAATATGTTAATGTATTAGTAGATGATTGTAGCGCAGCCACATTGTTTGGCAACATAATAGACTAATGAACGATTCGGATATTTTAAGTATAAAACAACGTTTTGGCATAATTGGCAACTCAACATTGCTCAATCATGCTATTACTGTTGCTTCACAAGTGGCGCCAACGGATATGTCGGTTCTTATCACGGGTGAGAGTGGTAGTGGCAAGGAATCTTTTAGCAAAATTATTCATCATTTAAGTCCTCGGAAACATAATCAGTTCATAGCCATTAACTGCGGTTCCATTCCTGAAGGAACGATTGATTCTGAGCTATTTGGTCATGAAAAGGGGTCATTTACCGGGGCACATGAGGCACGTAAAGGGTATTTTGAAGTTACCAACGGGGGTACCATATTTCTGGATGAAATTGGCGAAATGCCGCTCGGTACGCAGGCACGCTTATTGCGTGTTTTGGAAAACGGTGAATTCATAAAAGTGGGTTCTTCCAAGGTACAAAAAACAGACGTTCGAGTGGTGGCAGCCACCAATGTTGACTTGATGAAATCTGTCGAAGATGGCAAATTCAGAGAAGACCTGTATTATCGGTTAAGCACCGTACCCATCTATGTACCTCCCCTACGCGATCGAGGCAAGGATATTGAACTGCTTTTTAGAAAGTTTGCTTCTGATTTTGCTGAAAAGTACCGAGTTAAACCTATCTCCTTATCTGACGATGCCAAAGAGGTTTTGCTTAAATACCGCTTTCCCGGTAACATCCGGCAGCTTAAGAACTTGGTAGAACAAATCTCAGTACTGTCGCCGGAGGATAAGGTTATTACGGTGGAAAAGCTACTTAACTACCTTCCTCAGGATCAAAGCCAACTTCCTGCACTTTATAAAGAACCTGGTGCGAGTGAAGGCGTATCTGAAAGAGACCTACTTTACAAAGTTCTGTTTGACATGAAAAAAGATATGAACGATTTAAAAAAGATCGTTCTGGAAGTAGCAAAAGGAAACACAACCAACAAAGAGATATTAAGAGATCACGGCAGCCTCTTTGAAGATATTGACCGGGATACACCTTCCACCCTTGCTCCCTCGGAGCCAGTACTACTAAACATTGATAACGGGTCGGAGGAATATAAAGATCGTGAAGAAGAGGAGATTCAGGATATAGTTCACGAAACTGAAGAAGAGGAATTATCGCTTGAAAAATTGGAAAAAGATATGATCATCAAGGCACTGAAGAAAAACAAAAACAAGCGAAAGTACGCAGCACAGGATTTGGGGATTTCGGAACGAACTTTGTATAGAAAAATAAAACAATACGAACTTGAGGAACTCTAAACTGTTTTTATTCATCTTAATACCATTCCTGCTGGGTTGCGGAGTATATTCTTTTACTGGAGTAGCGATCACGGCCGAAACCATATCCATTCAGAATTTTTATAATGATGCTGATGGTGGCCCCCCAGATATGGCTCAAATATTCACGAACCAATTAACAGACTACTTCCAGCAAAACACGAACCTCACAAAAGTTGAGGTTGATGGCGAACTGCAAATAGAAGGTGCTGTTAGTAGCTATCGCTTAACTCCGGTGGCTCCCTCTGCTGCTCAGAATGACGAGTTCGGCGACGCCGCTGCGCTTACACGACTCACCATTACCGTCACCGTTTCCTATGTCAATACCCAAAATGATTCGTTCAATTTTGAGAACCGCAGCTTTTCATTTTTCGAAGATTTTCCGAGTGAACAAAATATAACCTCTATTGAACGGGACTTGATAGATCGAATCTACGAACAGATTATTTTGGACATATTCAATGCCACGGTTGCCAATTGGTAATATTTGACATATTTTTACCTGTTATCAATCAAAACAGTTACAGAAAAAAATCGTTTTGAACAAGCAGCGTTTTAAACAAATTGTCAAGAACTATACCGATCTGTCAGTCTCGGATCGTATAGAATTGCATGAGTTGGCAAAAGAGTATCCCTACAGTCAGATCATACATGCTTTGGTGGCCAAAGCAAACAGTGACGCCAATACCGACATCGCCCAACAGACATTAAATTATGCTGCTATGTACGTATCAGACCGGGCTATTCTTAAAGGGATCATAGAAGCCCAACCGCAAGAAGAACAAGTTCCGGAGGTTAAACGGCAAATGACAGAGACAGAAGCAGCTAGTACTCCATCCGATGCAACTGAAAAAGAAGATGACGAAACTCCACACGTCTCAAAAGGAACCAAGGTAACGCTTGATACCCCCGATTTACAAACTTCATCTTCTGACATCGCGAATGAGCTATGGAATGACCTTGAAAAACTGAAAGAGAGTAAAGCCAGATACCTCGAATCGACATACGCTGAAGACGAAACAACGTTAGACAAGCCTACCGCAAAAAAGACAACGAGCAGAACAAAAGCAACAACAACCAAAAGTGTCAGCGGAACTAAAAAGACACGGACTGCAGGTAAAACCGTTAAGAGTACTGCTAAAACCAGTACTTCCGGGGGTTCAAAAACAGCCGTAAAAAAAGAGCCCTCTAAAACAAGCACTACAACAAAAAGTAAATCGACAGGTGGTGCAACGTCTATTAAGAGAACCGGCGCCTCCGGTAAAAAAACAACGGCAACAAAAAAAAGTACCCAAAATAAGTCGGGTTCAAAAACCACGGGTGTAAGCAAGGAAAAAGACACTAAAAGCCCTGCCGAATCAAAGTCGACTTCGAAAGTTGATTCAAAAAAAAAAGTAAAATCTAAACTAGTTAAGTCCCCTGTCGATGAACAACGACAGATTATCGAGAACTTTATAGATAAGGAACCCAGGATATCGGCCAAAACACCCAAAGCCATTGACTCGGATCAAAAGGATCTCTCAGAAAAAAGTACAGCGTTCACTGAAGACCTGATTTCTGAAAACCTGGCTCGAATACTAATAGCCCAGGGAAAAAAAGAAAAGGCCATAGAGATTTACAAAAAATTAATTTGGAAGTTTCCTCAAAAAAAGTCTTACTTTGCAACCCAAATAGAAGACTTACAAAAGTAGAGGAAGAAGGATATGTTTACCCTTATATTGAGTATTATTATATTGGCTTCGGTATTGTTGGTACTAGTAATACTGGCGCAAAACTCCAAGGGTGGGGGCCTAACCAGTCAATTTGGAGGCTCCGGTGCCAGTAACATGATTGGTGTTAAGAAGACTGGTGACTTGTTAGAAAAGCTTACGTGGGGTTTAATTGTCGTTGTTTTTGTGCTGAGTATAGGCACAAGTTTTATTAGCCCGCGCGAAGCTGCCGGTGATGAATTCATTGACAGGGCAAGAGAGTCTCAGTCCGTTCCTACATTAGATCTGGGTGGTGTTGAAGGTATTGAAGAAGGAGGAGAAGATACTCAGGAACCTGTAGAAAATACCGATGATAATGGCCTAGGTGAAGACCTCGGAAGTACAGAGGACTAGGGTAACTAAGAACTCATTTCAAGGATCAATATATGGCGGATTTCCAATGAAATCCGTCGATATTTTATGTACGTCACTTAGCCCGCATTATTCATCTGCCGAAAAAATAGGTTATAAAATCGGTCGGCTAGCTTTTTGATCTGTCCATTCTGATCAGGAGGGTTAAATGTAGAGTAGTTTTGAAGCACAGGG
>JAAUYD010064908.1_pt1 | contig 13763 bp, 9 predicted proteins | sample 7278101 | NCBI WGS metagenome assembly JAAUYD01 (sample SAMN14350128, study PRJNA611818) | marine sediment metagenome | isolation source: surface marine sediment (0.6m) | place: French Polynesia: Moorea | collected 2018-08
CGAGTTTTATAAAGACGGTCAATATATATATGAGGGTGCGGCTCACAGTTCAGAAGAGTTAATCGATTATTTGGATAAGTTGGTAGGACAATATCCGATCGTTTCTATTGAAGACGGACTGCAAGAAGAAGATTGGAATAGTTGGAAATTGCTCAACGACAAGTTAGGGTCTCGCATTCAGTTAGTTGGAGACGACTTATTTGTGACTAATCCGAGCCGACTGCAAAAAGGAATCGAGTTGGGTGCGGCTAATTCAATTTTGATTAAATTAAATCAAATTGGTACTTTAACTGAAACCCTCGAAACCATAGACTTAGCAACTCGCAGTGGTTTGCGTTCCGTAATCAGCCATCGTTCTGGAGAAACAGAAGATACCACGATCGCCGATTTAGCGGTCGCAACTCGTGCAGGTCAAATTAAAACTGGTTCTTTGTGCCGCAGCGAACGAGTTGCTAAATATAATCGACTTTTGAGAATAGAAGACGAACTAGGCGATCGAGCTGTATATGCTGCCAAAATTGGTTTAGGGCCAAGTTGTTAAGTTTTGCTGTTGGATGTTGGCTGTTAGCTATTAATTGTTGCCACAAATAGCTAACAGCAACTAGCACTTATTTTTCGCTTACCTATTATACGTAATTTTTTCTTTTTCTTTCTCTTTTTCTCGTTTGCGACCGAAAAGAAAATTCCACCCGTCATCCAAAAGAGTATAAACTATTGGAACTATAATCAAGCTTAAAAGGGTAGAGGTTATCAATCCGCCAATAATTGCTACTGCCATTGGCTGTCGCAATTCCGACCCAGCTCCCAAACCCAAAGCAATTGGCGTCATTCCCAGAATAGTTGAAGTAGTGGTCATTAAGATCGGACGCAGACGAGCCTTTCCAGTTTCTAAAATTGCTTCTGTGCGACTTAAGCCCTCTCGACGAAGCAGAGTAGCATAGTCAATGAGCAAGATCGAAATTTTTTGCACCAAACCCATCAAGAAGATTAAACCGATCACGGAAATCATACCGAAATCGCTGCGAGTAATGAGAAGGGCCAACATTGCTCCTACGATCGATAAAGGTATAGATATGCCGATCGCTATCGGTTCTAATAATCTGCCAAAAAGAGAGTATAGCACTACTAAAATACAAATTACTGACAGCCCCGCAGTGAAAGCAAACGATCCCAAAACTTCACCCATACGGGCTGAGTCCCCTGCCAACTGCAGCTCAACCCCTTCAGGTATCAGAGGTGTAGCCAGTGCCACTACTCGTTCAGTAGCATCCCCCAAAGCTGTATCTTTACTGAGGTTAGCGCTAACATAGACAACTCGCTGCCTATTTTGGCGTTCAATTTTAAGGATGATGTTTTTATTTTCTTTGCCCGAAGCGTCTACATCTAATAATCCTGGCAACTTTTCTATTTCTGTTTTGATTTTTTGCGCAGTCTCATTTAAAATGTCTAGATTGTCGCCGATTAAAGCAATTTTGAGAGGTTTTTCATCTCCAGTATCTACAAACTTTACATCTTCAACGCTGACACTGACTCCACGAAGTTCGGGTAAAGCAGAGCGGACATCTTCTTGAACTTCAGCAGTGTGCTTGGTGCGATCGCCGTTGAGTCTTACATACATCTGTCCTTTGTAGAGTTCCCCTCGCGCTCCCGCAACGTCATAAACCGATCCAACATCTGGGGATTCTAAAACAGATTCTTCTAGTTTTTCTCCTCGCGTAATAGTTCTATAGAGCAAAAACCTTCTCGGATCGATCGAGAACATTCCAGAAGAGGACTCTGTTTTTTGCGAGTCTGTTGTGGTTTGCATCTGCCGATCTAAGTTTTCTTGGGTTACCAATCTACTCGGCAAAGTGGTTGTATAGATTATATTGAACTCGCCTCGATCGAGTTTGGGAATAAATCCGGTCGGGACAAAGGGAATTAGAGCAATTCCAGCTATAAAGCTCAATAGGGCTATTCCTACTACGATTTTTCGATGATTTAGCGACCACTTAAGTAGTTGGTAATAGGGTTTAACTATTAAGGAGCGAAGATCGGGAATGGGAAAGTTATTTTGGTTATTATTATTTTGCTTATTAGTTTTTGTTGGCTTAGCTTTGAGCCAATATACCGACAAAACTGGAGATAAGGTTCTAGCAACTAACAGTGAAGTTAAAACCGCTGCAGAAACAGTTATTCCAAAGGGTTTAAAAAACTTGCCGACCGAACCACCCATCAAGGCTACAGGCAGAAACACCGCCACAATTGTCAAAGTTGAGATAATAACTGTGATTCCAATTTCATTAGTAGCTGCAATAGCTGCGCTGCGAGGATTTTCTCCTTGTTCGATGTGCCGAGAAATATTTTCAACGTCAACGATCGCGTCGTCTACAACTATTCCAATTGTTAGTGCAATAGCGAGCAGGGTAATTGTTTCTAAGTTAAACCCAAATATTGCCATAACAATACAGGTTCCTAACATAGAAATCGGAATAGCTAGGGCTGTAATGAAAGTTGCCCGTAAATTTCCCAAAAATGGATAAATTACGAGAACAGCTAAGATAATCGCTAAAATTAGGTCTCTAACCGTAGCTTCAACCGCTTCAGTAATATAGTCTGCTTTGGTTTGTGCTAAGGTTATTTCCACGTCTGAAAGAGACGATCGCAATTCATCGACCTTATCCTCAACCTCTCCTACCACTTCCAAGATATTGGCATCGCCCTGTTTTATTACCTCAAAAGCTACCGCTTGCTTGCCATTAATGCGAACTAGTGTTGCTGGGCGATCGCTAGGTAAGAGGCTATTTTCAGGTTCCTCTGGAGTATCGTTTCCTAAAAGATTTACCCTGAGAACTCCTGGTAATTCTTGTATTTGGGGGATAATTTGCTGTTGGGCAATTTGAATTAACTCTTGAATTTTCTCTCTGTCGCTTTTGCCTTCACTATCTTTAGTAATTGCATAGCTAACAACACCTGACTCGTTTAAGTTAAATGGTATTACCTCAAGGGTAGCTTCTTCTGGAAGAGAAAGTTCTTCAACTGCTGTTCTTACTTTCTCTGTTGATGACTTCAGATTTTCTCCCGCTTCTAATAAGAGACTAACTGCGGCTTGTCCTGGAAAACTAACTGAGTATAGTTCTTGTAATCCCTTGAAAGATTCAACAGAGTTTTCTATTGGTTTGGTTAAACTTGTTTCTGTTTCTACTGCACTAGCTATTGGCGCTTCGGCACGTACTAATACCACAGGAAATGTGACATCAGGAAACAAATCGTATTTGAGCGAACTAAAAGCAAATAACCCAGCTACACTAACAGCCAGCCAAAAGCAGACGGTCAGCCAGGAATATTTTATTGCTATACGAGATATATTAAGACGCTCCCTAAGGGAGATCTTTTTGCGCGATTTTTCCATCAAAAACCTCCGAGGGTACTGCAGATAATGAACATATTTTTATTAAAGTAGCCCGAATATCGCAAGGAGCGTTGGACGGAGCATATAAGTTATTGGCTATGGGCTAATTTTAATAAAAAATATCTTTTGCGATCGAACAAAGGCGATCTAAGATTTCTGCGGCATCACACCTGAAGTTTTTACCTGTAAACTAATCGGAAGGCAAGATATAACAAATCTAAGAGGTATCTTCATGAGAATTTCAATATAATTGATAGATAGACTGTTGTATTATTTATTTAGACACCGAACAGCGCTTGCTGCTAGTCAGCCAGAAACTCCTGCTCGACACTTGAATTAACAAGATTTTCAGGAATTATTCCTATAGCTGGGAATCTAAATCGACTGAAATCCAGTAGTGGTAAAGTTACTGGCTGTATGAAATTAAAATCAATCTCGAACCATCCTTCGGGCATAGTTTTTCAATTTAATCTTAAGCATATAAGAAAAACAAGGGAGACGTAGCAGAAAATTATATTTCTACGTCTCCCTCGATAGTATTAAGCCAATTACCAGAACATTAGAAGAGCGATCGCTCCTCTGTTCTTAACTATTCAGAATCTAATACTTTGTTAGAGCAATATAAGCCTACGTCTTGTTGTTCTGCTGAAGATAGTTTTTGATATTGTTCGTAGCTATAGAGAATTTGAAATCTTTTGCGCGTACAATCGCAGATTTTTACTGCGTCTTCTTCAGGTAAGTGTTGTGTGGCTTGCTCCATACACTTAGGTTTGTAAGTCGTAGCAAAATCTGAGGGATAGCCTCTGCCTTTTGTTTGTTGGAGATTTTCTGTTTCTCTTGCTTGCAAACTGCCGTAGCCAATCGCAGAAGATGCTACTAAAAATACGCCTATTAGAGATAATTTTTGAAGTTTACTTTTCATAGCCTTAAAGTAATTCTTAGATAAATTAGTTGTATGAGAGGCTTTCAATCTTTTTGACCTCTCTCGCTGCTAAGTTTATACTTTATTACCTTATCCTTTTTTAACATAACAGGCAAATTTTTTAGCAGCGAACGAGCAAAGAAGTGCTTAATTTTCCTCTGTGTCTAAGACTTGGTTAGAGCAATATAAACCTACGTCTTGTTGTTCTTGTGATGATAGTTTTTGATATTCTTCGTAGCTGTAGAGAACTTTGAATCTTTTCATGGTACATTCGCAGATTTTTACTGCGTCCTCTTCAGGTAAGTGGTTTTGGGCTTCCACCATACAGTCAGCTTTGTAAGTCGTAGCGAAATCTCTGGGATATCCCCGACCTTTTGTTTGTTGGAGATTTTCTGTTTCTTTTGCTTGCAAACTACCGTAGCCGATCGCAGAAGATGCTACTAAAAATATACCTATTAGAGATATTTTCTGAAGTTTAGTTTTCATTGTTTTCAAGTGATTCTCAGATAAATTAGTTTCCACAAGTGGTTTTTCAAGTTTTCAACTATCAATAAGCGCCATCACCCCCGACTTTATGAGTTATGATAGATTCTTGCACTAAGTTAAGTCAAGTGTTTGTGCAACTCACAACTTTCTAGACTAATTTGTTTCTCTTCTAGTTCCTCGATCGAATCATTTTTATCTGAAATCCTTATCTATTTAGTTATTTTTTTATTTTTATTTGCTATGATGTAGGGTAGTCTTAGGAAGTAGGGCGGCATAGCCAAGCGGTAAGGCAGGGGCCTGCAAAGCCTTTATCCCCAGTTCGAATCTGGGTGCCGCCTCTAAAGTAATACTAGTATTAAACTTTTTGGCCAAAAAACCAGACCTCAATCCAGCTAAGTCTATCGGGGAGAGGATTTTCCAACCTGTAGTACGGGAAATATGGCAAAAATTGTCAGAAAATCCTCTGGTTTTTAAGGTGTAGAGTATCAAATTCTTATGTTAAGATTATCAAAATATGTAATTTGTAATTTTTAATATTTAGAGATTTAAGATGGCTAATTTATAATTATTCCCCTACTAGGAATAAAACTAAGCATAGCCAAATCTTTTTACTAACGATTTTAACTTGTTAATCTAAATAAAACACATCTGAGAATGGTAACAACTTCTACCACAAAAGGAACAGAACAAGAGAACTACCCTAACAAATCTCTAGAAAACAGCCTCAATAGACAAATGATAGCGATTCTAGACTTTGGTTCTCAATATTCTGAATTGATTGCCCGTCGCATCCGCGAGACGCAGGTTTACTCGGAAGTGCTTTCATATCGTACCACTGCCGAACAAATACGTCAGCTAAATCCCAAAGGAATTATATTTTCTGGAGGGCCTAATTCAGTATATGACAGCCACGCACCTCAATGCGACCCTGAAATTTGGCATTTGGGCATTCCCATTTTGGGTGTGTGCTACGGAATGCAAATTATGGTGCAACAGTTAGGGGGTCAGGTAGAAACAGCAGAAAGAGGGGAATACGGTAAAGCATCCCTATACATAGACGATCCTACCGACTTACTAACCAATGTAGAAGATGGTTCTACTATGTGGATGAGTCACGGGGACTCTTGTGTAGAACTACCAGAAGGATTTGAAAAACTCGCCCATACAGACAATACATCCTGTGCGGCGATCGCCAACCACGAAAAGAAACTATTTGGCGTGCAGTTTCATCCTGAAGTAGTCCACTCCCAAGGAGGAATTGCCCTAATCAGAAATTTTGTCTACCATATCTGCAATTGCGAGCCAACTTGGACCACAGAAGCTTTTGTCGAAGAATCAATTCGGGAAATTAGAGCTAAAGTTGGAGACAAACGAGTATTACTAGCACTATCTGGCGGTGTAGATTCTTCTACCCTCGCTTTTCTACTACACAAAGCCATAGGCGATAAGCTGACTTGTATGTTCATCGATCAAGGCTTCATGCGCAAAGGCGAGCCAGAAAGGTTGGTGGAGATCTTCGACAAGCAATTCCACATACCCGTAGAATATGTTCTCGCCCGCGATCGCTTTCTAGCTCGCATTGAAGGCATCATCGATCCCGAAGAAAAACGCCGTCGGATCGGTCACGAGTTTATCCAAGTCTTTGAGGAAGAATCCCAACGTCTCGGCCCCTTTGACTATCTCGCTCAAGGCACCCTATATCCAGACGTAATTGAGTCAGCAGATAGTAACGTAGATCCCAAAACTGGAGAAAGGGTAGCGGTCAAAATAAAAAGCCATCACAACGTAGGTGGTTTACCAGAAAAACTCCGTTTTAAGTTAGTAGAACCACTACGCAAACTATTTAAAGACGAAGTGCGCAAAGTAGCCCGCTCTATTAATTTACCAGAAGAAATCGTGAACAGGCATCCCTTTCCAGGACCTGGGCTAGCAATTCGCATTATTGGAGAAGTTACTTCCGAGCGTTTGAAAATTCTTCGCAAAGCGGATTATATCGTTCGTGAAGAAATTAAAAATAACGGAGTGTATAACGATTTTTGGCAAGCTTTTGCCGTATTGCTCCCCATTCGCAGTGTAGGAGTAATGGGGGACAAGCGTACCTACGCTCACCCGATCGTCTTGCGTTTGATAAAAAGCGAAGATGGCATGACTGCTGATTGGGCGCGAGTACCTTACGATTTACTAGAGACAATCTCCAATCGGATTGTCAATGAAGTTAAGGGCGTAAACCGCGTTGTTTATGACATTACTTCTAAGCCACCTGGAACTATTGAGTGGGAGTAAAATTCACCCTATCGTACAGGCGTTTGAGAAAACGTCTGTACAGTTATTGTAAATTGCAAAATGTCAGAAGAAATCAAACCAGGAATCCTTTATATTGTAGGAACGCCGATCGGTAATTTAGACGATATTACTTTTCGAGCGATAAATACCTTAAAAACAGTCGATTTAATTGCTGCAGAGGATACTCGCCACACAGGGAAACTCTTAGAACATTTTCAAATAGATACTCCACAGATCAGTTATCACGAAAATAATAGAGCTTCTCGTCACGGGGAATTATTAGAACGTCTGGGAGAAGGAAAGTCGATCGCTCTGGTTTCAGATGCGGGTATGCCTGGCATTTCCGATCCTGGTTACGATTTAGTTAAGCTGTGCGTAGAAAGGGGAATATCTATAGTTCCCATACCTGGGGTAACTGCGGCGATAACTGCACTAGCAGCCTCCGGTTTACCTACAGATCGCTTTGTCTTTGAAGGTTTCCTTACTACTAAAAGCAAGCTCAGAAGCGCTCTTTTAGAAAGTTTAGCTGAAGAGTCGAGAACAATAATTCTCTACGAATCGCCCCATCGGTTGCGCAAAACACTCAAAGACTTAAGAGAAGCTTTAGGGAAAGAAAGAGCCATAGTAGTGGCACGGGAGTTAACCAAATTATACGAGGAGATTTGGCGAGGGACAATAGAGAAGGCTGTTGCTCATTTTGGCGGCGATAAACCCCTCAAAGGAGAATTTACCCTTATTATTGGCGGTACTACCGAAACCAAAATTCCCACTATGTCAGATGAAGAAGTCAAAGAAGAATTGAAAAAAATTATGAAGCAGGGAGTATCGCGATCGCAAGCAAGCAAGCAATTAGCTCAGAGAATCGCTCTTTCTCGTCGCCGCATTTACGAGTTAGCTTTAGAAATCTAAGTTGCTTTGTTTTTTTTAATCGACATTTACAATCTTCTAGGTTAAACTGGTTATGAGTACGTATTGTTTATTTTATCCCAGAAAGCGCACCGCCTCCGCTTTGCGGTACGGCAACTGAGCCAGAATGGGAAGTTTTGCAGGTCTCCAAGTTTTGAGGTATTTTCATGAGAGAACAAGGAGCATACTCCAAACCAATTCGCTCCTTAGAAGATGCAATCAATCGCTGTCAAATACAGGGTATGCGCTTGAGTCGTCAGCGTCGATTCATTCTAGAATTGCTATGGGAAGCTCGCGAACACCTTTCAGCAAGAGAAATATACGATCGTTTGAATCAACAAGGTAAAAGTATTGGTCATACTTCCGTTTATCAAAATTTAGAAGCTCTTTCCGAGCGAGGGATTATTGAGTGCGTAGAACGCTGCGACGGTAGGTTATACGGCAATATAAGTGACTCTCACAGTCATGTCAATTGCTTAGATACCGATCGGATTATTGACGTTTGCGTCGAGCTACCAGAAGATTTACTCAAACAAATCGAAGAAAAGACTGGGGTTAAAATTACTGACTACAGGATCGACTTTTACGGTTATAAAAATAGCCCAGAAAATCCAAACAATTGTCACGACGATGAGAGCGATCCAAGCGGGAAAGTTTCGTTATTTTTCTCTGAAAAAGAGGATATTTCTGAGGTTTAATGTAGTGCGATCTGGGCTTTTGGTAGAGGTACTGAGCGATCGAAGTAAAAATTTTAGATATTAGGTCGAGTACTGGAACCTAATATCTAAATGTCAATATTTGTTAAACGGGGTTTTTCAAAGGTTTTTTAAATAGTAAGGTAAACTTAGGGAATCTTACTAATTAATTGAATTAGGAAGACACCTATAGTTAGAGTCGTCACAGCTTGGAATGTGTAAGCAGCTGTCCATTTGAATACCAACGGATTAAACATTTTTTTATTCCTTTTTTTTTATTGAGTTTTGGCCGAATCCTCTTTTCTAATCTTTTCGATTAATTATTTGAGTGCCATTGAGAATATACCACTTTATTAAGTGACCCATACTCTGCTGTTCTTTTTTAATCTTGTCGCAGTTATCATTCAAATATTTTTATGTCAAGTACGTATAGCATTTACAAACTAAAATACAATGAGAATATAAGAAATGCTTATTTTATTGACTATTAGACTTTAACTAAATTCACTTATTGTAAATTGCGCTACTAGATATTAAACCAGTCTTTGCCTTGGATTATTTGAAATCCACCTGATGTTTTACAATCCTTAGCAAATTCCCGTATTGCTTCTTTGAGATATTTGTCTAAACCCAACCAACTTCGGACAAAATTAAATACTCCCCACTGATTTTCTACTTGTTGTTTGAGTAAAAAACGTAACAAATATTTCAGAGGTTGCTCGTTATCTTTAGGACTATATTCAGTATCGGGTAATGGTTTTTTAAACCTAGGTATGGGTTCGCCATTGATAACGTCAATATAGGAAAAGAAAATAGTACCTATAGTCTGCACTGGAGTAACCACTGTAGCTACTCGATCCCTTAGAGAATCGCAACTAAAAAAGTCAAATAAACTAGCATATTCAGTCTCGATCCTTTCTAATAAAATCTTTGTTGAGGTTTCATTTTGTAGATAAGTTTCGCATTTAATTGGTGCCAAAATAACTAGACGTGGAGAGTCAAGATTACTATAAACCCTTTTGAAATGAGCAACAATATCTAAAGGGCGATTTCTAGCATAGTGCCACTTCCCTTTTGCTTCCATTAATGCCGGAGTATCGATCGCAATTAAAACCGCAACAGACTCAGTTAAACGCTGTCGAACAAATTCCTGTTCTTCCTGGTTTTCAGAAGCAATAACATAGGCACCAGGATAGTCCCAAAAATGCAGTCGCAAAGAAGAATTTTTCCCTTTTTCACCTAAATCGAAAACAAAAGATCGAATCGATTTTGCTCCCGCAGCAGCTTCCGTACTAGCAACACCACCACTCTTAAGATGTTCGTTTAAACTTTTTAATTCCGCTAGTTTGCTACCCAAAATAGATGTAGTTCTTTGGTCTGGGATCAATTGTATCCTAGTTTTCGCTATATTTTGCTCGTATTCGTAAAACATCGAGGCTAACAAACTAGTCTTACCCACATATCTAGCACCGAGCATGGTAATGTTAACTTCGCGCATTTTGTTTGCTGTTTGTTAGTAGTTAGCTATAGAAAAATTGGAGATAACTCGATTGATTTGCTGTTGCTAGCCGATCGACCGATTCCAGCCATTCCTTTTGTATTGTACGCAGACGATCGAGATCTTGAAATTCCGACCAAATTTGCGATCGAGTGCGATCGAGAAATATTCGCCACTCGTCTTCCACACCAGCAGCGCGAAGTACGCGATCGATAAACTCTTCTACTATGGCAAAAGCGGCTTGAGAGGGTTCGTTTAGTAAATCTTCTAAAGCATTTTCACACCTGTATATAGCTTCAGAATGAGCCGTATGAAGACACTCTAACACTTGAGAAGCGTTAGGAGATTGGGAAAGTTTTAAAGATGCTGCTTCGTTGGGAGTGAGAATATCTAAATGACGGCGAATGCGATGCTGGATAAATCCTCGATAGGATAGTTCAAAATCAGCCAGTATCTCGAATCCAAATTTAATTTTACTAGGTTGTTCTGGAATTAGTTCTTCTGGGATAACAGAGGCGATCGCCCTTAAAAATTCCGCACCTCTAACCTCTGTAAGTCCTCCTAAGCGACCTTCTCTAATTAAGACTTCTGCTACTTGAGATTTTACTCTCTCAAGGGATCTTTTTAGTCCCCGATCCAAAGACAGAAAATGTTGAGACAAGTGAGATCGCACTTCATTGAGATAAATTCCATAGGCAATGTCGTAACCGCCAACTTCAAAATTTCTTTCCTCTATTTCTTCTATCGAGGGAAGACCTCTATCTTGTCTGCAAGTTACGATCGCATTTTTTATCTGATGCTTGAAGTCGATATCTTCTTCGTGACGCTGTTGTCTTAATTGTTCTAGTAGTTGGGTCAAACCTTTGGTTATATCCTTGCGAAACTGATTGAACAGAGGGACAAACAAGGGAGATATTTTATCTTCTTCAACTACTACTCCAAAAGCGCGACGCGACTTGTCTATTTCTGCATCCACTTGTGCCTTTACTTGCATTACCTCTTCTTGAAACAAACTGAGATATTGGCGATCGACTGATTCTATATTGCTTGCTAGATAGTCGAGGACGCGATCGAATACTTCTATAACCTCTTCTGTTTTAGAACAGTCAGCAACGAAACAGTCAATAACTCTCATGGTGTCTAGATTTTTCTGTAGAGTTTCGCACCCTTTGAGATTATTTGTTCTCCGACTGTGGTTGAGGATAATAAACGATCGTCGCGGAAGATTATTTAAGGCACTAGCAGCAGTATCGTATAGTAAGGTATCGATCGGCTGCCATTGGTAGCGTAAAGGATCTGGTCTTTTGATAAATAGAACTATATCGACCTCTTCTCCCAAAGTTTTGAGCATTAGTTTTTCGTCACCCAGTCGCGAGTCTCCTAAACCTGGAATGTCAACTAGGGAGATTTTTCCTACATCTGAGTTTTGAAAACGACAGTATATTTTTACTTGTCGCACTGCTAGATGTTGGAATGACGTTAAGCGATCGTCTTCATCCCGTCTTTGCATTACGTAGTCTGGGATCTCTTCTGTTTTTACGGGATATGTCTTGGGCGTACTAGATTGAAGAAGATTCCGATATTTTTTCAAGTTAAAATGGTAGTCTTCCCGCAAGTGTGCGTACATTTTTTCATCAGTAGCACTACTCGGGACTATCTGAGAAAATTTTTTGTTAGCAAAGTCTTCGATATTTGCGGGTTTGTCGTCTAAACCTAGTTCGTCGTAATAGGGATAAATAACTTCTTTGAGGAATGTAGTTTCTGAGTGGAGAGTAACTCGTGCGGTAGTTTCTCCCAGTTTATTTTCGATCGTACTGCGAACAGCGGTACAAGCACCTCCTTCTAAAGCAGGTATTTCATTATCGCTCAGTCCGCTTAAACTTTTGAGTAGAGTGCTCTTTCCCTGTCCCATCAATCCCACTACCCCTATATTTAAAGTAGGACGGGAAAAACGTTCTTTAAGAGTATCTAGCTTTTTACTGACGCGATCGAGGGAGCGAAAGATTAAATCGAAATTTATCTCTTCTAGTCTGCGGGTAATATTTGGATCTAGTTCTTGGGTGAAGAGGCGATCGCGTGTTTGTTGCAATTGGCGCAGTCTATTCCCTAAAGATTGAAAGTTCGCTCTAACTGTCTCAATCTTGTTTGCCAGAGGAAGGCGCTTTTCTATAATGCTGGCGATTTTTTCTGTTCTACCCATTATCGGCATTTTTTGCCAGTGCGTCACCGTTTCTCATAACACAATAACGCTAATTCATACCACTTAAAAAAATATAGCACGTAGGATAGTACTATCAACATAGGAAAGATGTAAAAACGGTTAAGTTAAAGTACGCAGAAACTATTAATAAGTGGGGTTGGGATAATTTTAAGCCTCGCCTTTACCCTTCCCCTCAAACTGTTCTTACCTCTCATTTCCTAGATTAACTGCGATTAACGATCGCCTCCAGAAATTGACATGACTCTCTTCCTTACCTTGTACTTGGGAGACGGTATTATGTTGGGAGAACGCTGTAAACCAGCACTCTCGATAAACAAGTCTTCATAGGCTTTTAAGTCCATATTTTCTGAAAACTCTGCTTCATATCGATCGATACTAGCTTTTTTCATCCTCGCTAATTTTTCTGTATTGGGAAGAAGCTTATCTAGGGCGATCGCGCAATCGTTTGCGTTGTTAAAATATTGCGCTCCTGGACCTGCAACCCAGCGATTAAAACGATTATTATGTGCTAGAACTGGCGAACCTGCTGCTAGTGCTTCTACTAAAGAAGGATTTGTACCGCCTACTGTATGTCCGTGAAGGTAGAGTCTGCTGTAGAATCTCAGAGAATTGACTATTTCTTTATCGTAAATAGCTCCAGCAAATATTACCTCTTCACTTGCTGCATCTATAACTTGTTTGTGATAAGGGTTAGTTTCGGGGAAATATTTTCCTAATACTACAAGTTTGTAACCACGCTTGCGACTAGAAAATCCTGATACAATTTCTAGTATTGAATTTTCTGGTTCTGGTCTAGCTATAACCAGACCATATTGATTGGGAACCAGATTATAAGCTTTTAAAAAATCAGGATCTGCAGTAGGAACTGGTTCAGTTCCATAAGCAATTACAGTTATTTTTTTAGGATCTATATATCGAGATAGGTGTTTCTTGATTTCTGGATGATCTGCAATGAGGTATTGGTTTAACCAAGCTCCAAAATGTTCGTTAATATATAACCATACTTTGGCTAGTAAACTCCATTTTTGTCTCGTCCATTCCAGTCCGTCCATATTCATTATCGTTATCCGCTTTTTCAGCCAATGAAGAATGGAAAATATGGCAGTGTTATATCCAAATGTCATCACTACCCCTTCTTGTTTCAAGGCGTGAAGAGCAGATTTAAAGTCAAAGGCGATCGAGCTTAATGCACCATCATTAGGAGCAGGAATGTGGATTAACTTAATCCCGTTCCAATTATTTTCTACTACTTTTTTTCCCGTAGCTTGACAATAAACTTTTACTTCCCAGCCTCTGTTTACTAGATATAGAGCTAAGCGTTCGGCAAAAGTTTCAAAGCCCCCATGTTTTGCTGGTATTCC
>JAAUYD010230491.1_pt1 | contig 13754 bp, 12 predicted proteins | sample 7278101 | NCBI WGS metagenome assembly JAAUYD01 (sample SAMN14350128, study PRJNA611818) | marine sediment metagenome | isolation source: surface marine sediment (0.6m) | place: French Polynesia: Moorea | collected 2018-08
AGCCGCCGGTGCCGGTCTGCGAGCGCTTTGACCACCAGATCCACGCGATTCAGTATAGGCAACTAAAAGGTTGCATGTCAAGAGTGACGTCAGCCGATCGCGCGACCGGTTACACCGGCGTTGTCAGGACGCCGGTGCACGCGATGCTGAGCTGCGGGGAAGCGGCTCTACACAGCGCTTTGCGTTGCGGGATCGTCCAGCTGTTTCCGGGTGCTCGGCGGCAGTGCGTTTGGCCTCACCGTAAAGGTCATGATGACCGCTCCTACGAGGCAAACCACGCCGGCAACGATGAACGGCGTCATCCAGACTCCCGGTTCCATAGCGCCTTGCGCAGAGTCCTTGAAGTAGCCCGCCAGCAACGGTCCGGCGAGCCCTGCGACACCGTAGGCCGTAAAGATCCAGCCGTAGTTGCTGCCGACACTCTTGTTGCCGAAATAGTCCGCGGTGATGGCCGGGAACAGCGCGAAGCTGCCGCCGTAATTGAAGCCGATCAGCGCAGCGACGACGATAAACCCGTAGACCGAGCCAAAGGTAATGAAGACGTGGTAGGTCGCGAGCATCGTCGCGCCCTGCAGGGCCGACATGACCACGATGGTCGTCTTGCGGCCGATGCGATCAGAGATGCTGCCCCAGGCAATGCGGCCAAGGCCATTGAAGATCGCATACCAGGCCATCGCCGTGCCCGTGATTGCGCCGGCATTGGCGATGCCACGGTATTCGAGTGCATCAATGCCGAACAGCTTGATGCAGTAAATGACCATCAGGCCGGCGATACCGGCAAACATGAAGCAGGTCCAGAGCATGTAGAACTGCGGTGTACGGAGCATATCGCGTGCCCGAAACTCGAGGCCGCCGTCGTGACCGTTGTCACCGTCGGGCGGCGTCCAGCCGGCCGGCACGTAATCGTCCGGCGGGTTAACCATGACAAGGCTACCCAGCATGATCAGCAGCAGGAACGTAAAACCATAGAGGACAAATACGCTTTGCACGCCCGGCAGGCCGAATACGGCCGTGGTGTTGAGCAGGCCACCGAACCACGAGCCTGCAAGCTTGACCCAGATCGTCGCGCCGAAGCCGAAGCCCGCGACGGCCATACCCGTGATCATGCCTTTCTTGTCAGGAAACCACTTGACGCAGACCGCGATCGGTACGACGTAAGCGAGGCCGATGCCGGCACCACCGACGATGCCGATGCTGACGAGCTGGACCCAGAACGCGCCGCCGAACAGGCCACCGGCGATATAGCCTGCGCCGAGCAGGATGCCGCCTGCCACGGCGAGCCGCCGCGGCCCGATTCTGGGCAGGATGCGTCCGGCAAGCACCATGACGATGGCGAAGGTCGCGAGCCCGGCGGAGAAGACCCATGCGGTTTCGCTGGCCGAGAATGCGTACGCGCCGAGCGGGTCCGTTAGCCTTGCCGTGAATACGGACCACGCATAGATGGCACCGAGAGCCAGCTGGATGAGGATCGCGCCAGAGACGACGAGCCAGCGATTCGGTACAGCTGATCGGGATTCCATAATGACCTCCATGGCCGAGACGCGCGCAATCGGCGCGATCAGATGGTCCAACAATTTGCCGGGCCGGGGTATTGCATTATTCGCAGGTCGTGTAGTGGCCATTACCTACCAAAAAGCGCGTAGGTTGCGGACCTTGCGTGTTTTTTTCGGCCGGAGACGCCGCTAGGCTTGTCGGACGGGAGATGGAGGAGATTACGATGCGAACAGGTCTGTTAATGCTCAGTGTGTTCTTTTTGGCCGCCTGTGTGAGCGATGCGCCGGTCGAAGGTCCCATGGCGAATTTTGACGAGGTCGATTCCGCAAAGGTCGTCGACGCACCCAAGCCTCAGCCTGGCCGGTTCTACCCGGGCGATCGCGATGCGATCGATCACGGCGGCTATCTCGTGCAGTTGCTTGGCTGCGGCTCCTGCCATACCAATGGCGCGCTCGATGGCGTCCCCGACATGAACAAAGCAATGGCCGGTTCGATGACCGGTATTGCCTATTCGAGCCCATTGACGGACAAGCATCCCGGCGTCGTGTTTCCGCCGAACATCACGCCCGACGAGGACACCGGCATCGGTCTGTGGACGGATGTCGAGATTGCCAACGCGATCCGTGCCGGCACCAGCCGCCATGGCAGCCGCCGCCTCGTGACCATGCCGTGGCAGGGCTACGCGCGTATCAATGATGATGACATCGCGGCGATCATTGCGTACCTGCGCAGCATCGAGCCGGTCAGCAACGTTGTGCCCGGGCCGGTCCGGCGAGGTGAGCGCACTCGCGAACGTTTCGTCTACTTCGGCGTCTACCAGAACAAGACCGACTAGCGGCCCAGGTCGTCCAGAAGTTCGATCAACTCATCGACGCGCCCCGCCGCAGCGGGTGCGCGTCGCAAGGCGCTTTTCATCGCGTCGTCAAACACTCCCGATGCGTCGTTTAGCAGCTCGCGCCCGGCCGGCGTCAGCGCGGCGATCGCCAGGCGCGCGTCGCGTTTGCTCCGCAGGGTCGAGACGATGCCGAGCTTTTCCATCGGTCGCAGGGCACGTGTGATCCCGGACGGGGTCAGTCCTACCTCGTCCGCCAGTTCGACGCGGCTCGCCTGAGCGTTCGGCGCATCGCCGAGCGCGCGCAAGATGCGGAACTCGGCAAGGCTGATGCCGCGGATCGCGCCCAGGCTGTGGTCGAGTCGTTTCTCGATGCGTGACCAGGCACCCGCGAAGGCCAGCCCGAAGGCCTGTTCTTTCGATGTTTTAATATCCATGAGAAAAGCATAACAAAAACGTGATCACTCACGCAATAGTCTATCAAGTGGGGCGGCGCTGCGGTTGTCCCGAAACGACAGTTATTGGGTCCTGTAGAGCTCGCCGGGCTCGAGGCACTTGTTCGCGAAGTAGCGTTCGAGGGATCGTTCGTCCGATATACGATCCACGAACGTGTTGAGGTAGTTCCTGACCGACAGGCGCGAGCGACGTGACAACGGTTCCAGCCGGTCGACGATGGTAATCATGTCACCGTGTTCGGCGAGAAACCGCTGGGCAGTCTCCGGCAATAGCGCATTATTCGCGCAGAGTCCCTTGTAGAAGCGTTTGCGCACATCGTCGATCGGAAAACGCGGGTTGGGCTGCGCGTAGGGGGCGTTCACGAGGCCGGCAAAGTCGAAGTCGAACGGCAACGGGAGATAGGGTGGTCCGCCGGTTGCCGACAACACGTCCGCATTGTGACAGCAAGACTTGCCGGGCTTCGGGTTAACGAACGAATACTCGGTGTTACCGATCATGTACTCGAACATGTGCACGAGATTCTGGCGTTTCGGATCGAGCTGGTCGTAGCCGATTCGTCGGATGTCGACCACCTGCAGGTTGTTGCGCCGGGCGACGTGGCCTGCGCTTTCGATCAGGAATCCGGGCCTCGTGACCGTCGCGCCGGATTCCGTATCGATATAGGTGATATTGAGCAGCCTGACACCGAAGCTGATCGGCGTCAGTTCGGCAAAGAACCGGTAGGCGAGGTACTCGCGGAGTACATGCTGTTGGAAATGAGTGGACTTCGACCGACAGTGCGTGACGAGTTTCAGCTTGTCCTGGCCGTCAAACAGCGTTCCCGGAACCTGGCCCTTCCTGAAATTGAGCCTCAACGGGGCAAAGTCGCAGTGATCGGGGTCGCGGCGATACTGGCCGCGCGTGCGAATCTTGAGATCGAGCTCGACTGTCGCATCGTCCGACGTGTCGTAGATCAGCCTTGCAGCCAGGTACTCTTCGTCCGGACGCTCGGCCATCAGCGTGGTCAGCGGTGCCTCTATCGTGACGTCAACGATCCAGTCGTCGGAGAAAAGGGGGGACGGACCGGCGAGTGCCTGTGTCAGCCAGAGGCTCGCAAGCAGTGTCAGGACCCGGGGATTTGCGAGCACCCGAATACGCGCAGCCATAATCGTGCCCTGAAGCAATCAGGCCGATCGCAAACGTGCAGATCGGCCTGGTGTTCTGGTCGTGCTAGTCCGGATGCACGACGCCGGGAGGATCGACGTGCGGCAGGTGGTGTTCCGCCTCCTCCACAAGGTGTTCCGCATTTCGAATCCAGTTGCAGTACTCACTGGTACTGGTCGTTTCGTCGTGTCGCAGGTGTCTGTGCAAAGACTCGACGAGTTTGATGCCCTCACGTAACGAAGCGCTCAGATCGTCTTCTGAAGCCTGATCCAGATGCTGGAAGTCCTGGAGCCGGAAAGTCTCGCCTTCATACTCGAAGCCATCTTCGACCGTGGCGTTGCCTTCCTCGATCAGTTCTTCGAGCATCTTCCTGGGGTACAGAAGCGCTTCTATGAGTTGTTGTCGCATTGGCTTTCTCCTCTCGACTGCTCGTCCATACTAGGCGGATCAATCGGCGACCTCAACCGAGAGATCGGCCACTTGCGTAGGTAATATCCGGTATTGGGCGAATCGGCCGCGTTCAGCATCGATTCACGCAAATTTCACCTCTCGTTAAGCGTACCGGACTTACTCTGACCCCAAGCTACAAAGGAATGTAAGACAGGAGTTCGTCATGGATATTGTGTATGCCGCCGAAAAACCCAGCATCGCGACGCTGCTCAGTAAACACGTCAAGCGCCGAGTACGGCCGGAGGAAATCAAGGTCTCCGAAAACCCGGACGAGACCGGCAGCTTCTTCATCGGCTTCGATCTCGAGCATTATGTTCTGTCGCCGGGCGGCCGTATCGTTCGCGATTCGCTCTGAGCCACTAACCACTTTGTCAACGGGCTGTTAGACTGCGCCGATGATTTATCGGCACCTGGGCAAGGCAGGTATCCGGGTCAGCGCGCTGTCGATCGGATCCTGGGTCACGTTCCACACACAGTCTGGCGTCCGCGACGCGATGGAATTAATGGCCGCGGCGTATGACACTGGCGTGAACTTCTTCGACAACGCCGAGAACTACGCGGCGGGCCAGTCGGAAACCGTCATGGGCGAGGCGCTGAAGAAGCTCGGCTGGCGGCGCGGCAGCTATCTTGTGACGACAAAGTTCTACTGGGGTCTGCACGAGAACGTGAATGAGTGGAATACGCTCAATCGCAAATACCTGATTGAGGCCATCAACGGGTCGCTGAAGCGCCTCGACATGGAATACGTGGACATCGTCTATTGCCACCGCCCCGACCCGACGACGCCGATCGAGGAAACGGTCTGGGCGATGCACAACATCATCGAGTGGGGCAAGGCCCTGTACTGGGGAACCTCTGAATGGGAGGCCGCACAGATCGTCGAGGCCATTGAGATTGCCGAACGCCACCATCTCCACAAGCCCGTCGTCGAACAGCCCGTCTACAACCTGCTGGAGCGGCATCGCTTCGGCGCCGACTATGACGCTGTTTACAAGGACTATCGCCTTGGCTCGACGACCTGGAGTCCATTGGCTTCGGGGTTGCTGACCGGAAAGTACAACGACGGTGTACCGTCGGACAGCCGCGGTGCCTTGCCCGGGTACGAATGGCTCAAGGAGTTACTGACTGACGAGTCTCGCCTCGACAAGGTTCGTGCACTCGCGCCGATCGCGGAGGACATGGGTGCGACGCTGGCGCAGTTCTCGATTGCCTGGTGCCTGCAAAACCCGCATGTGAGCACCGTGCTGACCGGCGCAAGCCGTGTCGAGCAATTCCACGAGAATATGAAGGCCCTGGATTTTGTCGACCAGTTTTCGCCCGATGTGATGGCTGCCGTCGAGGCGGCGCTTGCCGGGTCCTGACCCGTTATCAGAACGAAGGGGTCGTGAACACGGCGGCCAGGCCGCCGCCCTCGGTCCGCAAGTTCGTCGTCTGGCCGCGATAAAGTCGAGCGCCGAGCAGCTGAATCTCACCACCAAAGGTATAACAGCGCACGTCCGTCTTCAGTGACCGCTCATCGCCGTGCGCCACGACCAGGCGTTCGCTCGGTGGGACGAGCTTCTGCGCCACGTAGTCCGCGTCGAGAATCCTCTCCCAGGTCTTGCGGGTGAGCTTTGCGCCTTTGTAGGCACCTCGGCTTCCGAATCCCCAACAAGGTTTGAAGAAGAGCTCCTTGCGCTGTGCCCAGAGCGTGTCGGCCGATTCGCGGGTAACGCGCCGGGTCGTCGGTATGCCGCTCTCCAGTATCGCAACGGTATTCTCATCGACACCGAGGTCCAGCAACCAATCGCGGTCGGATAGCAGCGTCAGATTTCGCTTGTTTGCATAGAGTGCGTGGCCGAACGGGCCCGGCGTAACGGCCACGGCATTGCGTCGGTAAGCCTTACGAAGGGCCCGGCAGGCGTCCGATTGCAGGTAGAAGTCGGTCAGTCGACTGTAAACGAGATCCACGCGTCTGTTATCGATTCGCAGGACACCACCCTCCATGGCAAGGTGCTCCGGCGCTGCGACGACGGCATCGATTTCGTGGCGGGCGAACAGCTGCTGGAAAAGCGTGAACTCGGGTCCGAGAAACTGATCGTCCGGGTTCTCATCGACGATGGCAATCCGTTTCAACGTCCGGCCGGGCGCCACAGCGTGAAACTCGCGCCGAAACATCTCGACGAACGTCCGTTCGACCCCTGCGAAGTCGGTGCGCCCGACGATGACATTCTCGACCGCATCGCAGCAGGCTTGCTGTGCGCCGGCGATGTGCAGGAGCAGCATGGCGCCGCCCGCATTCGTGTTGATTTCGATCAGGCGCGGCCCACTGTTGGTCAAATGGAAGTCGTAGCCGAAGAAGACGCCGTTCGTGCCTTGATCGTGCCTCGCAATCCCGGGCACCCATGCCAATACCCGCTCACGGTAAGCGCGAGCCGCAACGACACGTTCTACCGCGTCGATGATCGCGCGCATCTCCGAGATCTGGTCGGGTGAGACAAATACCGGAGTATCAGCGAACAGGTGCGGGTGACTCTCCTGCAGACGCGCCCACACGCCAGTCTCGCCGAAGCGTTGCTCCAGCGAGACCTTCAGGGCGTCGCGGTCGACGCTGATGCAGTGACACGAGCGGTTCAGTACATCCGCAACGGAATCTCGATCCACACAGCCAGTCTACACGTAGTGCGGATACAAGGGCCGATACATGTAGTCGACGACCTCTTTGAGGATATCCTCGGGTGGTTCTTTCTCCGTGAAACCGCGCTCATAGGCCATCTTCGCGACATCCCTGGCAATGTAGGCCGAGACTTCCCTGATGCGTGAGAGTTTCGGATAGACGCGACCGATGTCGATGTCATGATCGGTAACGAGATCGGCCAGCGCGTGGGCCGCCGCGAGGAACATCTCGTCGGTAACGATGTGCGACTGACTGACGATGACACCAAGCCCGACGCCCGGGAAGATATAGGCGTTGTTGCCCTGACCCGGAACGAGCGTCTGGCCGTCCAGGTTGACCGGGTCGAACGGGCTGCCGCTCGCGAACACGGCGCGACCGCCGCTCCACGTGTAGGCCTGTTCGGCCGTGCACTCCGCCATGCTGGTCGGGTTGGACAATGCGAATATGATCGGCCGCTCGTTGATCTCGGCCATAGCCTCGACGACTTCCTTCGTAAACGTCTGGGGCTGGCCCGAAAGGCCGAGCAGCGCAGTCGGTTTGAGCGTCTTCACGGCATCGAGCAGGTTGTCGATGTACTCGTGCTCGTGCGCGTACGGTTTCTTGTGGTCTGCAATATGATCGCGCCATTCGCAAACGAGTCCGCGGCTATCGACGAACCAGCAGTGTTTGCGTGCTTCGTCCTCGGGGATGCCTTCTTCCTTGAGCGCGGCAACGAAGACGTCCGCGATGCCGATACCGGCTTCACCCGCACCGAGGAACAGGATCTTCTGATCCTTCAGCTTACCGCCCGTGATCCGCATCGAGGCGATCAGCCCGGCGACGGCAACGGCCCCCGTGCCCTGAATGTCGTCATCGAACAGGCAGGTGTTGTCGCGATACTCCTTGAGAAGCCGGAACGCATTTGTGTTGCCGAAGTCCTCGATCTGGATCAGGATGCCCGGAAAGACCTCTTTCGCAGCCTCGATGAACTCGGCGAACAATTCATCGTACTCGCGGCCGCGTGCGCGATGGCGTTCGATCCCGTTGTACAGCGGGTCATTGAGGAGCTTCTCGTTGTTGGTGCCGACGTCGAGCATGACGGGCAGGCATTGGGTCGGCGGGATACCCGCGCACGCCGTGTACAGCGACAGCTTGCCGATCGGGATTCCCATGCCATCGGCGCCAAGATCGCCGAGCCCGAGAATGCGTTCACCGTCGGTCACGACGATGATACGGGCTTCCTTGTGCGGCCAGTTCTCCAGCAGTTCCTTGACGCGTCCTTTTTCATGCAGCGAGATGTACATGCCCCGCGGCTTGCGATAGATGTGCTGAAACTCCTGGCAGGCCTTGCCCACTGTTGGCGTGTAAATGATCGGCATCATCTCTTCGACGTGGTTCATGATCACGCGATAGAAGAGGTTCTCGTTACGGTCCTGTAAGGAAATCAGGTAGAGATACCGCTCGAGGAGTGTTGGCTTCGCCCGAACATTGCCGAGGACGCGCAGCTCCTGCTCCGCCATGGAATGCACGCGCGGTGGCAACAGGCCTTCAAGCATCAGCGCTTTGCGCTCGTCTTCGGTAAACGCGGTTCCCTTGTTGCGAACCGGGTCGTGGAGAATCTTCACGCCGAGATGAAGGGCTTCAGGTTCTTGAGCAGGAAAGGTGTTTTCCTGGAGATTGGCGGCATTCATGTCGATCTCCAAACAGACATCCGTAGGTCAGACGTTACGCCTCCTGCCCCCCCTGCCAATGCTGGATTTCACGTAGAAACACGTCTAGGTACAAGACCTTATCTGACGGGCCGACGGCAACCAGTAACATCCGAAACGGATTCTATGGGAGGCCCGTCATGAGCCGAAAAGTCGTCATAATGGGCGCCGCCGGGCGCGATTTTCACGTATTCAACGCCATGTATCGCGACGATCCGGATACCGAGATCGTCGCATTCACGGCAACCCAGATTCCTCACATAGATGGCCGCAGGTACCCGGCTGAGCTGGCCGGTCCGCAGTATCCGGACGGCATCCCGATCTTCGATGAGGACGAACTGGTCGAACTGCTGGATGACAACACGGTGGACGAAGTAGTCTTCGCTTACTCGGACGTCAGCCTCGATTATGTCGAGGAACGCCGGCAGCTCATTGAAGCGAGGGGCGTTTCATTCTCGACGTTCGATGTCGATGCCTCGATGCTCGTCTCCAAAAAACCGGTCATCGCGATTACCGCCGTTCGCACGGGGTGCGGAAAAAGCCAGGTGTCACGTCGAATCACCGACATCCTGCGCGATCTCGGCAAGAAGACGGTCGCGATTCGCCATCCGATGCCGTACGGCGATCTCGCCCGGCAGAAAGTACAGCGCTTCGAGACCTACGACGACCTGAAGCGACACGAGTGCACTATCGAGGAGCGCGAAGAGTACGAACCGCACATCGCGAACGGTGTCGTGGTGTATGCCGGCACCGACTACGGCGCGATCCTCGCCGAGGCCGAGAAAGAGGCCGACGTCATCGTATGGGACGGCGGCAACAACGACACGCCGTTTTACAGGCCGGATCTCTGGATCTGCATCGCCGATCCACACCGGCCGGGCGATGAATTGCGCTATTTCCCGGGCCGCGCCAACTTCGAGCGTGCCGATGTCATTATCATCGGCAAGGTCGGCCACGCGGACGAGGCCTCGATCGCGGAGATCGAGCGCAACGCAACCGCGGTGAATCCGGACGCGCTGGTCCTGAGGCGCCATTCGCCGCTGGATATTCCCGACCCGGATGCAATTCGCGACAAACGTGTCCTGGTGATCGAAGACGGGCCCACGACGACGCACGGCGGCATGCCGTTCGGCGCAGGCGTGCTCGCGGCAACGACCAGCGGCGCCGGCGAACTCGTGGATCCGCGGCCCTACGCGGTCGGCGAGATCGCGGAGACGTTCCGCAGCTACCCCGATATCGGCGACCTGCTGCCTGCAATGGGTTACGGCGACGACCAGATTCGCGATCTGGAAGAGACCGTCAATGCGGTCGATTGCGATCTCGTCATCGTGGGCACACCAATCGACCTCACGCGCCTGATCGATATCGAGAAGCCGAGTATGCGTATCGGGTACAGCCTCAAGCCGGAGGACGGCAAGCTGGCCGACTCGGTCGCTAGAGTAGTTTCACCCGGCGACTATCGCGCCGCCTGAAGGTCGGCGAAGTAGGCCTCGACGTCCGCGCGCAGCGCCGCTTCGTCCGCTTCCCAGCGGCGGATAGCTTGCTGGATGCGTGGATCGGCCGCGACCTCGGCATAGTGCGGCTGCGTGTACGTTTCGCGCCAGTTCATATGCATGGCTACCGGGTCCGAGAACACCTCGTTCAGCGCCAGCTCGATGGCCGCGGCGATCTCGTCGCGCAGGACGAGAATCGCGACGTGCGTGTCCGGATCAGAGGTCGGCTCAATGCCGAACGACCGCGTGAACTCGATGAGCACGTCGAGTCGACGGGCGAGTTCATTCCTGGGCAATACGTTGACCCAGGCGTCGAACGCGACGCCGCGGACCTCGCGCTGTTTGAGCGGCAGCTCGTCGTTGTCGACGTCAAAGATGCCCGGACTCTGCTGGTCCAGCCACGCGAGTTCCTCACCGATGCGATCGTCCCGAACGGCTTTGCGGACCAGGTATTGAACGGCGCTGCCGAACGCGAAGCGTCTGTTGTCGATATCGTCGATGACCGCCCGGCGCGCTGCCTCGGTGCCTGCCGCCTCATCGCCCACCGCTTTGGCCCGGAATAACTCGAGTTTATAGGCGATGGCGCTGGTCGGGCTTAATGCCACCACGCGTTGGCGGAAGTCGTCGGCAATCTCGACCAGCCCGAGCTGGTAGAGGAACTCGGCCATGACGCCCGGCAGTTCGTGATCCCTCGGGTCGACCGCGATGGCATTCATCATCTGCTTGGCGAAGGTGATGCCGTCGCCCGACTGCAGCGCGATCAGGCCGAGGTAAGTATAGGCGTTGGGTTGCTTCGCCTCGAATTCGAGCGATCTCTCGAGCGCAGCGCGGGCTTCCTCCCAGTTCTCGAGGCGCAGGTGCGCTGTCCCGAGTTCGTAAAGAAGGGCCGGGTTGAACTTGTCCTTGGCGAGTGCGGCTTCGAGCACCGGGACACTCTCTGCGTCACGCTGCAGCATCGTGTATGCCCGAACAAGCAGGATTCGCGGCTCGTGCGTCGCCGGCGAACGTCGAATGATCGCCTCGAGTTCGACGGCGAGATTCGGGATGGCCTGTTGATCACCTTGCGCCGAAAGCTCGAGCGCCTTCGCGTAGATCGACGTCGCCCTGGCGATGGCATCGTCCGGGCGCTCGGCGAGCACCTGGTCGGTGATTGCAATGATCTCGGCGAAGGCCGTGCGCCGATCCATGAGGCCGGTTTCGAGCTGATGAATATAGCTGTTGGCCAGCTCGGATTTGGCATCAGAAAACTCGGGGTCGATCAGCAACGCACCTTTGAGCAGGTCCTCGGCCGCCTGCAAGCCACCGTAGGAGTAGGTCGCACGTTCCCTGCGCGCCTGCAGGTACAAGAGGTAAGCGTCCGGGTCCGTCGTTGTCACGCCTGCGACGAGAGGTACGGTGTCGTCGACGCCAAGCAGAGACCGGGACAGTGCCTTGCCGACCTCGCCGGCTATCTCATCCTGGATCGCGAAGATGTCGTCGAGCGTTTTGTCATAGACCTCGGACCAGATGTGGAAACCGTCACTTGCACGAATCAACTGCGCCGTAATGCGGACCTGATCTCCGGCCCGCTGCACGCTGCCCTCGAGTACGTGTGCAACTTCGAGCGATGCGGCGATTTCCTTGACGGGCTTGTTCTGGCCCTTGAATGCGAAGCTCGAGGTGCGCGCAGCGACCTGGAGGTCGGGAATCTGCGCAAGCATGTGCAGCAAGGTTTCGGTCAGGCCGTCCGAAAAATACTCGTTGTCCCTGTCGCCGGACATGTTGACGAAAGGCAACACGGCGATCGACATGGCGCTTACGGCGTCCGCGCCGGGCCCTCCATCGTCGGCGGTGTAACGCGCGCTGAACAGGCCGACGACGATGATCAGGACAATCGCCGTTGCGATCGTTACCTGGTCGACACGACGTGTCGCGAGGCGCTGCCCCGGATCGTCGCGATCGACGTCTTCTTCGCGCTTGATGCCGCCGGGCGTCACCTCATAGAACCACGCAAGGACAACGGCCGGCGCGAATCCGAATGCGAAGATCAGGATGACGGCACGCGCGGCCCAGTCGGGCGCACCGAGTTCGGGCAGGATCGTCGTCAGAACCTCGGTCAGAAGCCAGCCTACGACGAGGTAGGCGGCGGCAACGCGAAACACGTTTCGGCGCCGAAGTTCAGAAACAAGGGACATTGAGGCTCCACACCCGATAGCCGGGCGTACAGGTTACACGATCATTAGATGCGTATCAGACCCCTAAGGTTTCAGTCTTCGGCGCATTAGTTACCGCTGTTACACTTCGTCGTAGGCGGCGCAAATCTGTACGCGGAATCCACGATGTGGGCTGAACCTGCCACCGATAAAATTCAGCACAAATAACGGGTTCGGGATTCTCACATGTTGACAGGCGTAGTGACGCTGGCGGCGCTGAGCTTTGTGTTTGCCACCCTGCTGGTGGTGGCGCACAAGGTACTGCATGTCGACGAGGATCCGCGCATCGAGGCCACCAACCAGATGCTGCCCGGCACGAACTGTGGCGCCTGCGGTTACCCGGGCTGCGCCGGCCTGGCAGAGGCCATCGTCGACGGCTCGGCATTACCCGGCAAATGCACGGTAATGACCGAGGACGAACGCGAAGCACTCGCCAGTTTCCTGGGGGTGGATGCCGGGGCAGAAGAGAAAGTCGTGGCGCGACTGGCCTGCGCGGGTGGCATCAATGTCGCGCGCAATCGCGCCCATTATGAAGGCATCGAGACCTGTCGAGGCGCCTCACTCATTGCCGGCGGCGGCAAGGCCTGCTTCTGGGGATGCCTCGGAATCGGGGACTGCGAGACGGTCTGCGACTTCGACGCGATCGTCATGAACGAGCACGAGCTGCCCGTCGTCATTGAAGACCGCTGCACGGCCTGCGGCGACTGTGTCGACGCCTGCCCCAAGGACCTTTTCAGCCTGCATCCCGTCAGTCATCGGCTCTGGGTTGCCTGCATGAACCTGGAGCAGGGCGATGCAGTGCTTGAAGACTGTGACGTGGGCTGCGATGCCTGCGGCAGGTGCGCTGCGGATGCACCGAACGGCCTTATCGCTATGATCGATAACCTGCCGGTCGTCGACTACACCCGCAATCACAACGCGAAACACTCAATTGATCGTTGCCCCACAGGGGCTATCGTCTGGTATGACCCGACCCAAGGACCTGTCACCGGCCGCGCGGCGAAGAAAGTTGTTCGCCAGAGTGCGCGACAGGCAACCGCGACCTAAGCCATAGGGGCTCCCGCATGAAACAGAAACAACCGACACCCAAGTATCCCGGTAATCGAGCCGCGATGGATGGCAACTCTGCTGCGATCATGTGCGAGCGGGAATCCTCTGACGGCGCCGGCGCCTATCCGATTACGCCATCGACGCAGATGGGAGAGTTCTGGGCGGAAGCGGCGGCCGCCGGGCACATCAACATCTCCGGCCGCCCGTTGATATTTATTGAGCCCGAGGGCGAACACGCTGCGGCATCGGTGACGGCGGGCATGTCGATGACCGGACTTCGGGCGACGAACTTCTCGTCCG
>JAAUYD010256492.1_pt1 | contig 13751 bp, 11 predicted proteins | sample 7278101 | NCBI WGS metagenome assembly JAAUYD01 (sample SAMN14350128, study PRJNA611818) | marine sediment metagenome | isolation source: surface marine sediment (0.6m) | place: French Polynesia: Moorea | collected 2018-08
TAAAGCCTATCTGTTGACTTACCGACCTGGTCCGGCTTTATGCACCATCGACGCCACCGACTATACCATTGATAAACTGCTCAGCCTGGCAGTGATGAAACAACCGTATTTCGGCATGGGGATGAAAATCGCCCCCCATGCAAACTGGAGCGACGGGCAATTGCATGCCGTTTGGTTGCCGGCCAGATGGCATCAGTCCATGATAAGTGTGGCCACATCATTTACCATCGGTAATCGGGCCGGCACCTATCGCAGTGGTAAAAAGATAACGGTAACATCCAAAATCCCGTTAACGCTACAGGTAGATGGTGAACTGGGAATGACAAAACCGTCTTTCTCGTTCGAGGTGGTGCCAAAAGCGCTCACGCTTTGGCATTAGATTCAATTGCAGTAAAATCAATCAACCATAAGCGGGGGGAAGGCGATATGGTGCCCTCCCCGGTGGACGCTACCCGCGCAGGCAGGGTTTTCGTGCGGCGGCGGTCTCATCTAGTCGACGCACTTTTGGAAACTGCGGCGACTCATGCAAACAATCGGGACAATCCTTGGCTTCCTGTGCGATCTGTTTCATGGCATCGATAAACAGATCCAGGGTCTCCTTGGATTCTGATTCGGTGGGTTCGATCATGATCGCCCCGCTGACCACCAGAGGGAAATAGATCGTCGGGGGATGAAAGCCATGGTCCATCAACCGCTTGGCGATATCCAGTGTCGTCACATCGTGAGCCTGCTGGTTCCTATCGGTAAAGACACACTCATGCATGCAGGGACGGTCATAAGGCAGATGATAATCGTTTTTTAAGCTTTCCTTGATGTAATTGGCGTTTAGAACGGCGTATTGACTCACCTCTTTTAAATGTTTGCCAACGCTTAAAATATAACTGTAGGCTCGAACCAGAATACCAAAGTTTCCATAGAAAGCATGTATTTTACCCACAGAATCAGGAAAATTCTCATCCAGCCGGTAGACATCACCATCTTTTATTACCCGAGGAACAGGCAAAAACGGTTGAAGTTCGGGCGTTACACACACCGGTCCGGCACCCGGCCCGCCACCCCCATGAGGGGTGGAAAAGGTTTTGTGTAGATTGAGATGAAGAATATCCACACCGGTACAACCGATGTTGACGATTCCCATCACGGCATTCATATTGGCACCGTCGCCATAGACAAGCCCACCCTTTTCATGAACAACATCGGCCACTTTTCGAATATTGTCTTCAAACAGGCCCAGAGTGTTGGGATTGGTGATCATAATGCCGGCGGTATCCTCATCCATGTGTTCCGCCACTGTTTCAGGTTCTAGTATACCTGCCGGTCCTGATTGAATCGCCACGGACTTGAATCCGCACAAGGCCGCGCTGGCTGGGTTGGTCCCATGGGCGGTATCCGGTATCAGGACCTTGGTGCGTGGCTTTCCCTTTTTTTGGTGATAAGCGGCAAATATTAACATACCGGTTAGCTCGCCGTGAGAACCCGCTGCTGGCTGCAAAGACACTTCCGGTAAGCCGGTTATTTCGCCCAAAAACCCTTGTAAATCATACATCAACGCCAACGCTCCCTGGCTAAGCGTTTCCGGAAGCAAGGGATGCGCCGCCGCGAACCCGGGAATGGATGCCTGTCGCTCATTGGTTTTGGGGTTATATTTCATGGTACACGAGCCCAGTGGGTACATGCCGCTGTCCACCCCAAAATTCCATTGGGATAATTTCGTAAAGTGTCGCACCACGTCCAATTCGGAAAGATCCGGAAAATCCGGTCCATCACCGATCAGATCGTTATCAAGCGAGGTTTCTTCCACATCTCTCGAGGGCAACGACATACCTTCCCGCCCGGGAGAACCCTTTTCCCACAAAAGCGGCTCATTAAAAATCAGGCCTGTGGTACCCATTTTATCTTTCATTTGGTCACCTCCTTTACCAGTGCATCCATATCGTTTTTGGAGATGGTTTCCGTTACGCACATCAGCCAGCAGTCCGATAACTCAGGATAGTAAGAAGCCAAAGGAAGGCCGGCGACGATGTTCTTTTCCAGCAGGGACTGCCAGGTATTGGAAAATTCACCGGGCATTTGAATCACGAATTCATTAAAAGTAGGTGCACTAAATGGGGTATTAGCGCCCGCTTTAATGAGCTCTCTTTTCAAATATTCGGCTCGGTCCCGGTTGAGACGGGATAGCTTACGGATACCGGTTCCGCCCAAGGCGGCCATATACATCGTGGCAGCTGTGGCGCACAGCCCTTGGTTGGAGCAGATGTTGGAGGTCGCTTTTTCGCGACGAATATGTTGTTCTCGGGTAGCCAGGGTCAAAACAAAGCCGGTTTTGCCATCTTTATCCGTTGTTTTACCGATGAGCCGACCAGGCATGGTCCGCATATATTTTTTCTTCGCTGCAAACATCCCCAGTCCCGGCCCGCCGAAGCTCTGGGGAATTCCAAAACTTTGTCCTTCCCCACAGGCGATATCGGCATCACATGCACCTGGATTTTTCAACAAACCATAGGCCAGCGGTTCACTGAAAGCGACAACAAACAAGGTTTTTGCATCAGCGTGAATCGCCTGGCCAGCTGTTGTCAGGTCCTCGATGCATCCAAAAAAGTTGGGACTTTGAACGGCCACACCCGCCAATTCGCCCGATGCATCCAAACCGGAAAAGTCGGTGCGTCCATCGGGACCAAAGGGGAGTTCCACCACCTCAAACTCAGTGGGGGCAAAATAGGTTTTCACGACATCCCGGTAGTTGGGATGAATTGCTCGCGAAACGGCCACCTTTTTACGGCGGGTGACTCGAATCGACATTAATAAAGCTTCGGCCAACCCGGAGGCGCCATCGTACTTAGAAGCATTGGCGACATCCATGCCCAGAAGGCGCGTGACCAACGTCTGGTACTCATAGATCGTTTGCAGGGTTCCCTGGCTGATCTCCGGCTGATAAGGCGTATAGGCCGTAAAAAACTCACCACGCAATAACAACTGTCGCGTAATCTCGGGAACATAATGATTGTAGCTACCTGCTCCCAAGAAAACTTTGTAGGCCGGCGATGCGCCCATCTTGGCAGCCAGTTGATCCATATGCCGATTGAGTTCCCACTCCGTCAACGGACGGGGTAGCGCCATCTCTTCTTTTCGACGACAATCCTGGCTTATGGTTTCAAACAGAGCCTCCAGATCGGTTACGCCCGCCACCTGTAACATCTGATCGATGTCTTTTTTGGTATGGGGTAGATATCTCATGATCGTTTATCCTTTTTAAAAAATATAGGGAAGTTTCAAATTATAGCTCTTATAGACAACGAAGGTCTCTACCGATTGAACCTCTTCAAGTTTCGACACCTCCTCGGTATAAAATTCCAATAGATCAAAGCCCTCATTTAACAGCACGACCAGAATCAAATCAAAACGCCCAGTGACCACACTTACCGAAACCACCCCTTTCAATCTACTGAATTCCTCTCCTTTGGCAACCAAATTCATGGTGGCCAGCTTCACTCCGACCATCACAACCCGGTGTCGAGCAACCGCTTCCAAATTCACCAAACCGGTGATTTCAAGAACCCCTTCCTCTTCTAACCGGGCGACGCGCGATCGAATGGTGTTTTCGGCCACACCAAGCGCATTGGCAATGGATTTGAAAGATTTGCGTCCGTCTTGAAGATGGCGAATGATACCAAGATTCAGTTCGTCTAATTTCATAAACAGAACCCTTTTGAACAAATAATAATTCTGTTTACAAATAATTGATCAATATGTCAATAATTTCTAAAATAACGATGATTTCTTCAATTTAAATAACCACAAATGCCAGGGTCAGATCGAGCAAGACGACACTTTCATATGGTGCATCTTTTGTTTTACAATTTGACTTAGCTCATCAACAGTAAGATGGGCATAGTCGTGATAAGCGAGCGGTGGGCCGAATACAACCCTGGCATCACCCGGATTCAACTGCCAGGAATGTTTGTTATTGTATTGATACAATCCGCATAAAACAAATGGTAAAATGTCGGCCTTGACGGTTCGGGCCAAATGGAAGGGTCCTTTTTTAAAATCACCGATTTGACCGGTTAGGGTTCGGTGACCTTCGGGTAAGACAACCACTGATGTCCCCGAAGCCAGTAGCTCCGCCGCTCGATCAAGTCCTTCAATGGCTTTGGGTAAATCCCTCCGGTACAAAGGTACGTTACCCCATCGACGGGTAAGAAAACCCCATAGCGGCCAGTTAAAATGGCTTGCCGCTTCAATTCCAACGGCATGCTCCGGAAGTGCCGCCGGAATGGCAAAAACATCAAAAAGGCTTTCATGATTTCCCACCATAAGATAGGCCTTTTTCTTTTGAACGTGGTTCAAACCGGTCACTTTTAAGCGAAGCCCTGCAATTCGAAGCTGGCTTCGAGCCAAAATACGAACGAGGGGGAACAGGGTTTTTCCCTTAAAAAATATTAAGCCGCTCCCCACGATCAGAAAAATCATAAAAAAATGAAGACCGCCAATGGTCCACAAAAAGGCCGAACGCAATGTTTTTAGCAAAAATACCTCACATGGCCGGGCAAGATGCCAATATCGGTTTCCGTCTGACCAAAATGCTCCCCATCCGGCAGCATCGCCTTATGGGGTATGGCGACAATTCGAGCGCTTTTTCCCTTGATGAAACGCACAGCCGGGTTATCACCGTGGGTGCCACGATACAATTTGGGAAAGGTCTTTAGTAAGTTTATACGGGACAAAGGGCTTAGGATCACTAGGTCAAACCACCCATCATCGATACGAGCCTCCGGTGCCATAAGCATAGCACCACCTGTGTATTTTGAATTGCAAACCTCAAGAAAACAATTCCTTTGAGCAATGGTAGTGCCATCGATTTCAAGTTGCAGATGGTACAAAGGCAATTGAAGTACCCGATAAAATACACCGATCACATAGCTTAAGTTGCCCGTCCAGGAGAATCGGGCAGCGGTTTGGGCCACATCGGTCACAAACCCAACCCCAAGCAGATTCACAAAATAAAAGGTTTCCAACCCCTGGGTAAAAGTGCACACATCCACAGGCCGTGAATTTTGATGTATAAGCGCTGACAACCCGTCTTCGATGGAATAGATGGCCAGATCCCTGGCAAACGAGTTTCCCCTGCCTGAAGGTATGATGCCCAGAGGTGGTAAATTTTCATGATCGTGATGTTTCAACAATCCGTTTAAAACCTGAAAATTGGTCCCGTCACCACCCATCGATACAATGGCATCAACCGTTGATAGATCCAGGTCTCTAACGATGTCGGTGGCGTGGCCATGGTATTGTGTAACCATGGCATTAACGGAATATCCGCTCGATTCCAGCTTGCTGACAATCGGTTGCAAGCGTTTATCCCTTTGTTTACCACCTGTATGGGAATTGACTACTAAGGTAATTTTCATCGTGACCCTGCAAAACAATAATGACCAATCTCATTACACTTATATCAAAAAATGGGTTTCGAATGAAATTTGAATCGGGATCAAAACGATCATAGGATGTTGGGGTGATTAATCCTTGATACCATTTTCGATTCCGAAGGTTGATATCATCGAGACGTTTTTGTGACACTTGATCAAAAAAGGCGATAAAACGAGACACAGCCATCTGTCAACACCTACCTGTCTTGACGGAACTATGAAGTAGGCGTTATGCTAGATAAATAATGCTTATTGCTGCCAATTAGTCCACGATTGTCGTCTTTAGGCTTTAAAACCCTCACCAAAAAGATAGCAAAGCCCAAAGAACGCTAACCGGCAATGAGGCAGATTAAACCATCTATTCATTTTAATAAAACGGAGATATTAGCATATGAACGTCACTTGCTACGGAGCTACCCGGGAAGTTACCGGTTCAATGCATTTACTGGATACAGGAACAGATCGAATTATCTTTGACTGTGGTATGTTTCAGGGGCGCCGCAAGGAAAGCGCCGAAAAAAACCGCGTTCTCCCAATCGATCCCAAACTGATTACCAATATTGTATTATCACACGCACATATCGACCACTCCGGTCGTATTCCCATGATTACCAATAAAGATTATCATGGGCAAATTTTCTGTACGCGGCCAACGGCCGATGCTTGTGACTTTTTGCTAAACGATTCGGCCCGCATTCAGGAATCTGATGCCGCTTATCTGAACTATAAAACCGTTCGAAATGCATTGTCCAAAATGAAGTCCTCTGTAACGGGAAAAAAACTGAGCGAAAAAGAGATCAAAGAGATCCGCAAAACATTGAAAAAGGGTCGCCGAAAAATAGATACCGAGATTATTGATGGCTATATCAAAGAGTACCACCTTGAAGGCGTCGAGCCTCTTTATACCGTTGAAGATGCCGATAAATCCCTATCCTATTTTCGAGGGCAACCCTACCGGCACCCGGTAACTATCGGCAAGGACATGACCTGCACGTTTTATGATGCCGGTCACATCATGGGCTCGGCCATCTCCATTGTGAAAGCCAAAAAAAACGGCAAAACATTTACGATCGGTTACAGCGGCGACTTGGGTAGGTTCGGCACAGCCATTTTGCGCGATCCCACCACCGAATTTGCCGAGGAGGATCGGCAACTCGACCTGCTGATAATGGAGAGTACCTACGGGAACCGGTTACACGAACCGATTGTGGACATGGGGCCGATGTTGAAAAAAGTGATCAATAACACTTTCGACCGAGCCGGTACGGTAATTATCCCGGCCTTTGCCTTTGGTCGTACCCAGGAATTGATTTATCGTTTGCACGAACTATACAATTCCGAGGATGTACCGCCCATTCCCGTCCATGTGGACAGCCCCCTGGCCACCCGTTTGACACGAGTATACGGCGAACATCCCGAAGTCTATGACCAGGAAACCATTGAAACCTTTTTATCTGACGGTAACAATCCTTTTTCTTTCAAGCAAATCAATTTTATCAAATCGGTGGAAGCGTCAATGGCATTAAACCGTGAGCAAAGGCCACATATTGTCATTTCCGCTTCAGGTATGTGTGAAGGCGGTAGGGTCTTGCATCATCTGCGACATAAGATCCATGATCCCAAACATACTATTTTGATCGTCGGATTTATGGCAGCCCATACCTTGGGTCGTCGTATTTTGGACCAAGGAACTGGTGAAGAACCAAACGATGACAGGACCCCGCCTATGGTAAAAATATTGGGAAAAGAGTATCCCCTAAAGGCCGAAGTGATAAAACTGGGCGGATTCAGCGCCCATGCCGATCAGTCCGAGCTTCTCCGCTTTTTAAAGTCGTCTAACTTGAAAATTAAGCGTATTGCCGTTGTTCATGGAGAAGAAGAGCAATCTCAAACATTTGCCAAATTGCTCAATAAAGATGGGTTTAACGCTTTTGTACCTCGTGTTGGGGAACCAATACGAGTATAAGGCGACAGTTGGTTAAAATGAAGGGTTCAGCCCGATTGCACACTGACTACTTAATTGATAGCATGGTTGTATGAGCTGAGGGTCAAAGAAATAGCGCGGTCAGTTTATTTGCTTTAAATAAAGCGACAAAGAAGCGATCATATTAGATGAGGTGAGACCAACGGTCGCCTTGTTTTGCGAGTTATCTTTGCCCGCCAGCCGGCTGTGATCGGACAATAACAGCCTGGCTGGCAGGCCAACTGGCCATTATAAAAGAATAATTACCGTTTTTCAGAAGGGGGCGCATAAAAACTTCTAAAAAACCGAGATTACTCTTTCACCTCCTTAACAGCCAGGACATTGATCACCATACCCTGGTCGCTTTCGGCGACTTTGCCGGTAGCTTCGATTTTCTTCCCGACCATAGGGGCTAAATCGGCTCCCTCGGCGGCATATTCGCCTTCGGCCGTCGTTATCACAAATCCGGCATCCGTCTTCTCCACGACACCGGTTATAGTGGTCATATTTTTTCCGGCAATTGCCACACCGGTGATAAGTGAAATAACCAAAGTCATCATGATCAGTTTAGAAAGTGTTTTCAGTTTCATTTCTCGGTCTCCTTTTTCGAAAGTAAGCCATTTTGACTTTAAAACCTGTTATCATTACAACTTTACTCAATAAACGTGTTTACCAAAGCAAACGGATCCCTTTAACCACCCCCTTTTAACAAATAATTTTATATGCCATGCGATATACTCGGCCACATGGCCAAATTGTAGGAGCAATTCATATGCCATTTAAATAACTATTTATAATTAATATAGAATTTAAAAAATTTACCACCTGGTCCCAGCCTGAAAACGTTACCAAATCTTCCCAGGCGGTTACGAGAACTGCACAGTGACAAAACTGATATCGCGCTTTGACAAAAGGGTTGAATCTTGACAGCTTCCTTTCCGGTCAGGCATAGGATAGGGTAGTTTCTGAAAAAAATCGACCAATCCAATGAATATGAGTTTACAATGAAAAAGGGTATAAGCGTCGCTGGCAAACTTTTTTTATCGTATGCCATTTTTATTTTAATTTTTTACGGTACCTTGTTCGTCCTGTATCTGGATATTCGCCAGATGATGCGCCTTTCCGATAATATTATTAACAAACACCATAAGATATCGGCTGCTTCCAAAAAAATGATTGAGAGTCTTTTTAATATGGAGGAAAATGAAAAGAAGTATTTTTTATTAAAAAAAAAAGACTATCTCGGTTACTTTCTGTCGGCCAAAAAGGTATTTGAGGCAGGTTTAGATGAGATAATGAGGCTTGAGTCGCCCGGGTTCCACCTTTCGGATAATTGGCGCTCTTTTGCCGATAGCTATGGGCGGTTTGCCGAATCATTGGGCAATCCCGCGGATTTTCAATCCGCAGAAACATTATGGATATCTGAAGGAACCATCAACCGCTGGGTGGACAACTTGAATGAGGCCCGATTGGAAAACGAACAAAATCTAATAGCAGCTAACATAGAGTTAAATCAATGGGGCCAGCGGGCCGTTCGTTATGGATTAACGGGCTTGGTTATTTCGATCTTGGTGGGCTTGATTTGGATATTGTTTATCGCTCGCTCAATGATTCGCCCGCTGCACGAACTCAACAAAGGCATTCGCTCAATCACAAGAGACCGATACAGTCGGGCCATCGCTATTTATTCCAAAGACGAATTCGGAGAGTTGGCCGCGGCGTCTAATGAAATGGCCAAACGCCTCAGGGAGGAAGAACTGATGCGTTCCGAGTTTATCACTACCTTAAGCCATGAGATCCGTACCCCTTTGACGTCCATCCGCGAGTCCGTCAATCTTATCGCCGAAAAAGTGATGGGGCCGACCAATCGCCGTCAAACCAAATTTTTAAAAATCGCCAGTATGGAAATCGGACGGATATGTGAACTTCTAAACCACCTGATGCATGTATCCCGATTAAAAGAAGCCCCCCTGAAAATAGCACTGCAACCGATGGATCCGGCCGCTTTTATAATTGAAAGTATCGATCAGTTTAATCCCGTGGCAAAATCAAAAGGGATTCAGATCCGCTTGAATATACCTCCAGAAACGCCAAAGGCGATGGGTGACGCCAAGCATCTGAAACAGGTTATGATCAATCTATTAGGAAATGCCATCAAGTTTTCCAAAAAAAACTGCATTATTTTAGTATCCGCCCAGAAGCATTCCGAAAAAAGAATGATAGTCTACGCCATCGCGGATAACGGTCGGGGCATAGCCAAGGCTGAACAAGCCCTCATATTTAATAAATATTATCGCGCCAAGGAAATCCGCAACCATTTAGACGGGGTCGGCCTGGGGCTAAATATATCGAAACAGATTATTGAAGCCCATGGCGGTGAAATATGGGTGACCAGTGCTCCAGGCAAAGGAAGCACATTTTACTTCACACTTTCACTAGCGAATTGAAAAATTGTCTTATGAGAAAACGAAACCATCATCAATGTTTGTTGTTTGTTTTTTTACTTTTGTTTAATACACTTTTGGGGTGCGACCAATTTAAAAAAACAAAAGTTATCCCTCCCATTGATGAAACCAAGAGAGTCGAACGCCTCTCGCTGGATAGGGGTTACAATCTGTTTTTTAATGGTGATATTGAAATGGCCGCTTCCATTTTTAAATCCCAGATTCAAAGTCAAGACCGGGATATATCCGATAATGCCCGCTTTGCATTCATGTGTGCAAACCTGATCTTAGATAAAAGTGCTGGTTCCATGCAGACGGCCAAAATAGAAATGGCGAAGTTATTAGAAATGGATTCTGTCACTTTAGACGCTAATAACTTAAAAATTTTAAATCAAGTACTGAAACACTTGGAGCGACAATTAAAGGAAGCCAAAAGAAATGAACCCAACCTCGACGAACGCTGTGCCTATCAATATCGTCAAAGTTTAAAATTAAAAAATGAAAAAATTGATGAACTGAATCATGAGAATAAAGAACTTAAAAAGGAGATCTCCTCCTTGAAAAATAAAATCAAATCTATAGAAGAAATCGACCAAAAAATTCAAGAGAAAAAAAACCCCGATAAGCACAGGAAAATATTTTGACGATCAAACGCAAAATACTTGTTGTCGATGATGACATCAATGTACTGGAAGTTTTGGAAGCACGGCTATCTTCCGCCGGCTTTCTGGTTATAAAGGCAAACAGTGCCGACAAGGCCCTTGATGTCATTCGTTCCCAAAAAGTGGCCTTGATCATATCCGACATGAAAATGCCCAATAAAGGGGGGATGGATCTTTTTGCTGAAGCACAAGATATTAATCCGCATATTCCCGTGCTTTTCCTTACGGCCTACGGTACCATTCCGGATGCGGTAAGGGCAGTAAAAGCCGGTGCGGTAGACTATTTAGTAAAACCGTTCGACGGTCGCGAACTGGTAAAAAAAATAAAAGCGATCATCGAAAAAAAATACGGTGCCGACGGTGAAGCAAAATTGTCAAAAAACCAAAATGAATTTCTAACACCCACCAAAAGCCGCGCTATGAAAGACCTTTATCATCTGATAAAAAAAGTGGCGACCAGCGACGTAAACCTGCTGATACTTGGTGAAAGTGGAACGGGAAAAGAGTATGTTGCTCGCGGAATTCATGGTTTGAGTTCACGCCAAAAGCTTCCCTTTGTAGTGGTTGACTGCGGCTCGACACCTACCGGACTGCTGGAAAGTGAACTGTTTGGCCACGTCAAGGGGTCATTCACTCACGCTATTAATGATAAGAAAGGGCTCATTGAAGCGGCTGACCAGGGAACTCTCTTTTTGGACGAAATCGGCAATATCTCGCCAGAGATGCAAACCCGTCTGCTGCGCTTTTTAGAGGACAATAAAATCAGACGGATTGGAGAACTCACCAAAACCGCGGTTGATTGTCGTATCATTTCCGCGACCAATGCCAACCTAGAGGAAGATATTCAAGAGGGTAAGTTTCGAGAAGATCTTTACTACCGCCTACGTGTGGTCACCTTAAAGATGCCCCCCTTACGGGAACGCAAAGAGGATATTCCGGAATTGGCCTTAAACTTCATCAACGCATTTACCAATAAGAATAACATGGCTCCAATCGTTCTTCCAGAAGAGACCATCGCTTGGCTGCGCGATTATCCCTGGCCGGGAAATATAAGAGAATTGAAAAATGCGCTAGAGGCAGGAGCCGTAATTTGCCGAAACGACCGGTTAACCATCAAAGATCTCCATCTAACCGGACTGCCAGATTTAGCCAAGCCGTCTATCACCACCGGTGACACCCTTTCCTTGGAGGAAAACGAAAAAAACACCATTGTTCGTGCTCTTGAACAAAGTCACGGTGTGCAGAAAAAATCCGCCGATTTGTTGGGGATCAGCCGCCGCTCGATTCACTAAAAGATAAAAAAATATGATATTGATGTCACCAAATATCAAAATTAATTTCTTTGAAATGGCTGTTTTTACTTTTCGATAGCCGTAAATCCCGAACGAGCAACTTCTACAATCCTTTCCCGTCCTATGGCCTGAAGAAAGTCGTCGATGGTTTTGGTGGTTCCCGAGATTTGAATAATGTAACGCCGACGATTGCGGTGGTGAAGAATATCAAAATGAAACGTTTCGCCCAACCGTTTGAGCAGGCCCTCTTCACCTTCCATTTTTACCATTGCCACTTCCCGCCAAAAACTTTGATCGGTGTCCAGCTCTTTGGCCGAAATGACCTCGGTTATCTTTTCAATCTGTTTGATCACCTGCCGCACCTTTTCATCTTTATCTTCTCGAAGCGTAATGGTGATGCGGCTGATTTCCGGGCGCAAATGGGTTCTACAAGCGGTGATCGTTTCAACATTATACATTTTTCGACGGATCAACATTGAAATCTTGTTGAGGACCCCCTGCCGATTTTGAACAAACGCCAAAATAGCCCGTCTTTTTGCTTGGGGCGTTACCGACATGTCTTACTCCATCTGTAAATTAAAGTACAAAAGAACCCGGCGATAATGCGTATGCTCCAAGAACATCACTTTTCCTTTGAATCCACAGACAGGATCATATCACCAACCCCGGCACCGGCAGGTACCATCGGTAGAACAACCTCGGTGGGATCGCAGATAAATTCGACCATGTATGCGCCATCATGATCGGCAGCGTTGCGAAGAGCGGCTTTTGTATCGGCGATGGCCTCAACTTTTTGGTAAGGAATGCCATACGCACTGGCAATGGCACCGAAATCCGGGTTTTTCATAGGCGTACCGGCGTAGCGGCCATCAAAAAAGAGCGTTTGCCATTGACGTACCATGCCCAGGTAACCGTTATTAAACAATAAAATCTTGATATCAATACCATGTTCCATGACAGCGCCCAACTCTTGAATATTCATCTGAAAACCGCCGTCACCACTGATTGCCCACACCCGTTCATCGGGGCGGACCAGCTTCACGCCAATGGCCATGGGCAGGGCACAACCCATAGTGCCGGCCCCACCGGAGGTAAACCAGCTGTTGGGGGTCTGAAAATTATAGAAGCGGGCTAGGATCATCTGATGCTGCCCCACGTCGGAAACGATGATATCTTTTCCGGCCGTCACTGTCGAAAGCGTGGCAACAATGGATTTCATCAACAATTGTGACGTTTTGCCAATGCCGCCGGCCACCTCATTTTTAGTGTCTTCGGCTATCTCCCGACGATATTTGTTAATTTCATCGAACCAGACGGTATGGGGATTGGGAATCAATTCGGGATCGCTCATCAGGGCTTTTAGCGTTAGAGCCGTATCGGCATTGATGGCCACATCCGTAGCCACATTTTTGTCAATTTCTGAAGCATCGATTTCGATATGAATCACTTTCGCCTGACGGCCAAATTCCTCCAGGTTGCCGGTTACCCGATCATCGAAACGCATCCCCACGGCGATGATCAGATCGGTTCCCACCAAACAGCGGTTGGCTTCCACCGTACCATGCATGCCGACCATTCCAAGACTAAGATTATGATCGACTGGTACAGCCGAAAGTCCATGCAAGGTAAAGGCAATGGGAATATTGGCTTTCTCGGCAAATTTTTGAAGAAACCCACCGGCATTGCCTGAAATCACACCGTGCCCGCATAAAATGAGGGGACGCTCAGCCCGATTGATCCGTTGGACGGCCTGATTGATTTTTTCGCGATCGGGGTTGGGTGAATGGTAAAACCCGGGCAGATCCGGTTCGTAGTGAAGAGGAGAAAAGGAATAGCTTTCATCGACGGCTCGATTCTGGATATCCTTAGGGATATCGATGACCACAGGCCCGCCTCTGCCTGTGACAGCCAAAAAAAAGGCTTCATGAATGATCTCTTCGATATTCTTCACGTCCAAAGGCATA
>JAAUYD010098924.1_pt1 | contig 13749 bp, 15 predicted proteins | sample 7278101 | NCBI WGS metagenome assembly JAAUYD01 (sample SAMN14350128, study PRJNA611818) | marine sediment metagenome | isolation source: surface marine sediment (0.6m) | place: French Polynesia: Moorea | collected 2018-08
AGCCACCGCTCGGGCGAGACCGAGGACACCACCATCGCCGACCTGGCCGTGGCGACCGGTGTGGGCCAGATCAAGACCGGCTCGCTGTGCCGCAGCGACCGGGTCGCCAAGTACAACCAGCTGCTGCGCATCGAGGCCGAGCTCGGCGACCGCGCGCGCTACGCCGGCCGCAGCACCATCATCGGCGCATGACGCAGTGCCTGCGGCTCCCGGGCCGGCGAGGGACGCTCGCGCTCGTCGTCCTCGCCCTGTGGCTCTCGACCGATGCTGCGGACGCGGCGCTGCCCGAGCCCGAGCGCGTCCTGATCGCGGCGGCGAAGCGCAACCGCGACTCGGGCTGGGGGCAGGGGCTGCGCCTCGAGGTCGCCCTGTTCATCGAGACCGAGACCGAGGGCGAGGCCGAGAGCGACCCCGACGATGCGGCGGGCGAAGAGCCCCCGCCTCCCCCCGAGCCCCTGGCGCTCGGCACCCTGTGGAGCCATCCCGACGGGCGGGTGGGTCTCGAGCTGCGGGCCGGGGCCGGCTTCGTCGAGCGGCACCTGCTGCGCGGGCGCGACCTGCGAGCGAGCCGCGACGGCGCGCCGCTGGTCTCGCCGCGACCCTTCCTTCCGCCCTTCCCCTTGTTCCAGCCGCGCTCCTCGGGTGCGCTCGAAGGGGCGCTGCGGGGCTCGGGCGTGGACCCGAGCCGGCTGGTGCTCGGCTACGAGGGCGACAGCGACTGCTACGTGGTCGGGGGCCGCGAGGGCGCGCCGGCGCTCTGGATCGATCAGGTGACCCTCGACCCGGTGCGCTTCGATCGCGGCGACGGCGTCGTCTGGCGCCTCGGGCCCGGCCGCGACGGTGCCGAGCCGCCCGAGGTTCCGCCGCTCCCGAGCTTCATCGAGGTGGTGGCGCCCGGACTGCCGCCTGCGCGCCTCGAAGTGCGGGGAGGCGGACCCGCCGAGAGCTTCCCCGGCCTCGACCGGGCCTGGCTCGCCGAACGTCCTTCGGCCGCGCCCGCAGCTGCGGGTGACGACTCGCCGCTCGACTCCGACGGGCCCTCTGGCGGGGTTCGCTAGCCTTCGCCTCCGGAGGGAAAGCCGTGCGCAGCGTGGAAGACACCCGGCCCAAGCGCGGGCTGTCGGTGCCGGTCGTCACGATTCTCGACGACGAGGGCCAGCTGATCGAGGAGGATCAGCGCAGCCTCGTCCGGCACGTGGTCCAGAACGGCTACGGCGCCGACGTGGTGTTCGCGGCGGGAACCACCGGCGAATGGGACCGGCTGCGCCCCGACGTCCAGCGCCAGGTGATCCGCGTCTGCACCGAGGAGCTGGCCAAGGTCAACGTCGAGCTCGGCGTCGAGGCGACGCGCCGCGTCGAGAGCTGGGCGGGCGTGACCGCGCACTCCCCCGAGGACACCCTCGAGAACCTGGACTTCGCCATCGCCTCCGGCGCCGACGCCGCGGTGCTGGCTCCGCTCTCGATCCGCGGGCTCTCCGATCCGGTGCGCTTCGTGACCCGCGAGGTCGCCGACCTGCTCGACGCGCGCCCGCGTCGCATCCCGGTCTTCCTCTACGACAACGCCGACATCGCGGCGGACCCGAAGGTCCCGCACATCCGCACGCGCCAGGTGAAGGCGCTCTCGCGCCTCGACTTCGTGCGCGGCATCAAGGTGAGCGCCTCGCACAAGGTGCTCGGCAACTACACGCGCGCGGCGGCCGGCTTCCGCGAGCGGGGCGAGTTCGGCATCTACGTCGGCAACGCCATGCTGATCTTCGACATCTTCAAGCCGCGCACGGGCTGGATCGGCTCCATCGCCGAGCACTGGCAGCGCTACCGGCTCCGCGGCGGCCTGCCCATCGGTGTGGTGGCCGGCCCGGCCAACGCCATGCCCCGGGAATGGGCGCGCGGCTGGCAGCTGTGCCGCGCGGGCGACGGCGAGCGCATGGAGCGCGTGCGTCAGGTGCTCGAGGCGTTCCGCGTCGGCACCCGCACTGCCGGCGGCAAGCGCTCGGTGGCGTGCCTCAAGCGAGCGCTGCTGCGCCAGGGCGTCGTGCGCAGCGACCTCGTGGCCCAGGGCACGCCGGCCCTGGCGCGCCCCGATGCCGAGCGCTTCGACGAAGCGTTCGAGGAGGTGCGCGAGCTCGCGCGCGAGAACCTCGTCTCCACCTGGGTGACGCGCTCGCCCATCGGCTCGCCCGAAGGCGCCGAGCTGGGCACGCCCCAGGATCGCTGAGCCCCGCGTGCCCCGCGACGAGGCGCCGCCTCGACTCGACGTGATCGGCATCGGCAGCATGGTGGCCGACCGCATGCACCGCGTGCGGCGCATCATCGGGCCCGAGGAGAAGACGGTGCTGAGCCCGCTTCCCGAAGGGCCGGCCGAGGCGACCTACGTGGGCGGCCTGATGCTGAACCAGCTCGGTTGGGCGGCCCTGCTCGGTGCGCGCACCGGCGTGTTCGGCAAGCAGGCCGACGACCCCGACGGCCGCATGCTGCGCGCCGCCATGGATCGAAGCGGCATCGAGCGCCACCTGGTGCTCGACGGCAGCCAGAGCTCGCTCGCACAGATCTTCGTCGACGACGAGGGCGGGCGCGCGATCTACATGGCGCCGGCCGCCACCGCCGAGACCGACGCGGCCCACGTGCGCGAGCGGCACGGCGACTTCATCGCGCGGGCCGACCGCGTGTCCACCGAGATCTCCCAGCTCCCCCTCGACGCCGTCCTCGAGACGCTGCGTCTGGCCGATGCCGCCGGAGCCGAGACGATCCTCGACGTGGACGTTCCGCCGTCGGAGGCCGTGCCGACCCTCGGCGACCGCGAGACGCTCGAGGCCGTGCTCCAGGCCGCGCACGTGCTGAAGCCCGCGAAGTCGGCGGCGCGCGAGATCGTGCCCGAGGCCGGCGACTCCGCCCTCGACGTCGCCCGGGCGCTGCGCGAGCGCTACGGCAGCCGCGCCGTGATCGTGACCGACGGCGAGATCGGCTGCGCCATCGTCACGGCCGAGGGTGAGCAGGACGTTCCGGGCATTCGCGGCGCCAAGGTGCTCGACACGACGGGCGCGGGCGACGCCTTCCTGGGTGGCTTCCTGGCCGGCCGCGCCCAGGGCCTCGAGTGGGTCGACGCCGCGCGGCTCGGCCACGCCGCCGGCGCCGCGTGCGTCGAGAAGATCGGTGCGTTCCCCGACGACGCGGCCACGCTGCGCGCGCGGATCGCGGAGCTGTACGAGGGCCCGCCGGTCGCGGGGCTCTCCGCGCCGACCGAGGCGCCGGACGATTCCGTGACCGGCTCGGCCGGTGCCGGCGAGGCGCTCGCGAGCATCGACGTCACGCTCGAAGAGCTGGCCGCACTGCGTGCACGTCTCGACGCGGAGAGGTTCGAGCGCGCGCTCGAGCTGGTGCGCGCCACCGAACGGGAGGGCGCGCGCGTGCACGCCACCGGCGTCGGCAAGCCCGAGCACGTGGCGCGCTACGTCGCGGGCCTGCTCTCGTCGACCGGCACGCCGACGACCTTCCTGCACGCGACCGAGGCGATCCACGGGAGCGCCGGCCAGGTACGCGCGGGCGACCTCGTGATCGCCATCTCGAACAGCGGCGAAACCGCGGAGCTGCTCGCCGCGGTCGGCGCGGTGCGCGGCCTCGGCGCCCGCATCCTCGCGGTGACCGGCGGCCTCGACTCGAGCCTCGCCCGCGAGGCCGACGCGGTGCTCGACGCCGGCGCAGCCCGGGAGGGCGGGGGCCTCGGCTTCGCTCCCCGGGCGAGCGTGGCCGCCGAGGTCGTGGTGCTGGCGGCGCTCTCGGCCGCCCTCGAGACCGAGCGCGGCTTCACCCGGGCCGAGTACCACGCCCGCCACCCCGCGGGAGCCCTGGGCAAGCGCTCGGGAGGCTGATCCTGGCCCGCTTGCCGCCATTGGGCGCGGGCTCTACCGTCTGCCTTCCTCCGGAAACGACCGGAATCCGGGGCCGTAGCTCAATTGGGAGAGCGCCGCGTTCGCAACGCGGAGGTTGGCGGTTCGATCCCGCTCGGCTCCACCACTCCTTCTCCTCGTCCCGGAACTCGTCCGGGAAGGTTCCGGCGCCTCCGCTCGCGGGTGCGGCCGCGCCGGTCCCGGCGCCGCATGCGCCGCCGGCGCAGGGCCTTGAAGGGCGGGCGCTCGCGCAGCCGGGTCACGAGGCGCAGCGTCAGCGGGTAGGCGATCGCCGCCGAGACGAGCCCGACCAGCACGCCCCCGATCCAGAGCGGGACGAACACGTCGAGCCCCATGTCGAGGAACACCTCGACGCGTGCCCGGGCGGAGAGCGGGTCGAGCGCCTCGATCTGCTCGGCGCCCGCGGCGAGCTGGTCCTCGGCTCGCTCCGGGTCCGAGCCGGCCCAGAAGAAGCTCCCGATCCAATGGGTGAAGGCGTAGATCGGCGCCATCGTGACCGGATTGGTGATCCAGATCGGGAGGATCGCCACCGGGCGGTTCGCGTTGACGAGGGTGGCGAGCAGCACGACCAGGATCGCCTGCGCGCCGACGGTGGGCGTGAAGGCGACGAAGAAGCCGCACGCCATGCCGAGGGCGATCGCGTGCGGCGACCCGCGGAGCCAGATCAGCCAGTGGAAGAAGCGTCGGCTCCGGGCCCAGAACCCCGCCATGGTGAAGCGCGGCTTCTTCCGGAGCTCGCGCCGACGTTCGCGCCGGGTCTTCTTCCCGGAGGTGGTTCGCTTCGTCTTCTGGCGTTTGGCTCGAGTCGGCTCGGCCGGGTCCATGCGGCCACACGCTAACAACTCGCCTGGCTGCTTGGAGGAGGGGGCGCGGGGAGGCATCCTCACGACGTGCTGCTGGCCACGCTCCTCCTGCTCCTGAGCCTGGGGCTCCTCGTCCACGCCGCGGGGCACTTCATCCGCGCGGCCGAGTCGATCGGCCTGCGCTTCGGGCTCTCGCCCTTCGTGCTCGGCGTGAGCATCGTGGCGATCGGGACCTCGCTGCCCGAGCTGGTGTCCGCCGTCGCCGCGGTCCTTCAGGGCGTCTCGGAGATCGCGACGGGTACGGCGGTCGGATCCAACGTCACCAACGTCCTGCTGATCCTCGGCGTCGCGGCCGTGCTGGGCGGCGGCTTTCGGGTGGATCACGAGCTCGTGCGCGTGGATCTCCCCTTCCTGTTCGGCTCGGCGCTGGCCTTCTGGATGGTGGCGTCAGACGGGACGGTGGCGCGCTTCGAAGGAGTGGCGTGCGCCGCGGTCGCCATCCTCTACACGGTCTACGCGGCCTCCGGAGAGAAGGAGAGCCCCGAGACCACCGTGGCCGTCGCCGGTGAAGGAACCCTCGAAGGGATCCACCCGCCCGAGGGCGCCGCGCGCTCGTGGGCCGTGCTCGCCGCCGCGATCGTGGGCATCCAGCTGGGCGCCTATCTGACCGTGCGCTTCGCCACCGAGCTCGCCGCATCCCTCGGCGTCGGCAACGAGGTGATCGCGGCGACCGTCGTCGCGATCGGCACCTCGCTTCCGGAGCTGGTGGTGTGCCTCCGGGCCGCATTGCAGGGCTCCCCCGAGATCGCCGTCGGGAACGTGATCGGATCCAACGTCTTCAACTCCGTCGGCGTGATCGGCCTGAGCGCGATCGTCGGCCCCCTCTCGGTTCCCGCCGGCGTCCTCGCGTTCGCGCTGCCGGCGATGGTGGGCGTGACGGTGCTCGCCTTCTTCGTGCTCCAGGCGCGCGAGATGACGCGCTGGGACGGCTGGCTGCTGCTCGGTGTATACGGCGTCTTCCTGCTCCAGCTCCCGCGCTTCTGAGCGGGCGGGGCGGCGAACGGGGCCGTCATCCGGCACCCTCATCGGGCCATGACGAACGCCCGCCACGAGACCGAACGACACCGCGCGAGCGACGGCACCGAGCTCTGCGTGCGCATCTTCCGGCCCGAGGGCGAGCCGCGCTTCGCGCTGCACGTATCCCACGGGATGGGCGAGCACTCCGCGCGCTACGCGCGCTTTGCCGAGGCGGTGTGCGCGGCCGGCGGCGTCATGGTGGCCCACGACCACCGGGGGCACGGCGAGTCGGTGGCCTCGCCCGAGGGTCTCGGCGCCTTCGGGCCCGACGGGTGGAACCAGCTGGTGGCGGACCTCTCGGCCGTGCACCAGAGCGTGCGCGAGCGCCACCCGGGCATCCCCTTCGCGGCGCTCGGCCACAGCATGGGCTCGTTCGCCTTGCAGCAGCTGCTCCTCGACGAGAGCGCGCGGCTCGACGCGGCGCTGCTCTCGGGCTCGGCGGCCTTCGACGCGGCACTCGAGGGGATGGATCCCGACGCCGAGGTGGATCTCTCCGCCTTCAACGCGCCCTTCGAGCCGGCGCGCACCGAGTTCGACTGGCTGTCGCGGGACCCCGCCGAGGTCGACGCCTACGTGGCCGACCCGCTGTGCGGCTTCGGCCTGAACCCGGAGTCGGCCGGCGACTTCGCGGCGGCCGCCGCGGCCTGCGCGGATCCCGAGCGGCTCGCGGCCATCCGAAAGGACCTGCCGCTCTACGTCGTCGCCGGCGACGCGGATCCGATCAATCGGGGCGGCAGCCTGCTCGAGCTGCTTGTCGAGCGCTACCGCAAGGCCGGCCTCACCGACGTCGAGCTGCGGCTCTATCCCGAAGCGCGTCACGAGCTCCTGAACGAGACCAATCGCGACGAGGTCACCGCCGCGCTCCTCGGCTGGCTCGCCCAAAGGCTCGGGTAGCATCCCTCCATGACCGGAGGCTTCGCAGCGGAGCACGGCTTCGGGCCCTTCGAAGGCGCCGAAGGCTCGCCCGCGAGCGTGGGCCGCATCCCTTCGCCCACGCCCTTCCCGGTGGGCGACGTGAACGCCTACCTGCTGCTCCCGCCGGCGCGGGACGGCTCGCTCACCCTGATCGATACCGGCGTGCGTTCGCAGGGCGCGTTCGCCGCGCTCTCCCACGCGTTCAAGGAGTACGGGCGCGACCTCGAGGCGATCGATCGCATCCTCGTGACCCACGCCCACCCCGATCACTTCGGCCAGGCTGCGCGGCTGGTCGAGGCGTCGGGGGCCCAGGTGTACGCGAGCGCCATCGAGGGCGAGCGCATGGAGACGGGCTTCTCGCTGCGCAGCTTCTTCCGCGAGCGGGCGGGCGAGCTCTTCACACAGCTCGGTGTTCCCGAGGAGCGGCTCCCCGGCGCAAAGCCGGGCCCCGACCCCATGCGCAACACCATCGAGCCGGTGGGCGTGGACGTGGTGGTGCAGGAGGGCGACCGCATCGACGTGGGGGCCGGCTCCCTCACCGTGGTGGAGACGCCGGGCCACACCGAGGGGCACGTGGTCTACCACGACGTGGAGCGGCGGCTCCTCTTCTCGGGCGATCACCTGCTGCCGGACATCACGCCGGTTCCGCTGCTGCACCTGCCCGAGCCGGGCGTTGCGCGGGAGCCGAGCCTGCTCCGCTTCCTCGCCTCCCTCGACAAGTGCGAGGGTCTCGACTGCGACCTGGCCTTCCCCTCCCACGGCGATGCGATCCGGGACCACCGGGAGCTGATCCGCAGCTACCGTCTCCATGCGGACCGGCGCTCGCTCCAGATCGCGCGCCGCCTGCGGGACGGGCCGCTCACGCCCTTCGAGATCGGACGACGCATGTTCAAGCGCTTCATCGAGAACGAGCTCTACCTGGTGATGTCCGAGGTGATGGGGCATCTCGACCTGCTCGAGTCGCGGGGCCAGGTGGCCTATCTGAACGACGGCGACGTCCTGCGCGTACAACGGATCGAGGAGGCGCTGAATTGACGATCCGCCGGAACGAGAAGCGGGATCCGGAATGACGATCAGCAAGGTCAGCGAGCTGATCGGCTCCTCGCCGGAGTCGTTCGAGGACGCGGCGCGCAGCGTGCTGCGTCGCGCGAACCGCACCCTTCGCGGCATCGTCGGGATCGAGGTGCTGGAGAAGCGCGTGAAGATCGAGGACGGGCAGGTCGCCGAGTACCGCATTCGGCTCCGCCTCGTCTTCCAGATGGCGCCCGAGACGGCGCTCCACTGGTAGGGACTCCCATGGCCGTCGCATCCGTTTCCACCATCACCTCCGCCTCCACCAAGAGCTGGCAGGACGCCGTCGATCGCGGCTTCGAGCGCGCGCGCAAGACCCTGCGCGGCATCACCGGCCTGCAGGTGCTGGAGGAGAAGGCGCGCGTCGAGGACGGCGAGATCATCGAGTACCTGGTGACGATGCAGGTGATCTTCGTGCTCGACGACGAGAGCGGGGGCGGGCGGGACTGACCCCGCCGCGTGCGAACGACTCGATGAGCGATCGCCGAATCCAGGTTCCTGCAGTCGTCGCCGCCGGAGAGGGCAGCGGCTCGGTGCGCGTCGAGGGGCGCAACAAGGCGCTGCTCGAGCTGGGGGGGCGCCCCATGCTCGCGCGCGTGGTGGCGATGCTGCAGCGCGTACCCGAGGTGAGCGAGGTCGTGGTGGTGGGCCCTCTCGAGAGCCTCGAGCCCGTGCTGCGCGCGCCGGAGCTCGAGGCGGAGCTGCGCAAGCCGCTCACGCTGATCCCCCAGTTCCGCAACCTGATGGAGAACGCCTGGGAGAGCTACCGGCGCCTGCTCCCGGACGCGCCGCCCGAGGGCCGCGACCCCGCGACGCCGGAGGAAGAGGCCCTGCGGGTGCTCTACCTCTCGACGGACCTGCCCTTCGCCTCGCCCCAGGAGGTCTCGAGCTTCATCCAGCGCAGCCTCGAGCTCGACTGCGACTACACCCTCGGCCTCGTCCCCGAGGAGGCGATGACCGACTTCTATCCCGTCCGCCCCGGCGAGCCGGGCATCACCATGGCCTACTTCAACATCGCGGCCGGCCGATTTCGCCAGAGCAACCTGCACCTGGTGCGCCCGGCGAGGCTCGGCAACCGCCAGCGCATCGAGGACATGTACGAGCACCGCTACCAGAAGCAGCTCGGCAACGCGCTGATCCTGGCCTGGCGCATGGCCACCGAGCGCGGCGGAGGCCTCTGGATGGTGGGCTTCTACTGCCTGATGCACCTGGCGGGCCTCTGCGATCGCCACGGCTTTCGCCGCCTGGCCGACTGGCTGCGCGCGCCGGTCACCTTCGAGCGGCTCGAGCGCGCCTGCTCGAGCCTGTTGGATACCCGCTATCGCTTCGTGATCACCGACATCGGCGGCGCGGCCGTCGACATCGACAACGAGCACGACCTGCACGCGGCGCGCTCGCGGCTCGCGGAGTGGACGGCGCACCAGGAGCGACGAGCGGAGGAGCAGGTGGGCCCCCGGCCCCTTCCCGAGCGGAGCGGCGGCGAAGGGCCCGTCGGGCTGCGAATCTGGCGGGAAGCGCGCATCGAGAGCGGGATCCCGCCCGACGAGGAGGAGAAGTGAGCGCCGAGACCCTCTGCTTCCGGCTGCCCGGACGCGGTCTGATCCAGGTGAGCGGGAGCGAACGCACGCGCTGGCTCGACGGCATGTTGACCAACGACATCCAGGCCCTCGAGAAGGGCACGCCGGGCGCCGGCTGCTTCGCCCTGCTGCTCACACGCCAGGGCCGCGTCGTCGCGGACCTGCACGTGCTCGCCCTCGAGGACGAGCTCTGGCTCGAGCTCGAGGCCGGCGCGGTCGCGGACGTGGTCGAGCGGCTCGACAAGATGATCATCGCCGACGACGTGCGCCTGCGGGACGCGCGCGACGCGGTGGAGCGCCTGGCCGTCGAGGGGCCCGTGGCGGCGGACGTCCTGGCTCGCGCGGGCGTCGACGTGGCGGGTCTTCCGGCCGACCACTTCCTGGAAGGCGCGATCGCCGGGGTCTCGGTGCGCGTCGCGGCGTTCGCCTTCACCGGCGCTTTGGGCTTCCAGCTCTTCGTCCCGCCGGGCGGCTCCGACGCGATCGTCGACGCCCTCGGTGGGGCGGGTGCGGGAGCGGGCTCCCCCGAGACCTTCGAGCGCCTGCGCATCGAGGCGGGGACGCCGTGGCTCGGGCGCGAGCTCGACGAGAGCGTGTTGCCGGCCGAGGCGCGGCTCGAGCGCGCGATCTCCACCACGAAGGGCTGCTACACCGGGCAGGAGGTGGTGGCGCGGCTGCGCTCGCGCGACCGGCGCAACCACGTGCTCGTCGGCCTGCGCTTCGAGGCGGAGCTCGCGGCGCCGGGGACGACGCTCAGCGACACGGCGGGCAAGCGCATCGGCGAGGTGACGAGCAGCGTCGACTCCCCGCGCTTCGGCGCGATCGGCCTCGGCTTCGTGCGGCACGAGCACGCCGAGCCCGGCACCGCGGTCGGGCTCGAAGGAGCACCCGATGCCACGGTGCAGGCGCTGCCCTTCGCGGACGGCGAGCCCGCGTGACCAGAGCCCGCGGCGCGGCGCTCGTGGTCTTCGCCAAGGAGCCCGTCCCCGGGCAGGTGAAGACGCGCCTCTCGCCGCCGCTCACTCCCGAGCAGGCGGCGGCGCTCTACGCCGAGATGCTCGCCGACGTGCTCGACACGAGCGCCCGCTGGGCGCGGGCCCACTCGCTCTCGCCCTTCCTCTCCCTGCACCCGGGAGAGGCCGCCGGGCGGGTGCCGCATCCCGAGACGTTCCGGATCGAGCCCCAGGTCGGCGTCGGGCTGGCGGAGCGGATGGAGAACGCGGCGGCCGCCCGCTTCGCCGAGGGCTACGGGCCGGTGCTGCTGCGCGGGAGTGACAGCCCAGCGCTCGGCGAGGCCACGCTCGAGGCGGCCCTCCATGCTCTGACGCGGCACGACGTGGTGCTCTGCCCGGATCGGGATGGGGGCTACAACCTCGTCGGGCTCTCGAGGCCCACCCCGGGTCTCTTCGACCATCCCATGAGCACCGGCTCGGTGCTGGCCGACACGATCGCGAACGCCCGGCGCGCGGGGCGCACCCACCAGGTGCTCGAGCCGGGCTTCGACATCGACACGATCGAGGACCTGGAGCGGCTGAAGAAGGCACGAGAGCAGGATGCGGCGGGGGAATGTCCCCGCACTCTCGCCTGGCTCGACGCCCACGCGGCCTGGGAGCTCCGCAGGCCCCGCTCCGGCGCGTAGCCCGAGTCCAAAACTCCGTTTGGCCTGGTGCACGATGTCCTTGCAGGCTCAGCGGGGTTCACCTAATTCCCTTGCCGCGCGCCGGCGGTCAGGTCACCGCTCGCCCGGAGGGGTTCCGCGCGTCATAGGAGGGGTCCATGTCTTTCCATCGCCGTCTCGTGGCCATGCTGGCGGTCAGCCTGCTCGCCACCGCGGCCTCCGCAGACGATGCGGATGTCGCCGCCACGCTCGAGGCCATGCAGCAGCGGTTGCTGCAGCTCGAGGACAAGCTCGAGGCCACCGAGCACCGGCTCGACTCGGCCAACCAGCAGATCGAAGCCCAGCAGACGCTGATCGACGAGTCGGGCATCGCCACGGGCACCAGCTCGGGCCTCTCCGACTTCATCGACACCATCGAGATCGGCGGCTGGGTCGCGGCCAGCTACCTCTACAACACGCGCGACCCCGACGGCCGCGACCAGGGTGGCTTCAACACCGGTGGCGTGCCGGCCTATCCCTTCCACCCCGACTCCAACAGCTTCTCGCTCGACCAGCTGTGGTTCGAGATCGAGCGGCCGATCACCGAAGAGAGCCGCGCCGGCTTCCGCGCCGACCTCGTGTACGGCAAGACCGCGGGCCTGCTCTCCGGCGACTTCGGTGCGGGCGACGGGCTCTCGGGCAACGACTTCGAGATGTACCAGGCCTACATCCAGTACCTGGCTCCGATCGGCGAAGGCGTGACCTTCCAGTTCGGCAAGTTCGCCACGCTGATCGGTGCCGAGGTGGCCCAGGCCAATGCCAACTTCAACATCACCCGGGGCCACGTCTACAACCTGTTCCAGCCGATCACCCACACGGGCATCCTCGCCTCGACGGACATCGGCCCGATCGCGGCGTCCTTCGGCGTCGTGAACGAGACGCGCTCCTTCCCGGCGGCCGACATCGACCTCAACAGCAACAAGGCGATCCTGTGGTCGCTGGGCTGGGCGGACGAGGATCGGGGCCTCGGCTTCTCCTTCAACGGCACCTACGGCGCGTCGGACAGCGGACAGGGCTTCGACACGCCGGCCGGCGACAAGGAGACGATCCTCGACTTCATCCTGAGCTACGACCATCCGAGCGAGCGCTTCTCGGGCTACATCAACGCCGACTGGCTGCGCAGCGAGAGCAGCGTGGCCGGCACCGCCGGCGACATCACGGGCTACGGCATCGCGGCCGCGGGCCGCATGGCCATCACCGATCGCGCCGGCTTCGCCCTGCGCGCCGAGTGGGTCGATCTCGAGAACGACCTGCGCAACTCGGACGTGCAGATCTACGGCATCACCGGCACCGTGGACTACGCGCTCACGTCGAAGCTCACCATCAAGGCCGAGCTCCGCTACGACAACTCCAACTCGGGCGACATCGACGAGCTGTTCTTCCGCTCGGGCAGCAGCACGCTGGGCGTTCCCGGCAGTGGGATCACCCAGAACAAGATCGACCAGCTGGTGGCCGGCGTGGAAGCCGTCTACAGCTTCTAGCCGCCGAGGCAGGACGTGACGGATCGGGCGCGGGGCCTAGGCCTCGCGCCCGTTTCCGTTCCTGGCGGGGAAGGCTTACTCGCCGCTGCTCTGGAGCGACCAGGCCGAGAAGGTGGGCTCGATGCGGAGCTTCTCCATCTTGGAGTAGAGCGTCCGCCGCCCGATCCCGAGCGAGCGGGCCGCAGCCGACCGGTTTCCGCGGCACTGCCGGAGCGCGTGAGTGATCCTCCACGCTTCCGCCAGGTCCACCCAGTCACGCAGGCTCAGTGTCGAGCCTCCGTTGCGTGCGGTGGCCCGCTCGAGGAAGTCCTCGAAGAGGCTCTCCAGGTCATCTCCGGCGATGGGGGTCGCCTTGCCGTTGGCTTCGCTGAGGTGGTCTTGCATGAGAGTCACGACGGCTCTCGGGAGTGCAAAGGCCGGGCCAGAGCGCTGGGTGCCTCCCAGCGGCTGTAACGGCGTTACGTTTCGCCCCGTGGTCACCGTCGGCGAGCGGAGCCTAGACGGCCCGAGCGCCTTGCCTAGTGTCAGGGCAGCACTGCCTGTCACTCGGGCATCGCCGGGCACAGCCGGGTGCTCTCCGGCTCATCGGGGCGATTTCGTGCAGCCGGGCGTTGGCACGTGGGTTGCTCTCTCACCCGGGTGCAGGCGTGGACCCAGAGGCCCGCGACTGGTGGGCTCTCGGCTGCACTTCGTGTTAGCGTGGGCGACCTCGCGTTGCCCCGCGGGATGGGCGGCGAAAACGGAGCGGGAGTCGAGGCGGCCGGCCAGGAGGGCCGGCCAGTGGGGCGGGAGGCCCCGTCACCCCGCAGAGCAGGCTGGGACGCCCAGGTAGGAGAGCGCTGTGAAGAAGGTCGAAGCAATCATCAAGCCCTTCAAGCTCGACGAGGTCAAGGAGGCGCTCCACGAGATCGGTATCCAGGGGATGACCGTCACCGAGGTGAAGGGCTTCGGGCGCCAGAAGGGTCACACCGAGCTGTACCGCGGCGCCGAGTACGTGGTCGACTTCCTGCCCAAGATCAAGATCGAGATCGCCGTCGCGGACGACATGGCGGACAAGGTGGTCGAGGCCATCGTCGGCGCGGCGAGCACCGGACGCATCGGCGACGGCAAGATCTTCGTCCAGCCCATGGCGGAGGTCGTGCGCATCCGCACCGGAGAGCGGGGATCCGAGGCCGTCTAGCTCCCCCACCCACGAGTCGACAGGCGTCCGTGACGGACGCTCCCCCAGATGATTCCCCCGCTTGATTCCCCCGCTGTTGGAGC
>JAAUYD010115858.1_pt1 | contig 13749 bp, 10 predicted proteins | sample 7278101 | NCBI WGS metagenome assembly JAAUYD01 (sample SAMN14350128, study PRJNA611818) | marine sediment metagenome | isolation source: surface marine sediment (0.6m) | place: French Polynesia: Moorea | collected 2018-08
GAATTTTCTCCTTTCTATGCTCGTCGTTTAGTAGCTAAAATGGGGCTTTCAGGAGAATTAATCCAGTCTGTTAGCAAAATAATAGTTAAAATGTACCGCATTTTTCAGGAAACAGATTTGGATTTTGTGGAGATCAATCCTCTAGGAGTTAATTCTAAAGGAAAATTGATGGCATTAGATGGAAAAATTAAAATTAACGACTATGGCTTAATTAGACATCCAGAAATTTCTTCTTTGATGGCTCTTAATAATTTATCTTTCATGTCCGAAGAACAAATTAGTCTCAATTATGGTTCTAAGTTTCCCTTACAGTGGCTAGATTGGCAAGATGACAAAGGCAAAATTGCTATTGTTGCTAATAATCCAGACTTGGTAACACTATGTTGGGATTTGATTCGTCAAAATAAGGAAAAGCCAGCTTGTGGTGTGATTTTACCCAAGGAAGTAGCACAATTAAATGGCGCGGAAAACTTGTGTATAAAATTGCAGCAAGCTTTAGAAGAATTACACAATATCCCCAGATTAAAGGTGATAATTCTTAATATTTGGGCATCTCCTTCTATTAACGATAAAATTGCTCAAAAGATTTTGGATTACTACAGAAGTGTTGAAAAACCCCTTAATCCAAGAGATGATGAGCGATCGCTCATTGCTAAAAGTCAAGAAGAATCTACTATCTTACTGCAAACCTCACCAGGGATTAAACTGGTTGTTCGTCTAGCTGATCCTAAGATTGATCGCTTTAGAAAAAAATCAGATTCTGAATTACTCTATTGGACAAACAATCTCAAAGATGCTGTGAATCAAGCTATCTCCTGGGTTAAGTCGAAGTAAAGCAAGTTGGCGGAGATCACTTTTAACCTACAAAGAATCTATGAATTGGATACTTCAAGAACCCATTATCATACAAGGAATTACTGAACCAGGAGTTGCTAATTATGTAGCTAAAATGAGAGCCTATGGGACAAAGATAGTTGCAGGAGTTGCTACCCGAAAGCAGGAAACAGTAATAAAGGATATTCCTCTGTATCATCTTGTAGAAGATATTATCAAGGAATTGGGGGAAGTAAAAACTAGTTTGATTTTTGTCGCTCCCGATCAAGTTTTAGATGCAGCTAGAGAGGCGATAGCTGCTGGGCTGCATTACTTGATTATTGTAACTACGGGAGTTCCTCCTTTAGACATGATTCGTCTCCTACAAGAAAAGCCAAAGGATACATTGATTTTGGGTTCGGGAAGTTCTGGTATTTTAGTACCGAAAAAAGCTTGCTTAGGAATAGTACAACCTGAATATTTTATGCTTGGTTCTGTAGCATTAATTAGTGATAGTGAATTTTTGACTTATGAAGTAGCTTGGGAGTTAAATAACCAAGAAATCGGACAATCAATAGTGGTTGATTTGGGTAATGACCCGATTTTGGGTTCAAATTTGCCTGAATGGTTAACTTTTTGCGATCAAGATAGTGAGACAGAAGCGATAGTTTTAATTCAACAAGTTAAAGATATCGAAAAATTTGCCGTTGATTTAGCTAAAACTAAAATTAGTAAACCAATTGTGACTTATATTGTAGGGTTACAAACACCCCAAGAAAGAGTATTGCAGAATGCTACCAACATAGTGGATAGTTATATTTCTACATCTATTCCATCCCAAAATTCTCATAAAAAGATTATTAGTAGTCTGAAAAAAGCAGGAATTAAAATCGCCCAAACTCCAGCAGAAATTCCCACCATAATTAGCAATATTAATTGTCGAAAAAAGCGATAAGGGATAAGACATAAGGGATAAGGGATTAAGAATGAAGGATCAAGGATGATGAAGTAATAAGTAATAAGTAATAATCAACCCCCCAGTCCCCCCAGTCTCCTCACTCCTCTCACCGAAGGTGCGCGTTCGGTGAAGGGCGACGAAGTCTAGCGACCCCTCATAATTCATCCTTTCCACAATCCTAGTCTTGTTGATGGGAAAATTGGTAAGCACCAAAAAAGCTTAAAGCGATCGCAAACCCGCAAAGAATTGGAATTGAATACCAAGGAAAGGAAGATAAAGGTAAATAAGCAGCAGCCCTTAACCCACTAGTGGTATAAGTTAGCGGTAAGCAATAAACTATTACTTTCAGAATCGAGGGTAAATTAGTAGGATCGAAAAATGTTCCTCCCAAAAATGACATAGGAACAATGAGAAAGTTGTTATATAAACTTACGCTTTCTAGAGATTTAACTCTTAAGCCAATAATTACTCCTAAACCTGCAAAGACAGAGCAATTTAGAATCAGTAAACTGATAAATAAAGGGTTTAAAAAACTACTAATCTTACCTGTAAATATAATTGCAACTAAGATTACTGAACCAGCAGTCATTAATCCTCGTATAATACCAGCCAACATTTTCCCCAGATATAAAGCTAGAGGATGAACTGGTAACAACAATAATTCTTCAAAAGTTTTAGTAAATAAGCGATCGCCACAAATCGAAAAAGTTGTTCCCCCAAAACTAATAGTCATAGAGGATAAAGCTACCATTCCTGGCAAAATAAACTGGAGATAGTTTTCTCCTGCTGTAGGAGTGATGGAGCGATCAATAGTATTCCCCAAACCTAAACCAAAAGCAAAGATATAAATCAAAGGAGAAATCAAACCAGTAGCAGCAATTTGGGCGATTCTGGCTCGTAAATCTAACCATTCGCCCCAAAAAACGGTGAGAGTGTCCGTAATAATATTTTTTAACAGCCCATTCTTAATATTGGGAATCGTCTTATTACCTCGGGAATTAATTAGTTGGGATTTCACGTAGCTATTTCAACAAATTTTCTTGACGCTTAATATTACTTAACACAATCTAGAAGACTAGCGCAATTTTATCACCGAGTCAGTAACCAGTAACCAGTAACCAGTAATCAGTTAGCAGCAATCACCAATCCCCAATCCCCCGGGGACTAAATAATTCTAGAGTATTGAAGCGCGTCGAGATCGAGTTTGTTGTGAAGTCTCCGAATCGCGGGAAATCCCCCCGGGAGGAGACTTAATATATCTAGGTATTGAACCCAAAAGAGGAGGACACGGGTGAGCGGGATCACGGCTCACCGTAAGATGTCCGTATCGATTTTGTTGTAAAGTCTCCTTCGGTGCCCCAATCCCCAATAACCAATCCCCAATCCCCAATAACCAATAATTGATAGGTAAAATACAAAAATATTTTGTAAGATTTTTGAGTAAAGACTGTGCCTAGCTTAATAACGGAAAGAATTGAATCTATCAAAGGAGGAGTTACGGCTGCTGTTGCTTTTGCCATAGCGGATTTGGGAATAGTTTTAGTTAATACTTTTGCCTTTAACCTCAGTAATTTTAATTTGATTCCCGTCTCTTCCTTGGAAGATTGGTTAGTAAGAGCCATAATTGCTGTGATTAGTGGCTTCTTGTTTGGAGTGACATACCGCTATATTATTCGCAGCGATCGCAATTCTCATCTCCAAGATGGCGCGGTATTGGCTTTTGGCTTGGTCAGAGGATTAGCATTAGCAGAGGGAAAAACTATTAGTCTCTTGCTACTGGTGTTGATCATAGAAAGTATTATTAGTTTTGCGATCGCCCGTATTGTATTAGACTTTGCTTTATCACGGAAATTAATTAAACCCTTTACCAATCCAGGGTTTCCCATTCAAAAGTAATAAGTAATAAGTAGGGAGTAGGGAGTAGTTAGTAGTTAGTAGCGTTTTAGCAATTAACCATGAACCATTAGTAATTAGTAATTAGTAATTAGTAACTAGCAATTAGCTTTTGATCCATCAACAACCACCGCAAAAACAAATGATTGAAGTAGAACATCTCAGCAAAATTTATGGTACAACCACAGCCATTGAGGATGTTCATTTTTCAGTTAAATCAGGAGAAATTATCGGATTTTTAGGACCTAATGGTGCAGGAAAAACTACTACCATGCGGATTTTAGCTGGTTATTTACCTGCTAGTACGGGAACAGCCAAAATTGCTGGCTATGATGTCCATGAACAATCTATGGAAGTACGTCGGCGCATTGGTTATTTACCCGAAAATCCCCCCTTGTATCCTGATATGAGAGTCAAGGACTTTTTAGAATTCGTTGCGAAGATTAAAGGAGTCTCCGGGCGCGATCGCAAAAAAAGAGTAACTTCCGCGATCAAGAGGTGTCAATTAATGGAAAAAACTCATATTGCCATTCGTAAACTATCTAAAGGTTATCGTCAAAGAGTAGGTATTGCTCAAGCGATCGTTCATGACCCTCCAGTAATTATTTTAGATGAACCAACAGTAGGACTCGATCCCAGACAAATTATTGAAGTCCGTAACCTAATTAAAAGTCTTGCAGGACAACATACCATTATTCTTTCGACTCACATTTTGCCAGAAGTAAGTATGACCTGCGATCGCGTAATGATCATTAATCGAGGTAAAGTAGTAGCGAGTAATACCCCCATAGAACTTATAGACAGGCTTGGGAGTGGTTGTGGTTATCAAGTGGAAGTAGAAGGGGATGTCTCGACAATCCTACCTCTATTGCAACAAGTTTCAGGAATAACCGATATTAACCAACAATCCCAAGATAACCGAACTATCTTAGAGATTAACTGTAAATCCCAAGTCGAACCAGGTAAAGATATTGCCAATATAATCATTAATCAAGGCTTAAGTTTACACGAAATGCGTCGTACTCGTCCCAGTTTAGAAGATGTATTTTTGGAACTAACTACAGAAGAAGCAGTAGAAGAATAATATCAAGGGAATGGGGACTGCGGACTGGGGACTAGGTAATCAATAATCCCAAATCACCTTCTTACTCTTCAGTTTTTTCTTTCATTCCTTTAACAATACGAGATAATTCACTTTTCTCATCCACACTAATGCGAGTGGGAGAGCCACTAATAATTCCTTCATAATTGCGGAAAGAATTTTTGATATTGGGTCCATCAGAGTTGATCTCATATTCCCTAATTCCTGTATCATGCCAAGAACCACGCATTTTAAAGACATTAATAGCTCGCGACATTTCGCCACGAATTTCTACATATTGCAACAAAATAATGGTATCGGTAATGGTGGAAATATGGGATTCTGTAATCGAGTGAGAACCCATAAATTGATCTGTGGTGTTGGTAAAAAACCCTGTAATTTCTTCTTGTTTGGCGTAACCTGTGACACCTATAACAAATTGACGAAAAGCATTATTAGTAACACCTCTAGCCATAGCAGATAAGGAGTCGATCGCAATGCGAGAGGGTTTAAATTGGGCAATCTCGGATTTAATCGTTTGCAAATGATCTTCTAAGCCAGCAGATTCAGGATAGCAGCATAATAATTTCAGTAACCCCTTTTGTTCCATTTCTTCAAAGTTAATTCCCCAAGAAGAAGCATTCCGCGATAATTGGGCTCTTGACTCTTCATAAGCAAACAAGATAGCTCTTTCTCCCTGACGACAACCTTCTTCGAGAAATTTACTGACTAGTAGGGTTTTTCCTGTTCCTGTTGCACCAGTAGCTAAGATAATAGAATCTTTGAAGAAACCGCCTCCACAAAGTTCATCTAAGGTGCTTATTCCTGAAGAAATCCTTACATTGGAAGAGCGTTGAGTTAACCGCATTGCCCCGAGAGGGAAGATATTAATTCCATCATTGGTAATGGTAAAAGGATATTCTCCTTTCATGTGGGTAGTACCTCGTAGTTTTAATATTTCAACGGTACGACGACGGCGTTCCCCTTCCAGAACATTGCGGACGATCACAACATTATCAGAAACAAATTCTTCTACCCCAAAACGGGCGACTGGACCATATTCTTCGATTCGTTCGGTGGTCATAATAGATGTAACCCCTAGCTGCTTGAGGCGAGCTACTAAACGAAAAATCTCTCTTCTTACCACCGAAGCTGCATCGTATTGTTGAAAGACTGCGGTAACAGAGTCAATAGAAACTAATTTAGCTTTATATTTTTTAATGGCGTATTGGATTCTTTCAATGAGAGCGGAAAGATCGAAGTTACCTACTATTTCTTGACCTTCAGGATCGGGAGAAGCATCGAGAATAAACAACTTTCCACTATCAACCAGACTCTGTAAATCCCAGCCGAAACTATGAGCGTTTTGAATTATATCTTGTGGTGATTCTTCAAAAGTGACAAAAATACCGGGGTAATCAAAGTATTTAATCCCATGATAAAGAAACTGGACAGCCATTAGGGTTTTGCCAGTACCAGATGTACCACTAACCAAGGTAGTCCTTCCAATGGGTAAACCACCATGAGTGATTTCATCAAACCCTTCAATAGCGGTTTGGATTTTACGAACCCCTTTAGTAGATAATTGATCTAACTGTGATAGATTGGGATTTTCTTGCTTCATCTCCACTCAACAAAATAAGTATCCTATCAGTTTTTTTTATAACTATTTCTTTAATGCCAACCATAACAGATTACGTTGCAAAATTATGGATAAATTGCCTGAATTACTATGTAATTGTAGGTTTGGTTAATTTTATCCCTAAGAGCGATCGCTTATTTCTTCGTAGAGTAAATCTAACCCAATCAATACTTTCTCTCTATCAGAAAGATCCCCAATAATTTTTCTCACAGGTGGTGGAAGTACTTTAGAAAGAGTTGGTGTAGCTAGTATCTTGTCTTCTTCGGCTAGTTGAGGATTTTTAAGAACATCAATTACCTTTAACGCATAAACTCCTTGAAAGTCTTTTTCTAAAATATTTTTTAAGATTTTTAAGGCTCTGACTGAGTTAGGCGTGTTCCCAGCAACATACAGCTTAAGAACATAAGTTTTTCTAAATTTATTCATAATATTAGTTAATAGTTTGGCTCGGCAAACTCAAGTAAAAATTAATGATACTTTCTCCGACTATATAGTGTTTATACTATCCCAGATAGGGTTCATTACTGTTTGAGAAAGAGATGTTTAATCCATCCGAAATAAAACATCAAGGGGGATATCTTCTCTAGGAATGGAACGACGGTACATTTCACACAAATGAGCAATAATGTCTATTAATGCTAGTCTGTAATCTAGCAGAATCTCCTTACTTCTTCCCTCTAATTTAAGTTGTTGGGCAAATTCATCCATTAACTCCATGTGGATCTCTAAAATTTGAGAGATGGAAATATCAGCAAAAAAAGCTTGATCTACCAAATTATCGATTAATTGATTGATTTCTGGATTATCATCAAAGTAGCTCAAAATAATCTTACGATATTGTTCATTCAAATTTTGAATAATTTGTTGCTTTTGGAGGTCTGATAAATTGCGATAAAAATCTTTAGGATTACGTTTATAATAAACCCCTAAATATCCTAATCTTTCTTTGAGTTTTTCGGCTAATCTCCTTTGTTGTAGAATTAAGAAGTTGTGAGTTTCTTCTCGCTCAGTATTGACTTTAGTTGAACGCTCTACCACAGAACAGCTAGGGGCAAGATTTAGAAATTGACTAATAGCAAAGTTAATGTAGGATGGTATTTTAGTGAGTTTTTGAGCTTCTAACTGAATCTCTACACTATGGTACAATTCTGAGTCATTAGTATCAGAAAGATTAGAATTTTCTAAACCGTCACTAGTTAAATTAGATTCATCATTATTGGTACTTACTATCACCGTTGGCAAAATAATCCCTAATTTTTTGAGTTTACCTAAAAGATTTTGCCCAGAGATATTATTAATAAAAACTAAGCAGTCTATTTGTTCTTTTTGACTTTCAATAAATTCGATAAAATCACTTTCCCTAGGGATCTCCATCAAAGTATAGCGATCATCTGTCAAGATATCCCTGAGTGACTGAGTAAAATGCTCATCAGGAGAAAAAACACAGATATGGAGGTTTGTTGGGATTTGGCGATCGCCAAAACTGGAGGAATTTTGAGGGTTTGACATTGATGGAAGACTAGATAGGATGGTTAAGCCTCCTGGAACAGGTTTAAAAGCAGTACTTATAAAAAGTTAACATTTATTGCCTGACAATGAGAATTGTAATTAATTGTAAGTCTTGGTCGGGACTCAGAGACGATTAAGTTAATAATAAATATATGTGACAGCAGCGTCGAGATTTTAAAGCTAGATTAATCATTACTATTGGGATAAGAGAATTGCAGACACAATGCTCTTATCTTCTTGGTGATTATAAAGCTACGAGTCTATTGCCATCAGGAACTCAGTCCAAGTTCATGCTTAGAGATGAAAAAATAACTCTGAAAGAATTTATTAGTCCAGTCTCTGTTTGTTATCAAGACTCTAACCTCGAAACTCTAATTACAGAAGCCAAGTATAGTACTAATGGTTTAGTAGCTATTGTCGATCAAAAGCGATCGCCTATAGGAGTCATCCAGAGCCATAGTTTATTATCCTTTCTCACAGAAAATGATTTAGCCAGTGTAACAGGTAGGGTTAGGGAAGATATCGGGCTCAATAAATCTCAAGTTAACAAATTTAGCTTAAATTTTCAGGAATTAATTAATCCGACGATTGTTGTATCGTCTCAACTAAAAATCAGAGAATTATTACCGCACCTTCAGCTTCAAAATGCTGCTACTCTCAATCAAAAATACTATCTAGTTGTGGATATTACAGGACAACTTCTAGGAATTATAGACCCTTACAAAATTCTCAGTTTTTTATTAACAGAAGCCAATGAGCAGCCAGAACTTATCGTATCGAAAAAAACCTCAGTAGCGGAAGATTTATATACCCTACTAGATAAAATACCTTTACCCATAATGCTCAAAAGCCAAGAAGGTAATGTATTGTATCGAAATTTATATTGTGAGAATTATCACCCTAGTCCTCAAGGTGATATGTGTTTAAACTCTTTACTTAATGACTTAGTAATCCAGCCATTAATTACAAAATTAGAGAGTAACTATAAAATAATCAAGCCTGATTTAAGTAACTATCAAACAAATAATCAAGAATTATCTCTAACTTGTTCTCAACAATCAGTATCACAAGAAATCATCGCCAAAAACACCTTATTACTTGAAAAAAAGCTTGAGAATTATAACTATTTAAAATTACCTCTAGACTTTACCGCAGATTTATCTCTTGATGCTAATTCTCCTTTAATAGGAAGTTGGTTAGCCATAGGTATCAAATCGACTATTACGATCGAGAATAATTCAACCAATTATGATATTTACCCGAATCATGATTTAGTTGAACTCGATCACTTAACAAATGAATTTTTATTGAATCTTGGTCACGATTTAAAATCGCCTCTCACTGCTATTCTGGGTTTATCACGGCTCCTAAAAGCAGAAAAATTAGGACAACTAAATAAGCGTCAAGTCCGCTATACAGATTTAATTTATCATAGTGGACAAAAATTAATGAGGATGATCAATGACTTACTAGATATTAGTCGCGTAGCTGCTGGTAAATTAGAAATTAACCTAGAAGATCTTGCTGTGAGAAATATATGTGAAGAAGTTTATCAGCAAGTTATAGATAAATTAGAATTTGACAAAACAATTAACAAAAATAATTTTGATCCACAGTTTAAAGTTCCTCTGAATCTCGAAATAGCTCCAACATTAGAAACAATTATTGCTGATAAATCCTGTCTGTGTAAAATACTAACTAACTTAGTACAGAATGCCCTAAAATTCACATTTTATCAGGGAAAAATTGGGATTAAAATAGACAATTGGCAACAGTGGATTGCGATTACTATTTGGGACGAGGGAATGGCAATTCCTGAATCAATACAAAATTCACTATTAGAAAAGTCTTTTGAATCTAATAATAATCCTACTTGGGAAGGTTTAGATAATAGTTTGGGTTTAATTTTTGCCCAGCAATTAGCTCAAGCTAATGGGGGAGATATTTCATTTATTTCGACAGTTGATCGTGGTAATAATTTTACTGTTCTTTTACCGCAGAATCTTCAAGAAGTTAGTAGCAATAATCAAAATAATCTTGATGATTTGTCACAGTCTTCACTATCTCAAAAAGAAGATGGATTTCATAATGATCGCGAAGCAAATAACTTACTAGTCCTGGTCATAGAAACAGCATCAAGTCAAATAGAAGATATTAGTAGCAAATTAGAGGATTTAGGCTATCATTCAGTAATCGCTCGCAGTCCCAAGGAAGCCTTGCATAAAGCTTATCATCTCAAGCCAAGCAAAATATTACTTAACAGTGAGCTTCCTAAAACCTGGAATCAAGACATAATAGCTCTACTGGATACTAAGAGTCAGACAAGAGATATACCAGTGTTCATGATGAGTTCAGTAAAAGATGATCCAGAGCAATTATCTTCTGTTGAAGAACCAATTTTACCATTGCCACTAACAATAGACTCCCTGATCTTGGCTTTTCCACCAGTAGTTATACCCCATAAGCAGCCAATTGAATCCAATAAGAGCTTAACTATTTTACGTTTGTTTGTCAGTTCTGAATTAGAGCAAAATCCGTCTAATCAAGATTTAGCATTAGATTTTGTATTCAGCGATCGCGTTTTTACTTTACAACATCGTATCATTGAAGCTGATAGTTTAGAACAAGCCAATATACTGGCGCGAATTTGGCAGATAGACGCTATTATCCTAGACGGTAACAAATTGGTCAATCCTGTAGATTATTTAGTTTCTCTGAAAGAATTAGATGTATTATCCAGTTTGCCTCTAATTACTTTAGACACAAAAACCACTGAAGCAGCAAATCAAATCAATGGTCTTTCTGTCTTTCCTTGTCTTGTACCATCGGATGAAAGAAGTATCGCAGAATTAATACAAGTAATTCAAATTGCTACTAGACTAAAATAAATCTTTAACGGCTAAAGGCTTCAGAAAGATAATCCGCGGTAGTTTCCACAAGAGTGATCGCATTTTCATAAAGCATTCTTGTCGGACCAATTACCCCTACACTACCTACAGGGATATCATCTTGATAATAGTGAGCAGATACTAGAGTACAGGTTTGCATCGGTTCAAGGGAATTTTCTGAGCCAATCTTAATAGTTGCTTTTTTATTATTTTTTGCACCATAGCTGATAGCAGACTCTTTCCCAAGCTCAAAAGTAGAATCTTCAGGAAAAGAAAAAATTATTGGCGCAAGCTGTTCTTGCTCTTCTTCCAATAAGTATAGTAAGGTCTGTACCTGCTGTATCTGGGAAAATTCTGGCTGATGTAAAACTTCCGCAATACCGTGAATTACTATGGGACTGTGATTTGTTGGTTTGAAGGTACGGCTTAATTCTTGAGATAAAATCTTAAAAATGTCAGTATAGTGAGCAAACTCTTGATTAATTTCCACCCAATTCAAAACTGTAATTTCTGATAAAGTCCGCCCTTTCAACTTCTGATTCAGAAAGTTAGACAGTAGTTGTAACTCTCCAGTAATTGTTTCCTCATCCCGATCTTGGTTTTCCAGAAGCTCCGATTCAATGAGAATTGACTCTGTGTGATAGGCATCTGTTACGATAATCGACATAATTTGTCCTGAAGATACTCTTACTAACTGAATATGACGTAAAGTATCTGTGGGATTTTGAGGAAAAGTGATTAAGGCAATATAACCACTTAAAGCTGAAAGGATTTTAGTCGCTCTTTGTAATAAAGCTTCTAGACTAGCTCTTTCCCATTGCAATTGCTCATTAAGAGAAACTGCTAACTTTTTTCCGAGCTTCTCATCTGGTATTAGTAAACGATCAACATAAATACGATAGCCAAAATCAGAAGGAACTCTTCCAGCAGAGGTATGAGGTTGATAGAGTAAACCATCAGCTTCCAAACGCCCCATAATATTGCGAATCGTAGCAGAGCTTACTTTTACCTTACACTGATCTGCGATCGCTTTTGAGCCTACAGGTTCTGCTGTAGCAATATAACGTTCAATGGTGGCTTTTAAAACATTTTGATGTCTTTCGTTTAATTTAGGTTGATGAGACATTTAACTATAGTTAACTTTTGTAAAAAAAATTGTCTGAAATTTTTTGTTTAGTATAGCCTCTATGTCTCATTCTAAAAAGTATCAAATCTCTCTAATAACGAGCAAGACTCGGATCGATTTTAACGGAGTAAGCATCTATGCCACCAGCTATGTTTTTGACGTTGGTAAATCCCTGATGACTCAACCATTGACACATCTGGGCTGATCGCATCCCATGATGGCACATAACTAATGTTTCTACTTCCGAATCAAAACGGACACCAATAGTTTCCCCCCATTGTTTAAATTGACTTAGGGGTAAGACTTCAAACCCTTCAATAAAAGCAATTTCTACTTCTTCTGGCTCTCGTACATCAATCAATTGCAGCGACTGCCCTTGTTGGAGCATCTCGGCTAATTCTTCGACACTAATTTCTGGGATAGAAGCACTGTCAAACATAGTTTTTTATACAATTTTAAATTCTAGATGCTACTCAATTATAAAAATATTTTTGCTCAATTATCACCTAAGAAAAGGATGAGGAGGGAAGCATCAGGGATGAGGTATAAAGCTTGAGTATCTATTTTTTCAACTGCTTTTAGTAAAATGTTTTAACAAGCAGTTAAAATATCAATAGTTAAAGATAGCACTAATAGTGATAGCACTTTAGTAGTTTTTTCCAATCAAATTAATAATTAAGTACTATCAAATAGGGTAAAACGTTTCTCGGTAAAAATATCTCAGTTCTTATGAGAGTGTGAACAATTAGCAGGCGATCGCTAATTATTCACATCAGTTTTACCTATTACTGGTTTCTAGTATGTAATTTTTTTGACAAAAATATTAGCGTACTAATTATTACTCAGATTCTTATCAAAATATTATTTTTGCTTGATGAGTAATCAGAATTTAATTGCCGATTATTAACCTTATTTTAAACTACAGAATCATTTGTATAAAAAAGGTTAGGAGTCGTTTTATAAATAATTTTAGACTTTACAAACTAGAAGTATTTTTTTTGAAATCTTGACATAATATTTTTAAAAAGCTAACTCCAGTGAATGTATGTTTAAATTTATGGTTTTATGAATATAAATTAAAAAGTTAATGGAATTAATTTTTGATAGCTTTTATTTTTTAGGAGACAGTCTTTCTGATACTGGTAATCTCTTTAACTTGACTAATGGCTTTATTCCCAATGCTCCTTTATACGAGCCTGGGCGTTTTTCCAACGGAAATATTTGGGTGGATAATTTAGCTGAAGAATTTGACCTCAATATAAGTCCCTTTACCGACATTGACCCTAATAATGATGGGGTCAGCTTTGCTATTGGCGGTGCAACATCAGGAGCAACCAATATTGATCCTACTGCTCCTGGTTTAACACAACAAATAGATGCACTAGAATTATTAATACAGAATCAAAGTAGTGAAGAAGTTGTGGATGACGATCTCTTCTTTTTATGGATTGGTGCTAACGACTACTTTAATTTCATTGAAGACGATCCAACTACTCCAGATATTATAGAAACTAACTTTCCTGATACACCACAAGAGACTCAAGCAACATTAGATGAAGTAAATACCAATATTTCCCAAGGGATTGAAGACATTATTAACTTGGGAGGGGAAAATATCTTTGTTTTCAACTTACCCGACTTAGGAAAAACTCCTCTTGGTTTGAGTTTAGAAAGTGATGATCGAGAAAAACTTAGTGAGCTAACTGCGATTCATAACGATCTGTTACTGGAAACTGTCGAAGAATTTGAGGGGTCTTATTCGGACGTTAACTTTACTTATATAGATATCAGTAAACTATTTAACGATATTTTAGAGAATCCTGGTGAGTTTGGTTTTAC
>JAAUYD010278582.1_pt1 | contig 13749 bp, 10 predicted proteins | sample 7278101 | NCBI WGS metagenome assembly JAAUYD01 (sample SAMN14350128, study PRJNA611818) | marine sediment metagenome | isolation source: surface marine sediment (0.6m) | place: French Polynesia: Moorea | collected 2018-08
CCAGGCTTCGGCCTCGCGCAAAGCAAGTGGAATTGCATGCTTTTGAAATCACAACTCATGGAGTTACGCTAAACCACATTATCTTGAGGGACCTTAAGTTAAAAATTATTAGGTACAGTGCCAAGCTTGTCGATGTTGCGCATTGTGTTATACATTTTTGCCTTCCATAACGTCATTTCGGATTCCATTGCTGAGCAAAAATTCTTCACATCCATGATTTTCTCGTTTTACTAGACTTATTACTGATCCAAATATAATGTTTACAACGTCACTATAAAACTGCAATGAGAGCCAAAAGGCCGCATGATGGTAGTAAAATACTATTAGTGACGATAGAGACGTCCTTAAAAATAAAACAAAGCTATAGCAACATCTGGATTAACAGCCCTTTGACACGCTGGCGGCCTTTGGCCAGCGACCTTGCGGCCCTCCAAAGGCCATGGCTGCGGATCAACCCTATACCCCGCACAAGGTCCGGCCGACGGCCGCCATCGAACCCCTGTTTAGAGAGAAAAGCGGTATAAATGGACACGGTTCGTGGGGCTGTGGTGCGCCGGTCTTGTGGTTACGGCATTGCTGAGTTATGGTATCAGCGGGTTATATTCCATTAACAACGGCACTGGCACAGGAGTTGGCAACGACTCTCAAGCCTTGGGTAATCGCATTTGTCTGAAAAGACATAGCCAAGCCCTAAAACAATAGCGAATGAAAAAACCATACCGCCATCGTAACATTACTACAAAGAGATTGATTCTGGATGCGTATCAGTTCTTTCGCGCTCAATCTTTTGTTGTTAGACATTTCGGCAGACAATTTGTACCGAGTCGAAAGTACATTGAGATCGATGTGACCTACAAGTGTAACTTGAAATGCATCAACTGTAACCGTTCCTGCGCTCAGGCGCCGAGCAACACAGAAATGCCGATCTCGGATTTAGAAAAATTTGTAGAGCAGAGCATTACAAAAGAAATCCAATGGCAACGAATCCGTATTCTGGGCGGAGAACCAACACTTCACAGTCGCATATTCGATATCATCGATCTGTTAAAAACATATCAGTTGAAGCACAACCCTCCTGTAAGGCTTGTGCTGGGTACGAATTATTTTGGGAACCAAGTTCAACAGACTCTGGCAAAATTGCCGCACGACATCAAGATCAAGTCTACTTTGAAGACTTCCCGTGTTAATCTGTTCAAACCCTTCAATGTGGCGCCAGTGGACACACTTTTCAATCGTTATTCAGACTATACCTGCGGCTGTCGGATTATAGAGGACTGTGGGATCGGCTTAACGCCTTCCGGCTATTACATGTGTGCCGTTGCCGGTGGTATTGATCGGATTTTTCAATACCATCTCGGCAGGAAAGAATTACCGGGCCCTATGGATAATCTGTCTGACCAGATGTCGGCGTTTTGCAGGTTATGTGGCCATTTTGGTTTCCAATGGCCGACAAGAAGAAACAAGACATCAAAAACCTGGAGTTCAGCTTACCGAAAATATAGAGAGAAACTTAGGACCAAACAAGCACTATGAAAGACTATTTTTGATGTTCGGTTGGTGGAAAGGAAATAATCAGCTCGTATGGCTATAAAAAAAATCCTACATGTTTTAAGTCAAAGACCGGAAATGACCGGCAGCGGCATCTATTTTAAAGCGCTAATAAGGGAATCCCAAAAGAGAGGTTATTCAAACTATTGGGTTGCCGGAGTCCCTGTTGGCGCGGACAATCCACAAAAGGTGTCGACCCAAGTCAAGGGCGCCTATGTTTATTTCGAATCTGATCAACTTGATTTTCCGGTTCCCGGCATGTCGGACGTAATGCCATACAAGAGCACCCTGTTCAAAGATTTGAGCGGAAAGCGACTGGACGCCTACAAAAAGGCGTTTGCTAATGTGCTCAATGCCGCAGTAGCTGAATTCAATCCGGACATCATTCACTCGAATCACCTGTTCCTGCTTTCTGCTTTGGCGAGAAGCCTTTTTCCGACGATCCCAATTGTGGCAACCTGTCACGGTACAGATCTAAGACAATACAATAACTGTCACCATTTGAGGCCTTTTGTAAGGCATCATTGCCGAAGCCTGAATAGAATTATCGCACTGACAGCCGATCAGGGAATTGAAATCAGTCGCGCACTTGACATTCCGCCCGAGAAAATCGTTGTTGTTGGTGTGGGATACGATGAAAAAACATTTACCCGGGCGCCGAAATCTTCGGCAGGAACTGTCCACATTCTGTATGCGGGTAAATTTAATCGGAGCAAGGGCGTTCCCTGGCTGTTGAAATCCCTTATGAAAATATCGCATCACGACTGGCACTTGCACATGGCAGGAGGCGGCAGTGGGCCAGAATTTGAAGATTGCCTTAAGCTTGCGGACAAACTGGGTGAAAAGGTGACCAACCATGGATATGTCACTCACCTCAAACTATCTGAACTCATGAAAAGGGCGCACCTACAGGTGCTCCCCTCATTTTTTGAAGGTCTTCCCCTGGTGCTTTTTGAGGGCTTGGCATCCGGTTGCCGAATCATAACGACCAATTTGACCGGATTCGACGAGATATTTGGAAAAGCCTCCAGAGACACCATCGATCTGATTCAATTACCGCCTCTAGAAACCATTGACAAGCCTTACACAGCGGATGAGAGCAAGTTAGAAAAAGCATTATCCGGAAGCATTCAGAAGATGATTGCTAACATAAAAAGATCTTCCGACTTTAGCGATCCCGAGGCCGACAAACTTGCCTTACAATACACATGGCCGCAGGTTTTCGATCGTACCTTAAAAGTTTACCACGATGCCGTTATTCAGTAGTTGAGGAGTATGGAAGTTCAATTGAAGGCAATGTACAGGCGATGATATTAGAATCATTTAGGGGATAATCTGGTAATGCTCTGGGGATAAACCGGTTGGGGTGAGAAAAGTACGTTTGTACAAGCAAATTGGGAAGGTCCGGGGATATTCGTTTTGGGACTCTTTTAATTTACCCATACTTTTTGGATAAACAGCAAAAACTTTCAAGAGATCAGACTATGATCGTAGATATTTAGTGCAACAAGGCAGGTCATTACATCACAAATTTGGCAATAATTTACATAATTAGGGAACAATACTGTGCTCAATAATTGGTGATCAACGCCTGCAGCGGAACAAACTACGATGATGATGATTTGGATCGGATTTATATTGAAAAAGAGCTCAGTTTCAATTAATTGACCAAATCAAATGTCACTGCCGGCAAACACAATACTGATCCGTACCGATGCCATTTACCAGTAATACTGATTCTGAATTGCGCAAACTGCATTTGATACGACAGGCCTTTAAGACACAACTGAATCGAGGTCATATAGCAGGGTTGGATGGCGATATTGTTCCGCATCAGCCATTGGTTTAAAGGGCTCAGCAAGCTTTGCCGCAAGTGCCTACAACCCGTCTGGTTTAAGGAGTGATCAGTGGATAAACTCAAGTCGCAAATTGATCGGGAAGTTGAGTCTCTGGCAGATGAATTATTTGCAGTCAGCGATTTTTTACTGCGGAACCCTGAAACCGCCTATCAGGAATTTAAAGCCTGCGATCATTTGAGTGCTGTTCTGCACAAGAACGGATTTGAGGTCCAGAAAGGCGTGGGCAATATCGCAACGTCGTTTCTGGCGCGGCCCTCAGGTTGCACTCCAACCCGGCCCACGGTAGCGCTGCTGGCAGAATATGACGCCCTGCCGAAAATCGGCCATGGCTGTGGCCACAACATGATTGCTGCCGCCAGCGTTGGAGCAGCCATCACCTTGCACCGCCTACTTCAAGAAAATGCAGGCGCAATCGCCCTGGTCGGCACCCCGGCAGAGGAAGGTGGCGGCGGCAAAGTCCGGTTAGCTGAAGCTGGTGTTTTTGATCAAATGGATGCAGCCATGATGTTTCACCCCAGTTCGGTGACGATACCGGGAAAGGGAATGCTGGGCCGCATCAAATTCAAAATCGAATTTTTCGGCCAATCGGCCCATGCCTCCGGCACGCCCGACAAGGGTATCAATGCACTGGATGCCTTGATCCAGACATATAACAGCATCAATGCCTTCCGGCAGCATATGCGGCCCGATGGTCGCGTTCACGGCATCATTACCCATGGGGGCGACGCCCCTAACATCATTCCCGATTATAGCGCCGCACTCTTCTACGTCCGAGCGGGCAGCATTGCCTATCGCGATGAACTCCTGGAAAAGGTGAAGCAATGCTGCAAGGGCGCCGCCCTGGCCACCGGGGCCACCTTCAACATTGAGATCGATGAGCCGGCCATCGACCCCATGAAGCGCAGCCCGAGCCTGGAAGCTGCCGTGGCATCCAATTTAAAGGAGTTGGGAATACCGATAAGTCCCGACGACGGCCGCAGAGGGTCGTCCGATATGGGCAATTTGAGCCACTATCTTCCTGCGGTGCACCCCTGGATCGCCATCGTGGACCCCGGTATCGCCGGCCACACAGTTGAATTCCGCGATGCAACGACCAGCGACCGGGGACGCAAAACCCTGCTCAATGCATCCAAAATACTGGCCATGACAGCCCTGGATTTTATCACTTCGCCCGAATTAAGAGAAAACGCCGCAAAGGATTTTGCAGCCGGATAGGTCGCTGAGGAACGATCATGAAAGATCGTTCAAATGGCAGGCAGAATAACGTTCCGAACCAACTTTTTTGAGCAGTGGGACTTCTTCGCGACAACGGTCCATGGCATGGGGACAGCGCGGATTGAAATGACAGCCCGGAGGCGGATCGAGCGGTGAGGGAATCTCGCCTTTGATCGGCATGAAATCACGGCCCCTGTTTTCCAAACGCGGGACTTCCTGCAGAAGCGCTTGCGTATACGGATGATTGGGGGAAGCAAACAATTCTGTGGTTCGGGCCATTTCCACCACCCTACCCAGATACATGATCAATATACGATCACTGATATGTTCTACCACCCCGAGATCGTGGCTGATAAACAAGTATGTCAAATTCAGCTCTCTTCGCAGTTTCATGAAGAGGTTGAGAATCTGGGCTTGAATCGAGACATCCAAGGCCGCCACCGCCTCGTCACAGACGATAAATTCAGGATTTACTGCCAGAGCCCGTGCGATTCCGATCCGCTGCCGCTGTCCGCCTGAAAACTGGTGGGGGTATCTGCGCTTGTATACTGGATCTAGTCCGCACCGCAGCATAACCGCATCGAGAAACGCATCGGCTTCGACACGCTGCGTGATACCATGGACCAGCGGTGCCTCAATAATGGTGTCGCGAATCCGTTTACGCGGATTGAGTGAGGCAAACGGATCCTGGAAAATCATCTGGATGTTGAGCATGTATTGTTTGTGCTGATCGGCATTTAACTGTGCCGTATCCATGCCTTTGTATTTTATCGTACCTTCGCTGAGGGGCAGGATGCCGGCTACCATTCTGCCCAAGGTCGATTTGCCGCACCCGGATTCGCCGGCCAGGCCCAACACCTCGCCCTGTTTAATGTCCAGGCTGACACGATCCACCGCATGCACGATCTCTTCGCGAACATTAACTCCCAGCTTGCGGGCAATCTTTTCGGATAGATCCAATGTCTTTACGAAACGTTTGGAGACATTCTGGAGTTGGATAATCGGTGTCGTGTTAGGGGAAGTGCTCATGATACCTCCCCCAACAAGGGATGGAAACAGCGAATGTTTCGCCCTTGAACCGGGCTGGTCATTTCAGGCGCCACCAGACAGGCATCGTCTGCCCTTGAACAACGCTCGCGGAACGCGCAGCCTTGCGGCAGGTTCAGCAATGAGGGGGTCATCCCGGGTATCTGGTACAATGTTCGACTGTGCCTGTTGCGACTGGGAACTGACCCTATCAGTCCTCTGGTATAGGGATGCAATGGGTCGTCAAGCACATCGTTGATATCGCCTTGCTCCACGATCCGTCCGGCATACATGACCGATATACGGTTCGCCAGGCCGGCGACGACAGTCAAATCGTGGGTAATCCATATCAATGCGGTGCCGGTCTGCCGGCAAAGCCGCTGGGCTTCGTACAGAATCTGGGACTGAATGGTGACATCCAGCGCGGTGGTCGGTTCGTCAGCGATGATGATATCGGGTTTGTTCAATAATGCGGTGGCAATGGCCACCCGCTGGCGCATGCCGCCGGAAAACTGATGGGGGTATGCACGCAGCCGCTCATCCGGTGATGCAATGCCGACCTGGCCAAGGGCATCGCGTGCACGCTGGCGGGCGATTTGGCGATCCACTTTTTCATGAGCCAATATCGCCTCGATCATTTGGGTGTCGATGCGCAGCACAGGATTCAGGGTCATCATCGGATCCTGGAAAATAATGGCGATTTTAGATCCGCGCATGGCCCGCCATTCATTCTCCGGCAATGAAACAATATCACGGCCATGAAACAATATCTTTCCACTGACGATCTTGCCGGGGGGATCCACCAGTCCGAGGATCGAGAACCCAGTTACCGATTTTCCCGAACCGGACTCTCCGACCAGCCCCATAATTTCACCCTTGTCGATGGCAAAGCTGACATCATCCACCGCCTTGACGACGCCGCTTTTCATGAAAAAGTGGGTATGCAAGTTTTCAATTGTCAACAATTGCGGAGCGCCGTTCATTTCCGTAACCTCGGGTTTAATACATCACGCAATTGATCACCGACCAGATTAATGCTGACAATGGTCACCAGCAGGGCAACTCCCGGGAAAAAACTGATCCAGTACTTACCGCTAAGCATGTATTCGAAACCGTTGGATATCAACAGGCCCAGCGACGGTTCGGTGATCGGCAAACCGATACCCAGAAAAGAGAGGGTGGCTTCTAGGGCGATGGCATGGGCCACCTGGACGGTGCCGACAACAATGAGTGGTGGCAGGCAGTTGGGCAGTAGCTGCCGGAACACGATGCGCCGGTGGCTGAAAGCCAGACAGGCCGCAGCCTCGATATATTCCTTGCGCCTTTCAACCAGTGCCGTACTGCGAATCGTTCTGGCGTAGTACGCCCATTGGGCCGCCACCAGGGCGATAATGATCTTATCCACACCTTGCCCCAAAATGGCCAGCAGCACCAGAGCAATTAGAATAGACGGAAAGCTGAGTTGGATATCGACCACCCGCATGATCAAGCTGTCGGTCTTGCCACCGAAATATGCGGCAATCAACCCCATGGTGCCGCCAAAGATCAGGGCCATCAAGGCGCTCATGGCGCCGACGCCCAGGCTCGTGCGCAGACCGTAAAATATACCGCTCAGCATGTCGCGCCCTTGGTCATCGGTACCCAGCCAGTAAGTGTAGCCGTAAGTCATATTTTTGGATCCCGGCTCCAGCCGCCCGTCCATAATATCCAACTGGGCCAGATCATAAGGATCCTGGGGTGAGATTTGGGGAGCGAATATGGCGATAAATACGATCACAAGGAACACGGCCACGCCGAAGAGTGCCACGCGACTTTCGCTAAAATCGGAAACAAACCTTCGAAACGGCGTATCGATTGCCTTGGATGCCGCGTTAGCGCTGTTAACGGTATTATCAGCAGGTGTCTTCATCCCTTCATGTCCCCCAGACGGACACGCGGATCGAGAATCGAATAGAGCACGTCCACAATAAAATTGATCACGATGAACATGGTCACCGTGATCAACAGGTAGGCCACGATGATGGGCCGATCGAGAACACCAATGGAATCGATAATCAACTTGCCCATGCCCGGCCAGGCAAAGATGGTTTCTGTCACTACCGCAAAGGCGATGACATTCCCCAGTTCCAGCCCCAGCACCGTTACCACAGGAATCAGGATATTTTTCAAAATATGGACGCCGATCACCCGGGTAGTGGAAATCCCTTTGGCTCTGGCGAATTTGACGTAATCGAGCTGCAGGTTCTCACGGGTGCCGGCCCGGGCCAGGCGGATGGTCAGGGATAGCTTGAAAAGACCTAGGTTAAGTGCCGGCATCAATATGTGGGCAAGTCCGTCCCAGGTCAAAAAGCTGACCGGCACTCCGAAAAGATCGACGGTTTCACCGCGACCCGAGGCCGGCAGCCAACCGAGGATCACCGCGAACACCATGATCAGCATCAACCCCACCCAGAACGTCGGCAGGCTGAAACCGAGTATGGAACCACTCATGATGGTACGGCCGATCCAACTCTCATGCTTGATGCCGGCGATCATCCCCAGGGGTATACCAAAAAACACGGCAATGAACATGGCACCGAAAGCCAGCTCCAGAGTGGCCGGCATGCGCTGTAAAATCAGCTTCAAGGCGGGTTCATTGAAAACGAAAGAGTTGCCGAGATTCCCGCGCAGGGCATTGGTCAGAAATACCCAGTACTGCTCCCACATGGGTTTGTCTAAGCCCAGGGCCTTGACGGCGGCCTCGTACTCTTGGGGAGTTGCTTCTGGATTGATCAGGATGTCTACCGGATTCCCAATGGCGTAAACGCCTACAAACACCAACAGCGACATGACCAGAAGAACCATGCTGCTTTGAAGGCATCGGCGGATGATAAAAACGATCACGTGGCCAACATTGCGTTAAGAGGTACGATGGAGAAAGTGAACACGGCGGGTCTAGCAACCCGCCGTGCTGTTCCGGTTCCGTTTATTTGGAGCCGCTTATATCTTGGGAAAGGGTGTATGCATCCGTGCGCGCCTTGTAGTCCAGCCCTTTGCGCATGGCCCAGATATTGACCTGGTAATGCAATGGAATGATACCCAGTTCCCGCATGGCGATCTCGGTGGCCTCGATCAGTTTGGCCTTGTGCTTTTCCCGGTCCACGCTGCGCAGCGCCTCTTCCAGTGCGGCGTCCATCGCCTTGTTGGAGAAGCGGCCGCGGTTGGTATTTCCAAAACCGCTTTCCTTGTCATATGTGTGGAGCAGCGCACCTAAGGGGGAGGACGGTTCGCCGGTTCCCGAGCCCCAACCCACCAGCATGAAGCTGAATTCCAATTTGGTTCCCCGCGGGAAGAAGACATTCTTGGGCATGGTGTCCACTTTGGTTTTAATACCCGCGCGGGTCAGCATCTGGGCAATGGCCTGGCAGATCTTGGCATCGTTGACATAGCGATTGTTGGGACCGTGAATCGTCAGCCCGAAACCATCGCCCCATCCCGCTTCGGCCAGCAGTTTCTTGGCACCGGCAAGGTCGTATTTTTCGGGCTTCAGATTGGGGCTGACTGCAAAAAAACCGTCCGGCAGCAGTTGTCCGGCGGCAATGGCATTGCCCTCCATCACTTTGGAAACGATGGCCGGCCGATTGATAGCCTTTGAAATGGCGCGGCGCACGCGTACATCCTTGAGCGGATTTTTTGTTGTCGGCTTGCCGTTAATATCCGTGACAAAGGGCGAGACATCCCGGTTGCTGTCGATATGCAGGTAGATCACGCGGTTTGAAACCGATCGGTTCAGAGAGAGGTTTGCATTCTTTTTCAGTTTCTCGATATCCGCGGTGGGCACAAAGTCGATCAGGTCCACGTCCCCGGCAAGAAGCGCCGCTACCCGGGCAGAGGAATTGGATATGGGCTTGATAATGAGTTTCTCCCATGTCGGCATTTTGCCCCAGTATCCCTCGTTGCGCGTGTTGACGATGCGATCACCCGGAATCCACTCCACGAACTTGAAAGGGCCGGTTCCCACCATGGCTTTACCCGAATTGTAATCCTTGGTGGCCGCGCCCGCACCGTGTTTTTTGGAAATAACGGTGAAGGTCGACAGGTAGGTAGCCATCAGGGGAAAGGGCTCTGCAGTTGTAAATCGGATCGTATGGTCGTCGACAACCTCCACCTTTTTGATGTGCTTCATGTATCGCGAAAAGGAGGATGGGCTATTGGGAACATTGGGGCCACGTTCCAGGGTGAATTGAACATCAGCGGCCGTAAACGGCGAACCGTCATGGAATTTCACGCCCTTGCGCAGCTTGAATTCCCAGGTCAGGTCATCGATCGGATTCCAGGAAACCGCCAGGCCCGGTTTCAGGTTTTGCCTGTGGTCCTGTTTGACCAGTTTGTCAAACACGTGCATGGCCATCATGTTGTTCGGTGTGAGGTTGTGGTAGTGGGGATCCATTGAACTGGGTTCGGCTTTCAACCCGATCCTCAGTTCGGCGCTGAGCGCCATGGCGGGCAGCAGCAAAACGACAATAACCACTACACCGATGAACAGGGTCCTGGCTTTCATTGCAGGTCTCCTTTCGGTTGGGGTGAACGCAAGTAATGATAGATATAGTCTGGGATAGAAAAAATTTGATTAACTATTTGAAAATATTCTATGGGATCAGCAACTGTCAAGAACATTGTCGATTACCCGATCCATGCGGCTGAATGAAGATTTTCCTAAATATAAACACAACAGCTCTTTCCATTGAAGTATTTCGGTTGAAAAAAGAAGTGTTTCTTGTTTGTATCAACGAATAAGGCATTTGAAACGCGCATCGCCTGATCCATGATGCGCAGCATGCAGCAACCACATCAACCGCAAGAGATCGAAACGCCTGTCTGGCAATCGCATTAAAGGAGACATGAACCGATATGGCCACATTCGATATGCTTATAAAAGGCGGACTGCTTGTGGATCCTGCCAATGACAGGCAGGAAGTCGTCGATATCGGCCTGGCCGGAGGCCAGGTAGCAGCCATTGAGATGACGCTGTCAGCCGATTCGGCCCAACGCGTCTATGATGCTGCGGGCAAATACGTATTTCCCGGCCTGGTGGACACGCATGTTCATCTCACCCCCGCTGAGGCTCGGGGCGTCGGATTTCAGATGCTGGCGCTGGGCGGTGTCACCTGTGCTCTGGACTGCGGCGGACCGGTGGAGGAGGTAATCGAGGGGATGGCCAGGTACGGTGCAGGCATCAGCGTGGCCGTGTTGAACAGGCTCGATCCCGGAATCAGCATCAGCGGACCGGATGCCGGTAAACAAGAACTTGCCGATTATCTCCGAGACTCACTAAAAAACGGGGCCCTTGGTTTTAAAATCCTTGGCGGGCATTTGCCACTAAGCCCCGAGACCACTGAAGCAGCGATCGAAATATGCAACCAAGATGGGGCCTACGTCGCCTTTCACTGCGGTAGTACCCGCAACAGAGGCAACCTGAACGGATTGTTGGATGCATTCGATTTTGCCGGTCCACATCGGCTTCACATCTGCCATGTCAATGCCTATTGCCGAGGCCTGACCCATGGTTCATCTTTGACTGAAATCGCAATCGCCCTTGAAGAACTGGCAAAGCGAAGGCAGTTTATCAGCGAATCACACATGGCCCCTTATAACTGCACCTGGGCCCGATTGGAAAACGGCATCCCCAGGAGCCATGTCACCCGCACCTGTCTGGAGATGGGCGGTTTTAAAGTCGCCCGGGAAGGTCTCCTGCAAGCCGCCCGCAGCGGTTATTTGCTGGTGCTCAAACCGGTCGCAGGTAACGTCGTTTATCTGCAGTCACTGGATGCTGCCGAGTATCTGGAATCCACCGGTTGTGAATGCATGGTCTCATTCCCTGTTAATCTTCGCTCTAATGCCTTTTTGTGCGCGACGGAAAAAGATGAAGATGGCAGATTTATCATAGACGCCATCAGCACAGACGGTGGGGGCATCCCGCGCAACTTCCTGTTGAGCCATGGCCTGAGCCTGGTGCGTTTCGATGCGCTAACCCTCTATGAATTTGTACAGAAATGTGCCTGGACACCGGCCAAGATGTTGGGACTGCATCAGAAAGGCCATTTGGGCACCGGAGCGGATGCGGATCTTGTGGTCGCAGATCCGGATACCCACCGGGCATTGCTGACAGTGGCAGGGGGCAAGGTCATAATGGTAGACGGCATCGTTACAGGCTCAGGGGGCACACTGATCACCACCGATCGCTACAAATCAACGCCGTCGAACGCGAACCTTACACATGAAAGCACCGATCTTGAGGGAAGCCTGCTCTTTACGAATGCCTGAGCATAATATCAGTGCAGCCAATACAATTTTAAGATGAGACGCAGCATCACTAGGTTTTTAATAATCGTGGCTTGTCAGCCTGTTTTGAAAACCATGCCAAAATAAAGCGTGTCTTTATTCAAAATTTTTCCGGATCGATGGTATCCAGCACATTTCCGGTCGAAACAAACCGTACCAAATCGTCACCGAACAGGTCCGGTTGATCATTGTGAGGAAAGTGACCGCTATCCGGATAGAGCTTGACGGCCACTGAGCAACCGGCTGCCGTCATCCGCTGGTAAAAGGGTTTGATCATTTCTTTTTTCAGGTCTTTCAATCCACTGATCTTTTTGGGATAAAAGGGTTCATCATCCCCAAAGATCAACAGAATCGGTGAACGAATCTGATCATAGCGTTTGGCCAGACTCTTCGGGTCTTCTTTTTGAATTTCCACACCGAGATTATAAACATCCCGAATGCTGGTCATGCTGTAGCGCCGGAATTCATTTGCATTGCCTGAGATCATTTTGACACGTATATCCGTTGCCAAGCGTGTATCGGGCGTCTCTTTTTTGAAGAATCCCATATGGACTGGTTTGCCTTTGAGTTTGAGCCTCCAGTAGTAGAAGTCTTCGATCAGTTTTGCCTTTGTGCTGTGATCAAGACGTGCTTTGGAGGCATAGTAGGGAAAGCGGTCAAAGTCTTCGCGTTTGGTAGTAGTGGCATAGTCTTCGGGAAAGTATTTTGCCGGCAGCTCTTCCAGTCCTGCCGGGGCAATCAGGATGAGGCTTTCCACTGCTTTCGGATAGGTCAACGCATAACCCAATACCCACTGACCGCCTAAGGAATGTCCGCCATAGACGGCCTTGGGGATGCCGAGTCGATTGACAACCAGGTCATGGATGACTTCCCGTGTGTGCTGGAGGCTTCTCACCAAGGGCATATCGCAGTTTCCCGGGAGGCTTTTTCCGTAATTCGGCAAATCCGGTACGATGACCCGGATTCCGTGTTTGGTTGCGATTTTTATGGCGTGCCCAAAGTAAGCGCCGCTGCAGGCCCGGCCATGAATCAAAACAAGCACCTTGGGGTTGGGCCTGAACAATGGCGCCACATCCATGTACCCGATTTCCCACTCAGACCCGTCATTTGCCTTTGCCTTCGCATACTTGACTTTGTATGGATACTTCACCTGTTCTTTGAAGAAACTTTTTGAGGGATCGCCGTCCTGGACAAATGGCTTCTGGGCAGCACAACCGAGGATAAAACAAGAAAACAGTATTGCCAATGCCACATTTTTGTGATGCATGATTCGTGTTCTCATGGCCTTCTCCTTTGTGTTCATATACTTAGCGTCTGCCGATATTTGCCTTTACTTTTTAGGGTCGTGTGCGATGGGGAAAGGTTGATGTCAACAAATTCCTATTTCAACGAGATATTGCTTATTCGCTCTCTTACATCCACAGGAACCAGTTCAAGCGCTCCATAAAGTTTTTGCTTTTGTTTGTACAGGCCGTCGAGGAGTATCTCACTGCATAAAGATACCATTTGTTTTACGACTTCTTCCTTCTCCCAAACGGGTGTGAGCCCGAGGTTAACCGATACGGCAATCCCGTATACCAGAAACGAACGCAGATTTCGGATCCATCCGACAATTTCAGGCTCTATGTCCGCAAATTGGGGATAATCCTTTAGGTCTCTGGAAATCGTCACCCAGAATTGATATCTGCGCTCCTTCACGACTGCTGTATCTTCAGCATGCATGCAGGTAAACAGTTGGCCATTATCCCGTGCAAAAAGGATATACCCAATACCGTGATCG
>JAAUYD010147098.1_pt1 | contig 13741 bp, 12 predicted proteins | sample 7278101 | NCBI WGS metagenome assembly JAAUYD01 (sample SAMN14350128, study PRJNA611818) | marine sediment metagenome | isolation source: surface marine sediment (0.6m) | place: French Polynesia: Moorea | collected 2018-08
GGCGACGGGCGCGTGGATCTGCTCGTCGGCGCGCCCTTTGCCGATGTGGATCAGGTGGCGCAAGCGGGCCAGGCCTATCTGGTCTACGGCCGCCCGGTAGACGATCCGTTCCCGGCCGTGTTTTCCCTACGCACCCTTCAGGAGGCGTTCGGCGGTGATGGCAGTGAAGGACTGATCATCAACGGCAGGGTGGAGCGCGGAAACGCGGGCTTCTCCGTGGCAAGTGCAGGGGATGTCAATGACGATGGCGTGGATGATGTCCTGATCGGCTCCTTCCTTGGCGACACGACAGGCGAGGCTTACCTGCTCTACGGTTGTGGTGCGCCCTGCGCTGGCACACCTGCGTTGGATCTCATCGAGTTGTTTCCCGGTGCCGGTGGTGACGGGTCTCGAGGGGCAGTCTTCATCGGGATTCGTCGTAACGACATTACCGGGGGTGCGGTGAGCGGACCGGGTGACGTCAATGGCGACGGTATCGACGACATACTCATCGGCGCCGAGCGCGCGGATCCGGGCGGGCGCAACGGCGCCGGCCGCGTCTACCTCGTGTTCGGGCGTAGGGGTCCGGCGCCATATCCGCCGTTGTTCCTGCTGGCAAACCTGACGCCAGGGTTTGGCGGCGATGGGAGCAGTGGGGTGGTGTTCAACGGTATCTCCGGCGGCGCCGGCTCAACCCTCGGCAACGCTGGCGACGTGAACGGAGACGGCCGGGAGGACTTCATGATCGGTGCCGAATTTGCGCCGGTGCTCAGCAAGGCCTTCGTCGTCTTCGGCCGCACGCCAGATCCAGACGTCCTTCGGGAAGACTGACAGGACTCAGAGACTCCTCCGAAACGCCCCCCCATGGCGAGCTCCTCCGCCACGGGCGATGTCGGCATCTGCGCTCGATGATGCGTGATCAGGGCAGTCAGCCAAGACTTGCTCCCCGCGCCACAATCCGCAACACCACCCCATCGCCTCAGGCTCGCGGGCGCTCTCGCGGCGACGAAATCTCAGATCGCGTGTGCGGTTTTCCGTTGCGCGGCATTGGAGAGAGTGGAGAGCAGCTGAAATTGGACCACGCGAAGGTCCACCGTTGCGCCCATCTTCGCTCCGAAAGGTTGATCCGTTCCCATCAATGACGGGAGCGGTACCGCGTGGCACCTGATTCCGCTCGTCCTCTTGCTCACCGCTGGACGGACTCGTTCTTGCGTCAGCGCCGGCCACGACAACAAAAAGGATTTTGAGCCATGCCCATAACTTGCGGAACCTGTGTCGCCTCCACCTACGACTACCTCGCCGTCGTCTCTAACCCGACCTCAGCCTACTGGGACCTCGTCGCCGGCGGTGCGGGTGAACTGACAGATCAGGTAGACCTGGGGCCGGAGCTGACGTCCCTGTGGACCTTCGGTGCACCCGCCGGTACTGATGGGCTCTACTCGGAGACGGGGTCCGTTTCCGTCACCATCGAGGTCTTCGGCGGCGCATCGCAAACCGTGTCCTTCGTTCTGGACACGGCGACCGGGCCCGATGCGAACTCGTTGCTGGCTACCTGGGGAGCCTTCACCAACATCACGCTCACGCCCTTTATCGGGTCAGACGCCCAGTCCGCGCTGACGCTGGATGCTTTCGACTCACCCTTCGACCCGGACGGGGGTACCGCCCTGTCGGACGGACCGGATGGCCTCTCCGTCCGCCTGGCAACCAACGACTTTGATACCTCGCAAGATGCCTTCCAGGCGCAAGGCATCTGGGGCGCCGCCATCACCCTGCCGGGCACGGACGGCAGCAGCGAGTACTCGTCCTACACCCTGAGCTTCGACTACGACTTCTCAACCTACGACAACCAGACGCTGGTCCCAGAGCCGACGATGGCTGCGCTTTGGTTGGTGGCGTCTGGGGCGCTCTGGGCGGTGCGTTCCGCCCAGCGCTAAGCGACGCCGCGGAAGATGGCCAAGTGGGGGCCGATCGAAGGATAAGATGAATAAACGCCCTCAGTGAAGTACAACGTTTCGTGTCGGTGTCGGCGCCGAACTCGATGGAGCTCAACCAGCTACTCGAGCGCATCGTCAATCGCGTCGGTCGTCATCTGGAGCGTCGGGGTCTGCTGAAGCGTGACGAGGGCCAGGCGTGGCTGAGCGAGGAGGACGGCGAGGCGCAGCCGCTGGACGGGCTGCTGGGCGCATCAATCACCTACAGGATTGCGGTGGGCCCGCAGCGCGGGGAGAAGGCCTTCATGTTGCGTACGCTGCCGCCGGCGGATGAGGACTCGGCGGTCAGCGGCCAAGTGGCACAAGTGAGCGGATTTTCACTGCACGCGGGGATCGCCGCGCGGGCGGATCAGCGCAGCAAGGCGGAACGGCTATGTAGATACATCGCACGCCCGGCGGTGGCGGAGCCACGGCTGTCGCTGTACTTCGATTTTCTCATGGGTCCTCCTGGCTGTACTCCGCCAAGAATCTCTACTCATGAGTGGTCCACCGACTAGGTGAGCTTACGCTCGCCATGTCTTCGCATCATTTTGCTGGACAAAAGTAACCATGAGCGAATACTCCACAGCTTGCTGCAATGGGGATCACTAACCCAGACCAAATTGAACGCTATTCCGTCAATAGTATGAGTCAAACGGACAGTCTGCAGATAGTGTACAAACGACCGAAAGGTTCTTTCCTGTCCGTTAGTCGGACGTACAAGTTCCCCCGCCTGCCGTAGAAATCCACAGATGATGCTGGAGTGGCACAGTTCAAGATGAGGACTTGTCCCGAGTTCAACGAGGCAGAGAAGGAGCTAAAGGAAATCTTGAGTAACAGAAGAAGCAGGAAAGTCAGTACTGCTGCGATGCGAGAGGAGCTGCGTAGGATGGAAGAAGAGTTCGCTCTCCACGCATCGGCCCTAAGGGATTTGATTGACGAGTTGGAAGACAAATAGAAGTCTGCGTGCAGCGGCTGGCTCGTCAGATCCTGGCACGCCATGCCGATGAACGCGCCCGTGATGACGCCGGCCGGTAGCGGACGGACACCGTTCCTCCACTGGCGACCCCGGTGGTCCAGTGTTGCCGGGCCGGCCGTGGAGATGCGCTACTCTGCGCGAAGGGCTCGCCGCCAGGACGGCCCCGATGACACCATCACAGGGAGGTGATCAGTCGTGTACGCCAACCCTATCCTTCGCGCTATGGCCGGCGCGGCAATCGTCCTCACCAGCGCTGTGGCCGTCGGCCAGGACGGCACGGTTTTCAAGGGCTTGGACTTCACCGACCAGGTCGCGTCGATCGCCCGGCCCGGCGATGTGAACGGCGACGGCTTGGCCGACCTGCTCGTCGGCTCGCCCGGCGGCGGCTTCGACGGCAATCGCAACATCGGCCGCGCGGTGCTCGTGTTCGGGCGCCCGGGCGGCTTCTCCGGCAGCTTCGACTTCAACACCCTGCTCGCGGAGAACGGCGGCGATGGCAGCGCCGGGGTGGTCTTCCGCGGCGCCGGACTCGGCGACCAGGGCGGTCGCGCCGGTCGTTCGGTGGCGCTGGGCGATCTCAACGGCGACGGTTTCGACGACGTCATCATCAACGCGGCCGACGAAGACCTCGGCGGCGCCGACGGCCGCACCTATGTGGTTTACGGCTCTGCTGGGCCGTTTCCTCCTCGCTTCGATCTCGCCTCGCTGCTGCCAGGGCAGGGCGGCGATGGCAGCGCCGGCTTCGTCATCCTCGGCGATCCTCCCACCAACATAGGTTCGATGGTCGTGGTGCTGCCGGACCTCAACGGCGACGGTGTCGACGATCTCGTCCTCGCCGCCAGCGAGGGCGGTCGGGGCGGGGCCAACGTGATCTACGGCCGGCAGGGCGGCGAAGCCTTCCCGGCCGAGTTCGCCTTGTCCTCGTTGCGCGAAGCGCAGGGTGGAGACGGCAGTGAGGGGTTCGTGATCCTGGGTCCTGATGGCTCAGGGGCTGCGTCCACGGACGGGCTCGCGCACGCGGGTGACGTCAACGGCGACGATCGGGCGGACATCGTGCTCGCTGGACGCTTCTCAGGCGAGAGCTTCGTGCTCTTCGGTCGAGGCGACGACTTCCCACCCACCGTTGCCCTCGACGACCTGTTTCCCGAGAACGGCGGTGATGGCACGGGCGGCGTCGTCTTCACCGGGTTCGACACGGAGCGCGATGACTTTTTCTTCCGCGTCGGGCGGATCGGCGACGTGAACGGCGATGGCATCGACGACATCGCCGTCGGCTCGGAACAGTCCTCACCCCTCGGCCGCGCCTTCGCGGGCGAGGTGACCGTGGTCTTCGGCCGCGCCACCTTCCCGACCACCTTCGACGTACAGAGTCTGCGGACCGACGCCGGTGGCGATGGCAGCGAGGGCTTCCTGGTGTTCGGCAGCGCCGCGGACGAGCTCACGGCCGAGGTCGCCTCCGCCGGCGACGTCAACGCCGATGGCGTCGACGACATCTTCATCGGCGCCCGCGGTGCCGCGGGCCAAGGGGGCAGGGTGTACGCTCTGCCTGGGCGTGCCGGTGGTGGCTTTCCGGCGCAGATCGATCTCGCCGATCTGCTCGCGCCCGAGCAAGACGGATCCCTCGGCAGCGTGCTCTTCGGTGCCGAGCCTGACGGCCAGGCCGGCGGCAACATCACGCCGATCGGCGATATCGACGGCGACGGCTTCGACGACTTTGCCATCGGCGCCGAACTTGCGCGTTCAGTAGCGGGCGGCAGCGCCGCAAGCATGGGCGAAACGTATGTGATCTACGGCGGCACGCCGTTGCCCCCTCGCGTCTTCCCGGGCCGCTTCAACGACTTCGCCTTCGCCGCGGGTACCGGCGATGAGGAAGTGTGCCAATTCGAGACGATCAGCTACGGCACGCAAGGTCTCGCGTCCGGCGAACCGGTAGCCATCCTCATCGCGGACGCACCTGGCTTCTTCACGCTGCAGGGGGGGCGCTGCGCCGGGCTCGAACTGGGGCTCGCACCGCCGTTCAGCGTGACCCTACGCGGCAGCGCCAACCCGTCCGGGAACTTCTTCGAGAGCGTCAGTGTGTTGCCGCCGTCCTGCGGTCGCTACGTGCAGGCAATCGCCCTGCGCACGTGCCGAGCGAGCGAGGTCGACCGCGTCCCCGTGCCGCTGGACTGATCGCTCGTCTGACGGTTGGGTTCCGGGATCCCTAACCAGTCGCCCACGGTGCCCCACCTGGTTGGGCTCAAAAGGAATGCAGTCGATTGGGCAGTAGGACCCGGCGCGCAGCCAACGTTATTGTTATGCTGCCGACTCAGTCATGTCAGGAGGCGAGTACATGCTGAACCGACCGATCCACTTTCTAGCAAGCGCCGACCCGATGAAGAGTCGAGTGTTCTACGAGAACACCCTGGGGCTCACGTTCATTGCCGATGAACCGTTTGCTTTGGTCTTTGACATCAGCGGATCCCCACTACGCATCCAGAAGGTCCAATCACTGCAACCGGCCCCGTTCACGGTGCTCGGCTGGACTGTCGCGGACATCGCTGCGGCAATTCGAGAGCTGATGAGTCGGGGGGTGGAGTTCGAGCATTTTCCGCAGCTGCCGCAGGACGAACAAGGCGTTTGGCAAGCCCCCGGCGGTGTCAAGGTCGCCTGGTTCAAGGACCCGGACGGCAACACGCTGTCGCTGACGGAGGAGTGAATGCCGGCTCGCCTCGTACGCTCGATTGGTCTGTATGGCGCTGACTGCGGTGGTCGGCTCCGGGTTACGGCGCCTGGAAGACGCGGGGCGTTGAGCCGGCGCGCTGCGGCCTGAGGTCTTGGATCGTATTGCCCTCGAGTGCTGCGATCGGCGGGCGCGCATACTCGCCGGGGGGCAGTTCCTCTTCGCCGAGCGCCTGCGCATCGGGCGTGACGCGCAAGGTGACGAAGAACCCACCCTGCTTGTTATCCCCGTCATCGGGCGAGGAGAAGGTGACGTGTACGCCGTCCCGGCGATGATAGCCTCGCCCATCTATGCAGCGCTAGCTAACTCGAGACTTGACTCAAAATAAGGTAAACCTCAGCCCGAGTGCAAGAATGAGGGACAGACGAAGTCGCGGAGATCGCACGCGTCAGGACTCGACGTGGAGGTTGCTACCGATGCTACTCCACCGGCAGGCGAGGAGCAGCCGACACGGTGGGACGCAAAGCGGCGGCGACCAGCGCGTCGCTGCACTCGGTAGCCAAGCCCCACCTCCCGTACACCGTCGGCTCCCGCTTCCGCGGAAGCGCCGACCACCGCGCGCCCATCAATATCAACATCGTCGTCGACCATGTCCTCACAGCGATACCCCATCGCTGGCACCGCACGCCCGTCCGCCCGCCGGAAGTACCACTGGCCGTGCGCATCGCGTCGCATCTCGTAGCCGCCCTCGTGTACCAGACGATGATGGCGCGAGCACAGCAACACCAGGTTGTCGAGGCTGGTCTCGCCGCCTTGACTCCAGTGCTTGACGTGGTGAGCGTCGAGGAAGCGCGTGTGATTGCAGCCCGGGAAACTGCAGTGGCGGTCGCGGGCGTGCAGGGCGCGGCGCATGGCGGTGGGCACCGTGCGCTGACGGCGACCGACGTTGAGGGGCTCACCGTCTTCGCCCACTTCCAGCGTGACGACGCTGCCATCACAGGTGAGGCGGCGCACGCTCTCTATGGGCAGGTCCGAACGACCGGACCCTCCCGCTAGCGCTGACGCGTCAACGTGCACCATGACCTGGTAGTGCTCGGCCGTGCCGCCCCCTGCGTCCTCTGACTTTCCGCTTAGATACACCCGCGCCATCTCCACCAACGCATCCGCCTGCTGCGCACCAAAGGATGTGTCTGCATGCTCGGGGCCGTTGCCGCTCTGCTCATTCAGCGCTTTCTCCAAAGCCTGCATCACCAGTTCGCCCTGCTCCTGGGGCAGCTCCACGGATAGGCGAACCGTGCCCAGCCGCGCGTTGCGGGTGGCGATCAGCGAACGTGAGGCATGAAGGCGCTCCGCGTCTCCCACCGAGTCCTCATCCCCGTTGCGCAGCTGGCGAATCCGCTCCTCCACCCGCGCCGCCGTGGTATTCAGTGCGAACTCGAGCAGTGCCTGCTCATCTCGGGCAGACGCCACGCGCGTCAACGCCCGCACCTTGGAGTACGACAGGGCACCGCGTTCGAAGGCTTGCGAGATCGCCGGCAGATCCTTAAGCGCATGGGCGACGCGTACGCGATCTCGTGCCGCCTGGGCGCTCAGGTCACAGCGCCAGTGCAGCCACTCGGCGCAGGATGAGAAGGACCAGCGCAGAAACCCCGCCCGTTCGTCGAACTCGCGTATGAGTACGAGGAACTGATAGGTGATGGCGTTGATGCGAGCGGCTCGAGAGGCGATGGCTTCATCGAGCTCGTCGATGGTGCGGGGGTGGGCGCAAGCAGATTCAGATGCGGTCATGGCGCCGGGCTCCGTGGGCAACTGGATATGTATCCAGTATACGGGATTCATCCGCAACCGTCACCTTAGATAGCTAATAGAGATTATCAAATTCATTAGTTTCGCTGAAGATTGCGGGCGGGGTTTTGCTAGGTCCGCTTCGAGTGCTACAGAATCGCTCGGTGACAAGCGATCTGCCATTGGTGTACCGCCGGTCTCGCCATGTGCGATGTCTCTTGACGGAAGGGCAGGAACTGCCAGGGAACTCCGTATCGAGACGCTCTCGAGGAGGATGCTTCCGGGGTCATTCCAATCGTCTACTTTACAGAAGCATTCGGCTGGTTCGGGTTTCCAACGCAAGGCAGCGGCAGCGGAGCCGTTGATTACAGCGCCGTCTTCTACGCGAATCCGGACCAGTTTAACGACGCGGGTGGGGCACTCATCGAGGCGCATTCATGGTGGGTGCCTAGTCTCTCTTGTAGGGCCCACACCCGCCTTGTAGGCCCACACCCGCCGAGTTGCTGCAGCCCTTGCGGGCGGAGACTGTGCGGGTACTGGAGGTTGATAGATAGTGGCGCTTGCTGGATCGGCCACCGGCGCCCCGGCTGCGAGAGCGCTGGACCGCGCTTGGAGACCAGCAGCAACCAATTCCAGTGGTTGCTGGTACCGGGAGGGGGACTCGAACCCCCAAGCCCTCGCGGACAGCGGATTTTGAATCCGCCGCGTCTACCAATTCCGCCATCCCGGCACGGGCGGCAAAAGTACCCCCTGGGCCGAGAGCTGTCCAGATAGCTGCGGCGCAGCATCTGAGGGGCGGAACCAAGCCGCTCATATTCATCTAACTCTCTTTGCGACCTCTGCGCCTCTCACAGCATCAAAGCCAGGATGTCGAAATTCAGTCAGGACATACCCGCCCACCAGGTGGCGGCGGCGGCGGCCGGGGACGCCAGGGCGCAGGAGCTGATTTATCGCTCGTTCTGCGATGCGGTGTATTCCACGGCGAGTCGCCTGCTTGGTCGACCGGACCTGGCGGAGGAGATCCTGCAGGACACCTTCGTCGAGGTCCTGCGCCACCTGGGCAAGTTTCGTGGCGACGCGCCGCTGGGCGCCTGGATTCGCAGCATCGCCGTGAACAAGTGCCTCATGCACTTTCGCTCCGGCTGGGTGCGCTACAGCCGCAGCGGCGGCGAGGAGATCTGGGACCTGCTGCAGCACACGCGTGACAGTGCGCCGGCTGCACAGGCCAGTACCGATCTGGAAGGGGCGATGGCGCATCTCACGCCCACGGCGCGGACCGTGGTGTGGCTGTACGACGTGGAGGGCTACACCCATCGCGAGATCGGCGCCCTGATGGGCAAGACCACGAGTTTTTCCAAGTCCCAGCTGGCGCGCGCCCACAAGCGCCTGCGCGACGCGCTGGATGATCAGGCGGGAGCGGGTGCGTGCACGCAAACCTCCAGCAGCTTCTGAGTCTGCGCGACGGTGCGCCGGTGGATGCCGCGGTGCGCGAGCACGTGGCCGGGTGCCGCCACTGTCAGCGTGAGCTGGAGCAGCTGGAGTGCGTTACACGCGGCCTGCGGACGCTGCCGGACCAGGACGCGCCGCCCTCCGCCTGGACCGAGATACGGGCGCGCCTGCGGCGCGAGACGGGCACGGCCCAGCCCGTGAGCGGCGGCTGGCGCCACGCGTTGATGGCGCCGTTTCGCGGTGAGCTGGGCGTTCGTCAGGCCTTGCTGGAAGGCATGCTGGCCAGCGGCATCGCCGTACTGGCCATCGTCTGCCTGCGGGTCTGGACGGCCGATCTGCAGGACGCCGAGCGCCAGCTGACCGCGGCTGCAGCCCTTAATCCTGCGCAGTTTTCGGCGACGCCGGCTAACTACTCCAGTGCTGAACAGATTTTGTCTAACAGGTGGGCCAAGGAGCGCACGCTGGAGCTCGCGGACGCCAATGTTGAACTAAATCTAGACAGCCGTCGTCGCGTTGGCGAGCTGAAGCAGCGCATCGCGATGCTCGACCATTATTGTCTTACCAAGAAAAATCTGTCGCCTGAGGAGCAATACTCGATCGCCCGGCGTCGCAGTCGGCTGATGGACGAACTGCTAGACGCCTATGGTGCCCCTCGGGTAATCCAGGCAAAGTTCGATCCACCGCGCTGAGGCGCGTTCTAGCTTTCGTTTTCTCGACTCATGCTTGACCGGCAACGCACGCGTATCTTCGGACTCGGGTTGGGGCTTGCCCTCCTGGCAGCGCTGTTGATGGCTGCCGACAGGCAAGGCGGCCAGATCTCGCCGGACTCAGCGTGGCAGTCTTCACTCCACGCACCCGACGTCACGTTCACCGCACGCGGAACGCAGCACCGCGCCCCCCGCCTTGGGACTGAGATGAATCTTGGTGAGCAGGCGGTCGATGAGATTATTCAGCGTGTCCTCCACAACGTGGAACGGGCGCTCCTCGACGACGAGCACCGGGCCGTGCTCGGCATCGTTGCGGGGCAGGCGCAGACCGTGGGTGTTCGTGTCACAGGCGTGACCCCGGATGGTCCTGCGCATCAGGCAGGCCTGCGCAGCGGCGATCTGATCCTGGGCATCAACGGTGAATCCCTGGAGCACAACGGGGTCGCCAGCCCCGTCGATCAGTTGCTGGCGATTCTCGAGGAAGCCAACCCCGGCGAGGCGGTCAGCCTGCGCTATTCGCGCCTGGACACGATCACCTACACGGACGTCACCCTGGGCGACCTGGCGGATCTGCCGGGTGCCCGCCGTCTCCCCTCGGACCGCTGGCAGGAACTGGAGTTGGCGCCCATGACGGCCAAGCTGGGCCACTACTTCGGCACCGATGAAGGCTTGTTGGTGACCCGCGCGCCGGCGGAAGCGGAGCTGCAGGATGGCGACGTCTTGTTGCGTATCGGCATGCGCACGCCGCGCTCTGAGCGCCATGCGCGCGACATTCTTGATTCCTACGACACGGGCGAAGTGCTCATCGTGCGGGTGATGCGTGACGGGCGCGAAGAGGAACTATCCCTCAACGACCTGGCCGAGGTGCCGAGTGTTCGCCCCGAGCCCTTCCCGACGCCGCCGCTGATGGCCGTGGACGTACTCGACGCCGCCTGCGTGATGCGTCGCCTCTGAGCGCCCGCTACGCTGTGCGCATGCAGCGCACCGATTTCCACTACGACCTGCCCGACGAGCTCATCGCGCAGGCGCCTCCACCGAATCGTTCCGATGCCCGCCTGCTCACGCTGGACGGGGCCGATGGCGCCGTCGCCGATCGGCAGATCCGCGATCTCCCCGAGCTGCTTCGCGCTGAAGATCTGGTGATCTTCAACGACACGCGCGTGGTGCCCGCGCGACTCTATGGCCACAAGTCCAGCGGCGGTCGCGTGGAGCTGCTGCTGGAGCGGGCCCTGGACGAACGCCGCGTGCTGGCGCAGATGAAGGTGAGCAAGCCACCGGCGCCGGGGCATGTGCTCACGCTGGATGGCGGTGCCGAGGCCGTGGTGGGAGAGCGGCAGGAGGGCGGCCTGATCGAGCTTACCTTCGATCGACCTGCCCTGGTCCACTTCGAGGCGCACGGTCACGTGCCCTTGCCGCCCTACGTGCAGCGTCCGGACGACGAGCAGGACCGCGAGCGCTACCAGACCGTGTTCGCTGACAAGCCCGGCGCCGTTGCTGCGCCCACCGCCGGCCTGCACTTCGATGAGCCCCTGCTGACGGCGCTGGATGCGCGGGGCATCGAACGGCGCACGCTAACGCTTCACGTGGGTGCCGGCACCTTCTCGCCCGTCCGCGTGGACGACCTCGATGCGCACGTGATGCATGAGGAGCAGGTGTTCATCGATGAGGGACTGGGCGAAGCGATCGCTGCCTGTCGTGCTCGCGGCGGCCGCGTGGTCGCCGTAGGCACCACCGTGGTGCGCGCCCTGGAGAGCGCCACCGATGCGAGCGGTGAGCTGCAGCCGGGCGCGCGCAGCACGCGCCTGTTCATCCGCCCGAACGGCCATCGCTTTGCGACGGTGGATGTGATGCTCACCAATTTCCACCTGCCCGAATCGACCCTGCTGATGCTGGTCTGTGCCTTCGCCGGCACGGAGGCGACGCTGGCGGCCTACGCCCACGCCGTGCGCGAGCGCTATCGGTTCTTCAGCTATGGCGACGCCATGCTGGTCAGTCCCCAGGCCAGTCAGCGCATCGCGCGGTGCTCACCATGAGTCGCAGCATGCGCTACGAGCACCTGGCCAGCGACGGCGCGGCGCGCCGCGGTCGCCTTACCTTCACCCGCGACGGGCACAGCAGCGTGGTGGACACGCCGGCCTTCATGCCGGTGGGTACCTACGGCACCGTGAAGGGCATGACCGCCGAGGAACTCACCGCCCTCGGCGCGCAGATGATCCTCGGCAACACCTTCCACCTGATGCTGCGCCCCGGCGAGGCTATCGTGAACGCACACGGTGGCCTGCACGGCTTCATGCACTGGCAGGGGCCTATCCTTACGGACTCGGGTGGCTTCCAGGTCTGGTCCCTGTCCGCCATGCGCAAGCTGTCGGAGGAGGGCGTGCGCTTCCAGTCGCCGGTGGACGGCAGCCGCTGGATGCTCACGCCCGAACGCTCCATGCAGGTGCAGCGGGATCTGGGCTCGGATGTGGTGATGGTGTTCGACGAGTGCACGGCCTATCCGGCCACGGAGGCTGAGGCGCGCGTCTCCATGGAGCTGTCCCTGCGCTGGGCCGCGCGCTGCAAGGTGGCGCACGCGGGCAATCCCTCGGCGCTGTTCGGCATCGTCCAGGGCGGCATGTTCGAGGGCCTGCGTGAGCGCTCGGCGCGGGGCCTGATCGAGATCGGCTTCGACGGCTACGCTGTGGGCGGTCTCTCCGTGGGCGAGAGCGAGGAGGAGCGCCTGGGCGTGCTCGACTGCACCGTGCCCCTGCTGCCACAGGACCAGCCGCGCTACCTCATGGGCGTGGGCACGCCCGAGGACCTGCTGGACGCGGTGGCTCGCGGCATCGACATGTTCGACTGCGTGATGCCTACGCGCCACGCGCGCAACGGTTATCTGTTCACTTCCCGCGGCACCCTGCGCATTCGCAACGCCCGTTTCGCCGACGATCTACGACCGCTGGATCCGGACTGCGATTGCTACACCTGCCAGCACTACAGCCGCGCCTACCTGCGCCACCTGGAACGTTGCAACGAAATCCTCGGCGCCCGGCTCAACACCATTCACAACCTGCACGTCTACCAGACCCACATGCGGAGGATCCGCGAGGCGATCGAGGCGGGCACGCTGGCCGAGTACGCCGAGCGCTATCGGGCCGGGGTGGCGCGCGGCATCGAGTAAGCTCGCACGCGCCGGCTCTTGAATTCCCAAGGCCCGGCCCAACAGCCGGGATATGGCATACTTGCGGGCTTTCTGCCTGCACCTCGAAGGTCACTCATGGATTTCCTGATCAGTCCCGCTTTGGCCCAGGGGGCCGAGGCGCCCGCTGGCAGCGTCTTCGGCACGCTCCTGTTCCCGATTCTGCTCATCGTCATCTTCTACTTCCTGATCATCCGACCGCAGCAGAAGCGCGCGAAGGAGCATCGGGACATGGTGGACTCGGTCGCCGTGGGCGCCGAGGTGGTCACCAGCGGCGGCGTGCTCGGCAAGGTCACCAAGGTGGGTGACCAGTTCTTCTCGGTCGAGATTGCCGACGGCGTGACCATTCGAGTGCAGAAGCACGCGGTGGGTGCGGTCATGCCCAAGGGCACGGTGAAGGACGCATGAGACAGAACCACACGCCGGGCTGGCTGCTCAGCCTGGTCGTCAGCGTGATGGTGCTGGGCCTGTTGCTGGCGCTGCCCAACGTGTTCGGGGAAGACCCGGCGATCCAGCTCACGCCGAGCGACGGCAGCGCGCCGCCCGAGGAGGCGGTGGCCGCGGTCGAGGAGTTCCTGCAGGGCGAGGGCCTGCCCTACGAGGGCGCGCGTCTGGTCGACAGCAAGACCGTGATGGTCACCTTCGGCGATACGGCGGCCCAGGGCGATGCCCTTGACCCGCTGCGCGACCGCTTCGAGGCAGGCTACATCACGGCGCTCACCACCATGCCGCGCATGCCGGACTTCCTGCGCGCCCTGGGCCTGCGGCCCATGTCTCTTGGGCTGGACCTGCGCGGCGGCGTGCACTTCCTGTTCGAGGTAGACCTGGACGTGGCCCTGTCGAAGTTCATCGAGCAGTCCGAAGGCACCTTCCGCCAGGCCCTGCTCGACGCCAATGATCGCCAGGGCATCCGCAGCATCGGCTCCGCTCAGGACGTGGAAATCCGCTCCATCACCTTCCGCTTCCGCGATCGTGATACGGCGATCGAAGGCGAGCGGGTGATGCGCCAGACCAGCAACGAGTTCGATTACC
>JAAUYD010062837.1_pt1 | contig 13739 bp, 14 predicted proteins | sample 7278101 | NCBI WGS metagenome assembly JAAUYD01 (sample SAMN14350128, study PRJNA611818) | marine sediment metagenome | isolation source: surface marine sediment (0.6m) | place: French Polynesia: Moorea | collected 2018-08
AACTCTGTTTCTTGGATTTAGAAATCGGCTTGGTTTTCAACTCGGTACCAAAATCTTCCCTATTCCACCCAAACAAACTCTGTTTCTTGGATTTAGAAATCGGCTTGGTTTTCAACTCGGTACCAAAATCTTCCCTATTCTATCCAAACAAACCCCGTTTTTTGGATTTAGAAATCGGCTTTGTTTTCAACTCGATACCAAAATCTTCCCTATTCTATCCAAACAAACCCCGTTTCTTGGATTTAGAAATCGGGTTGGTTTTCAACTCGGTACCAAAATCTTCCCTATTCCACCCAAACAAACTCTGTTTCTTGGATTTAGAAATCGGCTTGGTTTTCAACTCGGTAGTATTTACCCTTTACCTCTTGAAAATAGTCTATTAAAGTCACAAAAAGTTATTTATAAACAAACTTCAATCTATAACATGGGTTACCTGTTTACAAAAATAAAATTTCAAAAAATGTAAAAAGATTATGAGTAATCTGGAAAAGAACGTATTATGTTATCATCTGCTGATAAGTCCTTAACTTTGTCGTCAGAAACTTTGATATTACAATATCAAAAAACTGCTAATAGTTTTGATGACAATATCTATTCAAATAATAATTTTGCTTCCAGTAGTTCTTCACAATTATTACCAGGGGAAGAATTAGTTACAATTGCAGGCAGAAATCCTAATCCTAATTCTAGATTTAGTGATGCAGCATTGGTTGCTGATTTTAATGGGGATGGCAAAACCGATAAATTTTTACGTAATACTCAAACGGGTGAAACTTCCATTTGGTTAATGAATGGTAGTAATATTGTCTATCAAAATGCTTTACCGAATATGGATTCAGCTTGGAATTTTGCCTATGCTGATTTCAATCGTGATGGTAAGACTGATATTTTTTGGCGTAATACCCAAACTGGTGAAAACTCCATTTGGCTAATTGATAACGCTACAGTAAAATCTGCTGTTTCTCTACAAAATATTGATTCTTCTTGGAATTTTGATATTGCTGATTTTAACGGTGATGGTAGAAGTGATATTTTTTGGCGAAATGCCACAACTGGTGAAAATGCTACTTGGATAATGAATGGTACTACAGTCACCACTGCGGCTTTTTTAGATCAAGCTGATTCACCTTGGAATGCCACTATGGTTGATTTTAATGGTGATAGTAAAACCGATCTATTTTGGCGCAATCAGATTACTGGTGAGAATGTGGTGTGGTTTATGGATGGTACAAATGCCTCCAATTATTCTCTAGCGACTGTTGATCCAACTTGGAGTTTTATTACTGGGGATTTTAATGGTGATAGTAAAACTGATATTCTTTGGCGGAATCAAGAAACCGGTGAAAACTCCATTTGGCAGATGAATGGTATTTTCAATTTTGGCGGTTCTGTAGATAAAATGGATTCTGCTTGGAAGGCTAGTGTTGGTGATTTTAACGGGGATGGTAAGACTGATATTTTCTGGCACAATGAGACGACTGGGGAAAATACCGCTTGGTTGATGGATGGTACATCTGTGGCAACTGCGGCTTTTCTACCAGGAACTAATACCGCTTGGAAACCCGATATGGGAGATTTTAATGGGGATGGTAAGACTGATGTGTTCTGGCGGAATCAAGAAACGGGTGAAAATAGTATTTGGCAGGTAAATGGTACTACTATTAGTGAGACTTCTGTGCAGGAAGTGCCTAATGAGTGGTATACTTTTTAGATAAATGTGATGATAAATTGGGCTTTTTCTGAACTCAGTACGAAAATTTGAGATGTTTTAAACAAAACATCCCATTTTTGAGCAAAAAGTCCAAGCCTGGAAATCAAAAAGGCTCAAGTATAATCCTTGAGCCTTGGTGGACTAATTTCTGAGCTTAAAGAGCTAACTACAAACCTTAGTAGCGGTTGCGGTTATAGCCCCCTCCCCCACGATTACCACCGAAAGAACCTCTGTTTTCTCTGGGTTTGGCTTTATTTACTTTCAGGTCGCGTCCCATCCACTCAGCACCATCAAGAGCTTCAATGGCTGCTTCTTCTTCAGCGTCTGAACTCATTTCCACAAAGCCAAAGCCGCGTGGACGACCTGTCTCACGGTCAGTAGGTAATTGAACTCGTTTCACAGAACCATATTCCGCAAAAACAGCATTCAAATCCTCTTCTTTAACCTCGTAAGAAAGATTGCCTACATAAACTGACATAAATTGTCTCCAAAATCATAGATGTGTAGAAACGAGTGATTTCGGAGAAAAGTCTGTGAATTACGAATAAACAAAAACCGTCTGCCGAATTAACTCTTAGTATTAATAGACATTATAACATACTCGTCAAGATCGTGGTGAGAAATTGAAAATATTTTTCTGTTTCCATTAAACATGGAGTAGGGTGGGCAGTGCCCACCTTACCTTTATTGAGAAGGTGCAAGATATCTGGTAATGAGCTTCACCCACCCAACAGTCCCAACACCCCCACCATTACCCCACATCGTTCCCATCATCTAACCGCACGTTCCTTGCTGACCTTTAGACGGCGTTGCACCATAGTGTCGAAAGCCTCGGATATCCGCTTGAGATGGGGTTGGGTGTAAGGAAAATTCTGAGCATGATCGAAATTATGTCGCATTGCCGCATTGAGTTCAAAGATAAATAATCTGCCATCTGGGAGAATTGTAAAGTCAATCCCGAAGAAATCTAGACCAATCAAATCGCGAATTTTGCAGAGTTTATTAAAATTTTCCCTGCCCAGATAACTAAGGGGATCGTTGAGAAAAGACTTTTCTTCATACTGTGTCCAAGGTGCTTTATTCATGAGGCTATAGCGATCGCCAGAGTGAATATTCCAGGAATCGTTGAATAAGTGAGCCACTGGATAAAAATTGTGATCAATGAAAAATACTCTTGTTTTGTTGTAAACATTCTCAAACTTACGGCAGTCATGGAACTGGATGATGTAGTACTCTTTGTTTGCGGGACTTTTCTGAAAATGTTCCCGGAGTGCTTGCTCACTTTTAACCAGGGCAACACTGCTTCCGGTTTGGGTACCGACTTGGCGGATAATCATGGGAAAGACAAAACCCAAACCGATGATGTCTTTGGCGATCGCATCCAATGAGATACCGTCCCACCAGAGTTTTTCTGTTTTGGGGAAGCAAACTCCTGGAATCATGTTAAGCCGGAGGGAATTACGCTCACGAGTTGTTTCCAGAACGCGACGGGGGTGATTAATGACAGGAATATGGGGATAGCGATCCACCAATCTAGCTGCAGCAAGTAATGATTCTCGTTTGAGATCCGGACAGGCAATTGTATTGAGAAATAAGTCAAAGTTGGGAATATCTTTTAATTGATCGGTATTTTTTTGAAAAATATTGAGAATAATTAAGTTATATCGTTGTTTATTAACCAGATTCTTAATTGAGAAATGACCACCACGAAGCAGGTTAGTGTAGGTGCCATCATTTTCTTTTACGATGGCATAAGCTGAGCCTTCCAGCCCCCGGGTTCTCAAGATAGTTGGTTTTTGGGAATTCGGTTTATCTAGAAAAACAAACGGGTGATGTTGGGTAACCTGTTCTAATATTCCTCCGGCTGCTGCCGCATTTCCAGACTCATGCACCAAACTGGATAAGGCAAGACCACAATCATAATTTTGGGGGTCAATTTCCAGGCAGCGACGGAATGCTTTAGTTGCTTGAGCAAACTTCCCCATACGCAGGGCAAGTTTACCATAGGCACTGAAGGCTTGCAACGCAATTTTGTTATCAGATGCTAATTCACTGGCTAAACGATAATGTTCGAGTTCATCACCAACACGATTCAACTGCCTCATTTCCTTTGCCAGAACCAAATGAGCCTCTGCGTTATTGAAATCTAACTCTTGAGGTTCCTCATTTTTCTCAGGGGTATCCAGGTTCAGTGCTGCTGAGGTAGACTGATTGGATGGTGGAAACTGTATTTGATTCTCACCTATGTTGACAGATGCCTTGAGTTGACTGCCAACTTCAAAGTTGGGAACATGGAGACGAACCCGATACAATAAGCGATCGCTCTGTTGAGAGAATCCTGTACGTCCATGCAGCACCTTGGTGTTGTCCATAAACACAATTTGTCCAGGTTGCAATTGAAACTGATTAAATTGTTCGGTTTGCTGAAGTACCCGATCCAGAGTTTCAATGGCAGCATAATGTTTGTCAGACAATGGCAGTGCCCCTGTTTCCAGTGCCCGATCAATTTGTGCCCGGTAGTATCGGATTTGTTCATCACCGGGTTCACCAAAAATGATTGGGGATGGTTTATCGCCAAAAGGATAAATGGGTGCCCTTAGTAACTCCAAAACCTCACTATCGATTCTTTGCAATATGTCTTCCACAGGAGCCATGATGGATTCCCCCCCCGTCTGTGCCGCTACGATGCACTGGAATGCAACTAACTTATGGGGGTGGGACATATAGGATGAATCTGTGTGCAGAGTCAGGGGTTGATGAGTTCGGCTGTATTTGGTCACGTACCCACCTAGGTTAGCCTTGGTTTCGTCAATCCGAACTTGTGTGAAAGAAACCTTATCCTGATTTTCGGCATCTCTCCCTGAAACTGGTTGTCCGCATACAACTGCACCAATGGCTTGGGACAGATCGATCAAGTTTGAGCGGTCTTGTATGGCAGGGAAGCCACCCACGATGGCATAGTGAGGATAGCTGCACAAAGCTTTACAGACGTGTAAGGCGATATCTTGAAGCAGCGATGTTTTGGTATTCCCTGAACTTATACTAGTCTGATACATTTCGTTTATCGAAAAAATTTTTATTAAGGGAAATACCTCGTTCATTCGCTGAACGAGGTTTTCCTTGTTCTAGTACACTGCTTCACATCTTGCACCATAAGATTATTGAGAAAATCAGCAGTCCCAAACCCTTATTATTTCGTAGGTGTGGCATAGGCCTACTTACCCTTATTGAGAAGGTGCAAGATATGTGCTACGGCGCAAACAAGCCAAAAAGGTGAAAAAGTCAATTAAAAAGAGACATTTAAATCACACTCTTAAATTTATTAATCCCCCTCATCATCGCCACGACGACCACCACCAAAACCAATGATGTAATAGTTATTAGTTATGTACACATTGTTAGTAGCATAGCCACCATTATCAGCGTAAGCGATGGCAACAACTTCGCCACTCTGGGATGTTCCCGGGTAGTAGGGATCGTGGTAGGAAGGCTTAGGGTAGTAGCCACCGCCATCGTCATCGTCATCATCGCCCCAGCCGCCTTCAATTTGGCTAATTTCAACTCCCGACAGGTCTGTCATGAAGTCTAAATCCTGAAGTTCTAAATCCTTCATATAGTCCATAATTGATTTCTCCTGTTTTAAGGTTGAATCAGTTTGATTTCTTGTCTTTCTATCAGGATATAAACTCCCTAGGGGTAACTCAACATCTTTTTATCCCTAGGGAATTTATTTTTTTCCTAATAGTGACCTTATTTGAATTTTGTCATAAATCAGCTTTTTTGTAATGCCAATTTGGCTTTGGCTTTTTTAACACTTTTCAACAAAAGATAAAACTTACTAGAATCAGCTTTTTTGTAATGCCAATTTGGCTTTGGCTTTTTTAACACTTTTCAACAAAAGATAAAACTTACTAGTACGTTGCGGCGGAAATAAAGCAACCATTTATAAAAGGTCAAAGCTAGAGGGCACAGTACTTTTGTAGACGCGGAGCGGCTTCCGCTCTTATGCGTGACTTTTGACTTTCAATGCGCGGAAACAAAGGTAAAAATAAGGGTTTCAGTCCTCGCCACTCTTGCAGTATTCAGCATTCGTTTTATAGTAATTGCCTAATAACCCAAGTTGCTAGTTATTGATTGTGGCGATCCCTTTATGGAATAAAATCCCCTCCAGCAATTGTTAAACGAAATAACTGCGGCGATGTTCTTTGATGGCAATCAAAATAATATGTCCTTCGGACACACTGCGCGAACGGCGATTACACGCAATATCGATATCGATGTTGATGAACGATTTGTTTCATCAAGTGGAAATAATACTAAAATAAAGCAGTGATTGTACTGAATATCTTTTAGACTCTGTCACAAGTTTATTCCAAATTTGCGGTTTTTTACTAAAAATTAAAGCATTTATTTTTACATTTACCCTGAAACTGCAACTTGGGTTATTAGTATCAAAGTACTTAAATAATACTTATTCGTTTTTCAACTGAATACTTATTATGTTAATTGCCTGTAAAACGATTTAAGTAAATGTTCATTTAATAAAACTTTTAAAAATTTAAATATTTGAAATATTAAACTTTTGAAAAATTTAGATGTTTAAAAATTGATACATTTACACTCAAAACCTGGTATAATTTGGGATCTGTTGATGTAAACAAAAATGATTATTACCGTAGCGGCTTTTAAGGGGGGGGTTGGTAAATCGACTACTGCGCTACATTTAGCCACATACTTGCAAACCAAAGCTGACACGCTGTTAATAGATGGTGATTTAAATCGTAGTGCTTTAGATTGGTCTAATCGGGGTAAGTTACCATTTAAGGTTGCTGATGAAAAGGATGGAGTTAATTTAGTAGGGCTTTATGAGCATATAGTAATAGATACTCCAGCTAAACCGGAACCAGATGAACTTAAAACTCTTGCTCAGGGATGCGACTTGTTGGTGATTCCTACGACTCCCGATGCGATCGCTTTAGCTGCAACTTTGCGAATGGTGGAGGTTCTGAAGCGCTTTGGGGGTAATTATCGCATTTTATTGACCATTGTCCCCCCAAATCCTAATAATGCAGGGGAGGAAGCGAGAACAGCCTTAGAAGCAGCGGGTTTACCCTTATTTAAGTCTGCGATTCGTCGTCTAGCGGTATTCCAACTTGCAGCTTTAGAAGGGGTTCCGGTGAATGCTGTGAAAGACTCCTACGCGCAAATTGCATGGCGATGTTATGCCGAAACTGGTAAGGAGATACTACCGTGAGTAATAAGAGAAAAAGTAGTCGTTTTGATGAGTTGATTGATGCTGCTCGCAATCGTCAACAAAGGGACATAGAGTCTGGGGTAGAACAACTTACTCGTAAGACTAAAAGTACTGACCCTGATTATATTCGTACCACACTTTACTTACCAAAGCAACTACATCGCCGCTTGAAAATCCTTGCGGCTTCTCAGGAGCGACAAATGAGTGATATAGTTGCTGAATTGGTTGAGCAGTGGCTTCAGTCTGAAAATAGTTAGTATCAAGGTATTAAGAATGTTTACTCACATAAACATTAAGGCTAACACACCGGAATGCACCTGAGAATGGTACAAGATATGAACTGAGAAATTCAGGAGGATAGATAGTTTTAGAATAAAAGTAAATTAGCAAAATTAGAGATGACAACACAACTCCCAATTGAGACAGAAATTACTCCAGTGGTGTTGAAATTTCATCCTGTTATTAATATAACGGATGACCAATTGTATGAATTTTGTCAGCTAAATAAAGATTTTCGCATTGAACGGCAAGCCAGTGGAGAAATTGTGATTATGTCTCCTACAGGTTCTGAAACCGACCAACGTAATTTTGACTTAATCGGACAATTATGGGTATGGACGAAGCAAGATGGTACGGGTGTGGGGTTTGGTTCGAGTGGTGGGTTTACATTACCGTCGGGTGCGGTGCGTTCTCCCGATGCAGCTTGGATTAAAAAAATAGATTGGGAAGCAATTCCTCCAGCACAACGTCAAAAATTTGCTCCTATTTGTCCGGAATTTGTGATTGAATTGCCTTCGGCATCGGATAGTTTAAAGCTGTTAAAAACCAAGATGGAAGAGTATATAAAAAATGGGACTCTTTTAGGTTGGTTAATTGACAGAGTTCATCGCAAAGTTTATATTTACCGTGCTAATGCTGCGGTAGAAGAATTAGATAATCCAACAAAATTAAGTGGAGAAAATATCTTACCAGGTTTTCTGTTGGATTTAAGAGGAGTTTGGTAAATATTTTGTCTTTTGTCTATCAAAATATTTGAACCATGGCTAACTGTTCTAGAATTCTGATGTTTCGTTCCCTTCAGCTTCTAAATACTCAAAATTCGGATAATTAAAAATAGGGGACTGAGTAGAATCAATACCCGCAGCAGCTAAATTGTCTTTGAATTGACCTGTAAAACCAGCAATGAAAACATTATGTTTGTGAACAATTGTTGTAAGTTCTTCTATATTTCGATTATCCCAATAACCAGTTTCATCGTGAACATCGCAAGTAATCCCTAACTTACAAGCAGCATCAAGTATTTTTACAATCATCAAATGGCACTTTAAAAAATTCTCCAAACCTCCATATTCGGGATTGCTAGCATATTGAGTTTTACAAAAACCTGTCCAAGACCAATCATTAATATCTTTAATTTCTGAGTGGGTAGCCAAACCAAATATAGAACTTTCAGAACCTTCTCCTGGAAGTGAATCAAAACCAATAATATAGGTAGGATTTTTCCAAGAAAAAGTATCGCTGGCAATTTTTATTGGTTTTAATGCCCGAATTTTAATAAAAGCATGGGGGTCATTTATATTTTCATCTTCAAAAACACAAGCATCCCCTGCAATTTCTACTAACTCATCTACTCTCTTAAAAGGAAGTTGCAATGCTAAATTGCGTAAAGCAATGATTTTTTGTCTTGCCTGGACAATAGTTGCATTATTTAAACTAAATTTATAATGAATTGTTAATCCCATTGTCAAATTAAATCTCTAAACTTCTAAAAAATACAGGGAATAGGGAATAGCGAAAAGTGCGGTCTTGGGGGTTTCCCCCATGAGCAACTTTTCAAGAGAGGGAATAGGGAACAGGGAAGTTACCCCCCTGATTGAGAAAATACATTCCGGTGACTAAACTTCTAACAAAGGATTATAGGGTAGGCAAGGATGCTTACCCTAGAGGAATTATAACAAAATCGAATATGCAATTTTTATTTGCGCTTTAGCTTCAGATTTTTATCATTTGAAATTAAAGAACAATATCTTCACCTCTTTCGGTAAAGCGAACCTGTTTAATGTTCCATTGTGGGTTACTGGTGAGGGTTTTACGAATGCTACCAAATAGTGCAAATTGTTCGCAACTGGAGAGTGAAGCCATCTGTCGTTGGGAGTTGGAATTTATACGTAAATCTACTGTAGCCACACCGTTGTTAATAGAAATTCGATACCCAGACAAACTAAAATCTCCGCTGTCCTGTTCTTGCAAGATTTTACCCACTGCATCTGTGACTGGTTTATCTACAGCTACTGGGACTTGTTTGGGAATAAAATTTTGACATTGCACATCAGAAGTATATAGGGTGACCTTAGTGGTGTTAATTGCAGTTTTATTCGGATTTAAGGATGGTGATTCTTGAGGAGGGGGTTGTTCTTCTGTGGTAGGTTTCTCTCTCAATTTAGCCACTGTTGGGGTGGGAGATGATGTCTCGCTGGGTGTCGCAGTGTCAATCTGACGAGAGGTAGGAATAGAACTACATCCACTGAGAATGGCTAGTATGGCTGTAATAATAAGGGGAATATATACTAATTTGCTGGTTTTGAGAGTTTTCATAACTATGTTCCTAATTGCATCACAGCTAGTACCGCTGCGTAGAATGAAAAATTAAAAATTAAAACATGTTGTACAAGGTTTTTTCATTACTTCGGTTTCTTGGTATAAAATCCGCATAAATTTACGTTTTTTTTGGTTCGCGCATTAGATACAAACTGTCTACGGTGCAGGGTAGAAGACCGCAAAAATGTGGTCTAAATAAGTGCAAATTGCTGTAGAATCATAATAACGATCTTAAAATTTGCGGTTGCCTAGCAAACCTCAAGAAGCATCGCCTAAATTTGGTTAAGTTGGTTAAGATAAATTAATTACATTCCATGTCAAGTAAGGAATGCAGTACCTACGATCCTCGGAAAGGGGAATGGGATGGTATAGCGATTGAGAAATGGGAACCATCCAAGTGGAAGCAGTGGAAGTCTAAAGCTGCTAAGGATGAGTTTGTGAAGCTGGAACGGGAGTATTTAAGGATTAAGCACTTGGTTCTACAGGGAAATTCGGCTTTAAGTTTAGATAAGGTAAAAATCAAACTCAAGTTAACGAGTGCTAAATCTATTGGTTTGCAGGGGACTTTTCCTTGTAGGGAAGGTGATGTGGGTAAGAATGGCAGTGCTAATAAACAGTATACCCTTTCTTTGGGTTTTCCTGCTAATGATGTGGGTGTGAAAGCAGCAATAGCCAAAGCACGGGAATTGGATTTGTTGTTAATTACTAAGCAGTTCCAGTGGACTCCTCTATTGTTGGGTAAGCAAGCGCAGAAATTGGCTATAGAACAGGAGAGAAAACCCTCGAAATTTATTGGGGAATTAATTGCAGAATATGAACAGGAGTTTTGGAAGACTCATGAAAAAGATAGACGGGGAATTAAAACTTGGGATAGTCATTATTTAAGACATTTAAAAAAGTTACCTCAGGATATTCCTCTATCTATAAATGCGGTGGAATCAGCATTAAAAAAAACTAAATCGAATTCTTCATCTCGTTTCTTTTTAGCATGGCAATTGAAAAAGTTTTGCCAGTTCTGTGGACTTGATGCAGATGACATGATTAATTCCTATGCTACTCCTTTGCCAAGTCCTAGTATTCGCAAGGTTCCCTCGGATGAGCAAATTATTCAAGGTTTTACTAAAATTGGCGAACCTGTATCACCTTATGCCAGTAAAGATAATATTATTCTACCAGAACAATGGCAATGGATGTATGGAATGTTGGCAACTTATGGTTTAAGACCCCATGAGTTGTTTGCCCTAGATTTAGAGGCTTTTACTGATACTAATAATTCCTTTCATTTAGTTACCCTTAATCCTAGTTTAACGGGGGGTACTAAAACTGGTGAACGTAGTTGTGGTATTCCTCCTTTACATCCTCAATGGATAGATTTATTTGATTTAAAAAATGTCAAATTTACTGTTAATCATGGCACTTTAAGTAATAAGACAGCAAAAATTCAGGTTAAATTTAGAACTGCAAATATTGGTTTTCAACCCTATGATTTACGTCATGCTTATGCTATCCGAGGACATCGCTTAAGAGTTCCGATTAAGACGATGGCTGATTATATGGGACACACGGTCGAGGAACATACGAAGACTTATCAAAGATGGATGAGTGAGGAGACAAATTTAGAAATTTATAAGGAAGTAGTGATTTATAGACAGGGAACAACTAAAGAAGCATTGAGAGAAAGAATTAGGGAATTAGAAGCAGAAAATCTAGCTTTAAAGGCTGAGAATGAAACTTTAAAGGGAATATTAATTAGACATCAATTATCAGGTATTAGTGAATAACCCCAATCTCATAAATAATAAGACAGACAGAAAGCTTGTAGATTTGCTAACATCAAATTTAGTGCAAATTTGATGTATAGTAAGTTTTATGATAAACATTATTCGAGATATCCATTCACTTTCTAGCTTTAAGCGCAACACCCTAGAATTTATTCAGCAGATGAAGCAGACAGGGAAACCTGTAGTGTTAACAGTTAATGGTAAAGCTGAACTTGTAGTTCAGGATGCACAGTCTTACCAAAAGCTGCTGGATGCGTTGGAAAGATTGGAAGCTATTGCGGGAATTAAGCAAGGATTAGAGGATGTAGAAGCTGGTAGAACCACTTCCCTTAGTGAATTTGAGCAACAGATGCGGCAAAAGTATGGCATTTCAAGTTAGGCTAACTCAAACAGCAAAAGCTGAAATTGATGCTGCTTACTCTTGGTTGAGAGAGCGTGGTTTCGGGAATTGATGGATACTATTGCCACTTTACAAGAAAAACCTCGACGTTGCGCTTTGGCTCCAGAAAATGATGTATTTACTGAGGAAATACGTCAACTTATATACGGCAAGTCAAGAAGTAAGTACCGCATTTTGTTTACTACTCGGGAAAATACTGTTTTTGTGCTTCATGTACGTCATAGCTCACAAGCTCCATTAATGGGTGAACAAGTAGATGAGGAAGATGAATTATAAAAGCCTGACGACGCTACAATAAATCCATAATAGATAAAGTCTTATTCCCTACCATGTCCCTAGCTAAAGAATTAGACAGTCCTCAAGACATAACAGAAGATGTTATATTTCCTCCTAGTGATTTATACAGTGATGAACCTCCCTTGGAAACGGAACTGCATCTAGAGCAAATAATGCTCTTACTTAAATGTCTAAAATGGTTATGGCGAGATAGAAATGATTTCTACGCTGCTGGTAACCTGACAATCTACTACAGTCCGCGTCAACGTAAATCAGAAGACTTTCGGGGACCAGATTTTTTTGTGGTGCTAGACACGGAACGCAAACTCCGTAAAAGTTGGGTAGTCTGGGAAGAAGATGGCAAATATCCCCATGTAATTGTAGAAATTCTTTCGGAATCAACTGCTAATACTGATAGAGAATTTAAGAAAAAACTTTACCAAGATACTTTCCGCACTCCTGATTATTTTTGGTTCGATCCCTATACCCTAGAATTTGCTGGATTTCATTTATTAGATGGTAAATATCAGCCTTTAGAACCTAATAATCAAGGACATTTGTGGAGTCAACAATTAGGATTATATCTGGGAATTTACGAGGGTTTATTGCGATTTTTTACCCCAGAAGGAGAGTTAGTTCCCACACCGGAAGAAGTTGCAGTATTAGCAGAATATGAGCGTCAGCAAAAAGAAATTGCACAAGATAAAGCAGAAAGATTAGCTGCTAAATTGCGAGAGTTAAATATTGACCCAGATACCATTTAAATGTAGCAATGAGAAACCGGGTTTCTTGTGGTTACATCACCCAATTTGAGGTTTCCAAGTTACAGAAACCCGGTTTCTGGGATAGCGTTGCAACTCCTCTGCTTTGGCAATGAGAAAAAGAGACTAAATGGCTATATTATTAGTAATATTGCAACTCCTCTCGTGTAGCGGTGAGAAACCGGGTTTCTTGTGGTTACATCACCCAATTTGAGGTTTCCAGGTTACAGAAACCCGGTTTCTGGGATAGCGTTGCAACTCCTCTGCTTTGGCAATGAGAAAAAGAGACTAAATGGCTATATTATTAGCAATATTGTAATTTCTCTTGTTTGGCGATGAGAAACCGGGTTTCTTGGGATTACATAACTAAATTTGAGGTTTCCAGGTTACAGAAACCCGGTTTCTGAAACTTCGGTTTCTACAAATAGACGGTAACTGTCTGATGAAATAAAGTGCTGCAAAACTCTATCAACTTTTATTCTCTCATTATTATGTGGAAATATATATTCGCAATAACTAGAAAATTCCCACTCTTGAGGGCTTTTCACTAAATTAGCCCTAACCGGGTTTAAATGGATATATCGAGATAAATTTAATAAATATTCTTCGCTATCTATATGTGTGGCTTGAAAGCGTCCTTGAAACAGAGAATCAACTCTATTAAAACGTTTATTGATAGCTTTTGTATAAGCAAGGACGAATGCTTGCATTAAGTTTGATAAGTTATCTGTGTTGAGATAAATTAGTAAGTGATAGTGATTAGGCATCAAGCAGTAAGCAACTATTTCTACATCCTTATTTATCAGGTGTTTTTCTATCAGACCTAGGAAGAATAAGTAGTTTTGATGCTCAAAAAATATTGCTTCGCGGTTATTACCTCGATTATAAATATGATAATAGTTTCCCGCTTGAAATATCACATCACGAATTGGCATTTTATGGGAGAGTTTCGTTTATT
>JAAUYD010091820.1_pt1 | contig 13738 bp, 11 predicted proteins | sample 7278101 | NCBI WGS metagenome assembly JAAUYD01 (sample SAMN14350128, study PRJNA611818) | marine sediment metagenome | isolation source: surface marine sediment (0.6m) | place: French Polynesia: Moorea | collected 2018-08
TAAAGGTTTCCGATAAAGCCGGAAACTGACCCAAGATAAAAGCAATTTTCATGGTTTTACTGTTACCATATATTGCCTAAGTGGTTGGACAAAATGAAAGTTAACTGTGAGACGAGGAGTCAGGAGTTCCTCACTACGTTCCGGCGCTATCGCACAGGAGTCAGTAGGAATTCATCGGGAAAACATTTTTTAACATAGTGCTGTTTATTTATGTCCGACTACTTAGAAGAAAACAAAAAAGCTATTTTTAAAATAATATCATATTTGTCTACTTTCTGTAAATACTATCTAATAGTAGAGACAGTGTGAATTATGTTTATTCCCTGAAGATAATTGCAGTTAAATTAATACATTTAAACTTTAAGTTCTATCTTCTCAGTCTAGAATGACTAATCATTTTTCTTTCGCCATAAACTAATAATTTATCTAAGGTTTCTAGTCTGTTTTGCCAAACTTTAACTTGATAGGAATAAACTTGTTTATGGTTTCTCATCCAGTTAGGAAACTGTTGTTGAAATTGTCTTAAACTTTGTTGGGCTATTCTCAGATTTTGTACTGATGGTTCTGTTGCTAATTTTTCTAAGGCTTTTTCTAACTGTTTGCCTTGATCATCAATGGTTTTAAGGCTATTTTTATCCATTTTTAACTGTTGTTTATTAGCTAAAAAATCCCACTCTTGTTGTAGGGACTGATAACGAGCCAAAGCGGTTTGAAAAGGTTGACGATAGGGTAGAGGTTGAGTATTTTCTGAGTTTTGAATGCGACTTAATAAACTTTGTAAAGAAGGGGTCAAATTTTCTGTTGCAAAGAGAGAAAAACCACTGATAGGCAGATTACGAACAAATTGTAATTGATCAATGGTCACAGAGTCAGGAACCTTCAATAAACGTAAGCCAGGAATCACTAAAGCAGATTGGGATAAACTATCATCAAAAGCTAATTTGATACGTTCTTCTAAGTTACCAGTATCGAGGGCATAGGTCATCAAAACGATCATATCCACCCATTCTTGTTCTATCCATTCTTCCCAATTTTGTTGTAAGCGAAAGAGGCGATCGCGTCGCTCAATAGGAAACACAGAAGCAGAAATAATTAACTCAGGTTTAACCTTTTTTAAATGAGTGGATGCTCTAGCGACAAAACTATCAATTTGACGAACACGAAAACCCGTCCATTGATTCCATAAAGGATGAGTGGGAGAAATTTCTATAGGGTCAACTCCCGTCATTTCTTTAAAGAGATAACGAGAGGATTTACTATAACCAAAGGTTTGATTGATTTGAGGCTGTTGAAAAGGATAACGAATGTAATCAAATTGAATGCCATCTACATCATAATTGCGAGCAATTTCATCTAATAATAACAGTAAATAGTTCTGAACTCTGGGGTTAGCCGGGTCAAGAAAAGCCTTTTTAAATTGTTGTCCCTGATCAAAATAATTGCCATCTTTATCGGTGATACCCCAGTCAGGGTTATCCGAAAGTACAGGTCCTAAATAGTCTTTCGGTTGGTCTAAAACCTTATTATGGCCTTGATTCGCGGCCGCAAAGATCCAGACCCAAGCATGAAGTTCCATGTTCCGTTCATGGGCCAATTTCACCGCAGCTTTGAGGGGGTCCCAACCTTTGGTCAGAGGGTTTTGTTCGGGTGCTACCTGACTGGGATAAATGGGATAACTGGCGTTGACAGTTTCCATGAAAACGGTATTGATACCAGCTTGAGCCATCCGGTCAAATAGTACCGCTAACTCAGCTTCTGAACGGGTTTTGACAATACTGCCTCGATCTAACCACATGGCCCGTACTTCGGGTTGAGCAATCTGACGATCGGTGGGATAATTGTCCCAGAGACTACGACGGGCTTTTAACCAAACCCGTCGGGCTTGATCGTACTGTCTTTCGTTTAATAATCGCTCAAAGTTTTGCAGACTAATCTTCGCCTGGTTGAGTGACTCTTGGGACTGACGTAAGGCTAAATTATTTTGGTGGGAAATGGGTTGATTATGGGCTTGGGCAGCAAGAAGGGTACTTTCAAAGCGAACAATGAGGTTAGATAACTCCTCTGTCATGGTTTGGGCTTGTTGAGGGGAAATAATCGGCACAGTTGGACGATTGAGCCGATAATTGAATCCTTGAGAACGGCGATCGCTGATTAAGATTTGTGTAGGAAGAGAAGATTCAGGGGTTAATTCTATCTCAATCAAGGGTTCTTCTGGTTCGCTTTGAGGTTCTTCTGGTTGGGGAATATAGGCAGGGGGTAAAATGGGGAAAGGTTGTTGAGGGGGATTGAGATCCACTAAATTGCAGGGGGGAATGTCTAGACTATTTTCTGCCACTAATTGATTACTGTCGTTAATTCCATAGCGGTTTAAGACGGTTTTCAACCAAGTAACATCAAAGGCAGCAGAGGTTACCCCACTCACGCCCCAACGCCACCCTAAAAAAATGGTTTGCTCATCGATAATGACAGCAGGGGGCTTATTTTCTGTTAACCAAACAGCAAGCGGTTGAGCGGTAATGGCACTGGGAATAATCACGCCCCCGATCAAAGTATCACTAAGACTGGCCGGGTTAACTAGAGAAAGTTGACTGGTGTCTTCAACTCTAATGGTAGAGGGACTGGAGTTAGAAAAGCCCCAATAAGCCCCAAATAAAGCCCGTAATTGGTCTTTCACTGCCGATTCAGATAAATTACCCGTTGGTCCACTGATAATGAGATTTCCGCCCCCTTCTGCCCAAGTTTCTAGAGCTTCTGCTTGTTGGCCAGTAATGGTTTCTACATTGGGAAGAAAAAGGGTGCTGACGTTTCTGAGATCCTCTGCTGTTTCCCAATTTTCTGCTTCGATCAAACAAAATTGAATCCCTGTGGAGAGAAGACGGTTACGAATGGATGTCCACTGGTGTTGGTTTTCAGGACTTTTAACCACTCCAACTCTGCCCAGGAGTGCATGGGAGGGTGTCATCAAGAAACTCGCAGCAATAAGGGGCGAAAGTAGTTTTAGTAGGGGTTTTGAGGAAAAAATTAGGATTTTATTTCCCCATCTTTTAGTTTTGTCCCAGTGGATTTTCCTCAACACAACACACACTCCTTATTGCTAAGTTGTCAGCATTTCTAAAATCTTGACTATTCTACCGTGAACCACCTCAATTAAGCAGGAAATTCAATTAAGACTGATCCTATCAGTCATAGTAAATCCCAAATATCTTAGTTTATCCTCTAATTTCTCTGTTATAGGCAATCCCTAATGCTTTGGGTGGGGATACTTTGCTCCCTAATCCTAATAATGCTAATAAAGCAACGAGATAGGGTAACATATTCAAGAATTGATAGGGAATATTGAGATTAAAAGCTTGTATCCTTAACTGTAGAGCTTCTGTGGCTCCAAATAAAAAACAAGCCATCATTATTCCCAAAGGATGCCACCGTCCAAAAATGACAGCAGCTAAGGCAATATAGCCTTTTCCTGCCACAATTCCCTCAGCAAAATATTGGATATGAACTAAAGTCAAATAAGCTCCTCCAACTCCACATAATAGCCCTGATAAAGTAACACAACTATAACGAATTAAACTAACAGAAATTCCTACAGTTTCTGCAGCTAAGGAATATTGACCTACGGCTCTAACTGACAAGCCAAAATGAGTAAAGAACAATAAGTAAATACTACAAAATATTAAGAAAATCAAGAAAAACATCAATAAGTTTTCAGCAGATAAAAATCTTTTTAATTTTGAAGGGGTTAGAAAGTCAAAAAAAGCCAGTTTTGGCAATGTATTCGTAGTGCTTTGGGAAAAAATAAGACGATTTAAAAAGGCAGATAATCCAGTTACAGATAAATTAATTCCTAAAGCTGAAACAATTTGATTAACCTTCAAAGTGATAGATAAATAAGCATGTAATAATCCTACCAATCCCCCTATGATACTCCCTATCATCAGTCCTAACCAAGCATTATTAGTCAGAAAAGCTACAGAAGCACTCACAAACGCTCCTGTTAATAACATCCCTTCTAAAGCAATATTTAAAACCCCAGAACGTTCTGACCACATTCCTCCTAAAGCAGCAAACCCTAAAGGAATAGATAGACGAATTGCTGCTGTTAAATAATCGAGCAAAAAACTCATTTTTGTTTCATTCATTAACCAATCTTTTGTATAAACAGTAGCACAGCCTTCTAGTCTGTAACAAGCATAATGTTCATGTTTAACTGTTCACGAATCAAATGTAAACACGATATTACTTTATTTTATAAATATAGAATAAAGGTGTTTCGTTAAATAATTCGTATTGATGATCAAAATTCTGAAAACTCTTAGAAAGTGATTTTGTTTCCTTGAGTCGATAATCGCCCAATGATTCGTATTTGGGATAAAGTAAATAAAAATTGCTTTCACATTCTGCTGCAAAGGTTAGATATTGTTGATTAATATATTGATTGATATATTCTTGATTGCGAATATTTTTATATCTTTCTTGGGGATGACAAAGGGTTGATTGAGGCGGAATATTTTCTAATACTTGACTAATATCAGAGGTATTAGGAACTCTGGGTATTCCTCCACGACTATTAATATAATTAGCAAAGTATTGAAGATTAATTAATAGAGAAATTGTTATACAGACAATCATGAAACCAATCAAGATTTTTTGCAACTTTTTAGAAAAATCAAGATAGGCTAAGCTACACATCGTTAAAAATATAGGGGCTAAATAGATCAGAATCTTATAAAATACAGGGTTATAAGTTTTTTCTAAATCAGTTGAAGAATAAGCCAATAAAAAGATTCCCCAAGTTATGAGTAGGCTATAAAAAATGGTTCTATTTCCTTTGAATTTATAGATACCTACCACCAAAACTAATAATAAGAAAACAAGAGAAATTAATACACTTTTTTCTGAATTACCAATAAAATAAACATCTTTGCCTAAATCAATATAGCCTGAAAAAATTGCTTGAAATCTTTGTAATAAGGAAACACTATGACTGTCTTCTGTACTAGAATCAAAAACCAGTTGAATAATTCGCTGTGTATTGAGCCAATTCCGTCCAAATTCTCCGATCCAATAAGGGGTTAAAGTGATTAAAGTTGTGAGGATAGCAAGACTAGGTAAAATCCATCGTTTTTTACTTTTTGGATTTTGAAAAATATAGTAAATCATGCTGATAATAGAGGCAGCAGATATGACATAAAGAGAGGAAAAGTGTAAGTTAGTAATAATAGCAATGACAAAACCATATCCTACCCAACACAATACTTCTGATTTAGGAGATAGTTTTTCGTTCAATTGATAGTCATATAAAAGAACTAAACAGAGTAAAAAAAACGGAATGGATACAGGATTTCCTCCTAAACTATCCCCAGTACTCATAATAATATTTCTAAATAGGAAAATATACCAAAATCCCGATAATGCTGATAAGAAAAAACGTTTATCTTCCTCAACACCTACCAGTAATCTATAAACAGTAAAACCCAACAAAGGAATGGTTAAAAAGGTAAATAAAGCATTGGATATTGCTTGAGCAGATAAGTCAGGGGTAAGTAGGGTTCCAGGAAAGACTAAATAATAATAAAGGGGAGGTAAATAAACATCTCCAACCAGTCCAGACCAAGCTGCAGGTCCGGGTCCTAGGGTTGGCCAAGAACCTTCCCAAATACCCATGACACGATAAGCATCATTGATTTGATCTCCACTATAATTAGTAAAGTGAATAACAACAAAACTAAGAATTACTATTCCGTAAATTAAGGATATTATAATTAATATTTTTCCTATATTTCTTAGATTTTTTTTCATGGCTTTTTATTGATATATGGGTTTATTGGTTATAGTAAAAAGTGATTTTTCGATTCAGATCAACAAAAACGCTATAATCCGATAAATTCTCGATTTCCTTCTATAATTTCTCCAATTTCATAAGCTGAAATTTCTTGACTTTGGAACCATTTTATGCTGTTATGAGAGTGACTTTTAGAAACAATAATAACCAAGCCAATACCCATATTAAAAGTGTCGAACATAGCCGAATTTTTAACGCTTCCCATGTCAGCAATCCATTGAAAAATAGGTAAAATTGGCCAAGTTTCTGGATTGATTTTAATGGATTGATTTTCCCCTAAACAACGGGGTAAATTTTCAGGTAAACCGCCTCCTGTGATATGAGCCATTCCTTTAATTTCCATACCAGATTTTAAAGCTTCCAGAATGGGTTTAACATAAATTTGCGTTGGGGTCAAGAGAACTTCTCCTAAGGGTTGATCTCCTAATCTCTCAAAGCGATCGCTCCAATTAAAGCCATTAACTTCAACAATTTTACGCACCAAACTAAAGCCATTACTATGCACCCCACTACTACTTAACCCAATAGCCACATCACCAACCTTAATTTGTGAGCCATCTAGAAGTTTACTTTTTTCCACAATACCGACACAAAAGCCGGCCAGATCGTATTCACCTGCTGCATAAAAACCGGGCATTTCTGCGGTTTCTCCTCCTAATAAAGCACAACCACTTAAACGACATCCTTCCACAATTCCTGTTACCACATCACTTAATTGTTGAGGGTTCAATTGTCCTGTGGCCAAATAATCTAAAAAGAATAAAGGTTTAGCTCCAGAGGTGAGAATATCATTGACACACATAGCGACTAAATCAATACCAATTGTATGATGAGAATTGATTGCTTGAGCAATTTTTAACTTAGTCCCCACCCCATCGGTACCGGAAACTAAAACGGGATTTTGATAACCGATGGGTAACTCGAAATAACCCCCAAAACCCCCTAATCCCCCTAAAACTTGCGGACCATAGGTACTCTCGACAGAACGACGAATTTGCTCGACAAATGAGCGACCGGCTTCAATATTAACCCCTGCGTCTTGATAGTCCATAGAAAACTGGAGAAACTCTTATAAGTTGCATTCAGTCATTGTATCTGATATTGTCTTAGGCATCTCACGAGAATTTATCCCTGAGAATTTAAAAACACATTACCTAAAACTATCATAATTAAATTATTTCACGGGAGTGTCACAGAAAAGTTGACAAAAGTTAATAAGGTACTTTTTATTTATATTCGACTACTTAATTGAGGCTTAATGTTCAACATTAAAACTAAGCCAGTAATCAATACAACGACTATAGTACGCCAGTGATTGAGAACAGAAATATCAAAAATCCTGATCAAACGCTGAGGAAAAATCAATAAAAAGGTTAAAGGAATTAACCAAAACCATATCTTGAAATTTTTATGAGTATAGATAAGTAATGATATAAATAAAGGTACCAAACAAACGTAGTCATAATCATGACCATATATGAAAGTTAAGGATATTCCTAAAATAATACCTAACAAATCGAAATAATTGAATTTCTCTCGTGAGAGCCAAAGTCCAATTAGAAGAAAAACTCCCAATATTTTAAGATTAGGAGAATTAATTCCAGCCGAATGAAGTAAACTTTCAACTCCCACTAGATGTTGAAATCCAGCTACATTGGTTCCTACAGTTTTATAATCTATAAGACCTTTATACCATAGAAGCATCATATTAATTGGTCCATGAGTAAGCATTGGATATATACTCATAAATACGGTAGTTCCTAAAAAAGCTGCCCAAACTCTGTACTTTCGCTCAAGAATGAACCATAAAAATACTAAAAAGCATAGTTGAGGTTTGAAACTAGAAAGACCAAGACAAATACCTACAAGAATTAAGCGATTCTGATAATTGAATATCCATATCATCATTAGAAAGGCTAAAGATATCAAAGAGGTTTGTCCCATCCATATGTTATGTAAAGTAAAAGGATTACCGATTATAAAAGCTGCCATAAGTAGACTACTATAGTTCTCTTTACTATCTTGGTATTGTGCAAATATATAGTTTGTGCTAATGATAATAGCAGTAAGAGAAATTAGGTTTAAAAATAAATGGACAATTCTAGCAGTATTAAAATTGAATAGAGAAAGAGGAACAAAGAAAAAGGCTGAGTTAGGTGGATAGGCAAAGGGAGCTTCTGAAGGAACCAAAAAATAAGGATTATGACCATTGAGCCAATCTTTGCCTGCTTCATACATCACTTGAAAATCAGAACTAAATGTACCTTTTCGTCCAATGCCAACAATTCCAAATAAAATGAGACTCGTAATGCTAAACAATAACATCCCAATTAAAACATTTTTTATGAATTTAGATTTTTTCATATAGCAATCAGTAATGATCTATAAAAAGTTAAAACTTACGAGGGTATAATAGTGTTATATACCTCTGTAGGGATTGAATACGGTTAAATCCTTCTCCTCATTCTCTCATAACTGAAACCTAATTGCTATATAATCTTTGATAGTTCTTAAACAATAACTTCAAATTTTATAGCATAGCCTATTTAGACCTAGAGTTTAGCTTAAAAGCTTTAACTCTACCTCTACCTCCTGGTTTCTCTCAACCGTAAGGTTTATTTTTATCCAGGTACTTATCTATATCAAATTATATGCTTTATGAATAACACAGTAGAAATATCAGTCATCATTCCTTGTTATAACGAACAGGAAGGACTGGATCAACTATTTAAGAGGCTTCTTGCAATATTAAACTCTCTTAATCTATCTTATGAAGTTGTCTGTATCGATGATGGTAGCAAAGATCAGACCCTAAAGTATTTAATTGACTATCATCGTCGTTATCCAGAGATTAAAGTCATTAGTCTCTCTCGTAATTTTGGCAAAGATATTGCCTTAACCGCAGGATTAGAAAACGCTCAAGGAAAGGCCATTATCCCTATTGATGCTGATTTACAAGATCCTCCCGAATTAATTGAACAATTGATTGAGAAGTGGCGAGAAGGGTACGATGTGGTTTATGGAAAACGTCGCTCGCGACAAGGAGAAAGTTGGGTAAAACGAGTGACAGCCAATGCTTTTTATCGTATCATTGGTCGCATTAGTAGTGTCCCCATTCCCCGTGATACTGGAGATTTTCGGTTATTGGATCGACAAGTGGTAGACGCGATCAAAACCATGCCGGAACGAACTCGTTTTATGAAAGGGTTGTTTGCTTGGGTTGGCTTTAAACAGACTTACGTATTATACGATCGCCCCAACCGACTCCAAGGTACCACCAAATGGAATTACTGGAAACTATGGAATTTTGCCTTAGATGGCATTACCTCCTTTAGTTTAGTTCCTTTAAAAGTTTGGAGTTATTTAGGGGTTATTTTATCTTTATTAGCCTTTACCTATGGTAGTTTTTTAATTATTAGAACGATTATTTTAGGCATTGATGTGCCAGGATATGCGTCTTTGATGGTGACAATCCTATTTATTGGCGGTGTACAGTTAATTACCTTGGGAATACTAGGAGAATATTTAGGCCGCATTTACGAAGAAACCAAACAACGTCCCCTTTATTTAATTCGAGAACGTTATGGGTTTCAGGATGAGCTACAATCTAGACAGTTAGAAAGCTCTAATTTGAGTTAATCAAATTAATCCGCTTGCAAAAATTTTAAATAACTTTCACTTAATTCTTTAACCGCTAAATTATAAAATTCTTGGCCGTGTTCAGGAGTGGCTAAAGCAGGATTTGATCCCATTCTACCATCGGGATAATGGGCGCGAAAATCCACCGCTCCATAAATAGGATAGCCTGAATTAACATCAGGAGATAAGGGGGCATTTTTAATCGATTCAGGATAAACAAATTGCGTCACCGCTACTTCTGAGGGGGTAGCGTGAGATCCCTCTTGATCACCATATAATTCTTTGGCTTTTTGATAGACAGAACGGCACATAAACCAGTTCCCGATTTGAGCGCGAACTTGAGTTGCTTGGGGAAGGTTAAGATGAGATAAGTGATAATAACTCTCAGAAAAAGCAGCTTTTAAGGTAGAAATATTGCCTCCATGACCATTAATAAAAAAGTAACGAGTAAATCCGGCTGCGGTTAAACTGGTCAGATAATCAAGGATAACTTGAATCAGGGTACTGGGCCGTAAACTCATGCTTCCAGGAAAAGCGGTATGATGCAAGGCCATACCGACATTGATGGTAGGACCGACAATAGTTTGAGTTTGTTCTGCGACTCCTTTGGCAATGGCCTCAGCACAAATAGCATCCGTACCGATAAGTCCCGTGGGGCCATGTTGTTCCGTTGAACCAATGGGAATAATAATCCCTGTATGGGTTTGTAAATAATCTTCGACTTCTGGCCAAGTCATTAAATGTAGCAACATAGGGATTCAATGGTATAACAATGATGAGGATATTTTTAATCCTAACGGTTCAGTTTTGTTGTCTATATTGGCATAAAATCAAAAATTCAGATTAATTATGTTGTCTTTTGATACGACTCAAACTCCCCCTAATCCCTCTGTCGTCAATACTCATCGCATCCTGGTGGTAGAAGATGAAGATGTTATTCGAGATATGATTGTTTTAGCTTTAGAAGATGAAGGGTATGAAATTACTGCGGTTAGTGATGGACGAACTGCATTGAACTTGTTACAACAAGAAGACAAAAATTCCAAAGCAACGGAAACGGAATTTGATCTGTTAATTTTGGATTTGATGTTACCCCAAGTCAACGGTTTAGATATCTGTCGTCTGTTGCGCTATCAAGGCAATATTATTCCTATTTTAATCCTTAGTGCCAAAGCCAGTGAAACGGACCGTGTATTAGGCTTAGAAGTAGGGGCTGATGATTATTTAACCAAACCCTTCAGTATGCGAGAATTAGTCGCTCGTTGTCGGGCTTTAATTCGCCGTCAAAACTTAACTAATTCTTCTTCGAGTTCGGTGAAACAGTTTCGTGAGATTACCCTGTATACCCAAGAATGTCGGGTAACAGTGGGAGAAGAAGAAATTAACCTTTCTCCTAAAGAATATCGCTTATTAGAATTGTTTATGAGTTATCCCCGTCGGGTTTGGTCGCGAGAACAATTGATTGAACAAATTTGGGGACCTGATTTTTTAGGGGATACTAAAACCGTTGATGTTCATATTCGTTGGTTACGGGAAAAATTAGAAAAAGATCCCAGTCAACCAGAATATTTAATTACGGTTCGCGGGTTTGGTTATCGGTTTGGGTAACTGATTATTGCTCCGATAAAATGGCTTCCATTTCTCGAAATTCTGCTAAACTTTTTTCTGCTGCTTCTTGGTCTAAAATACTCAGAGCAAATCCTACATGGACAATAACATAGTCATCAATTTTTACTTCAGGAACATAGGCTAAACTCACCTCTTTAATGACTCCTCCAAAACTAACTTTTCCTTTTTTCAATAAAGGTTCATCTCCGCTAATACTGACAACTTTTCCAGGAACCGCTAAACACATAATTAATTAAACCTCAATCTCCGAACTCCGATGGATTAATCTTTATGATACAGTGATAATTGATATTACCTTAGCTCATTAATTAATTTTTTAAGGTCTGTTGTTTGTTACTGGGATTATTTTTAATAAGGTTTAGTTAATTTAATGCGTCTCACCATTCAACCGTTTACAGTCCATAAACGTTTTCCCTTAACCATTAGTCGTGGAACGACAGCTAAAAATACTAATTTATGGCTCAAAATAGAATCAGAAGGGATAGAAGGATGGGGGGAAGCTTCTCCTTTTTCAGTAATTAAAGAAAATAGCATAAATAGTGAACAATTACAACAAGAATTAACCCCAATTATCCCTAGTTTAGAAAAATTTAATCCGTTACAAAGACAAGATATAGAAACCGTTTTGTTGGAGAGTAATCTTCATTCTTCCCTTCAGGCTGCCATTGATACCGCTTTGTATGATTGGTTAGGAAAAAAGGTAAATTTACCCCTATGGAAACTATGGGGATTAAACGGTGATCGCCTCTTTTCTACCTCTGTTACCATTGGTATTAGTTCCCCAGAAAAAGCAGTGGAAAGAGTCAGAAACTGGCTTAATTTTATGGACGTTAAACTATTAAAAATTAAGTTAGGTTCAAAGGATGGAATCGACGCAGATAAAGCCATGATTTTAGCTATCCGTCAAGCAACGCCTCATCTTCCTTTAACGGTGGATGCTAATGGAGGATGGCGGTTAAAAGAAGGGATTGAGATGAGTGACTGGTTAGCAAAACAAAATGTTAAATATATAGAGCAACCTTTAGAAGTAGGAGACGAAGGGAATTTACCCCAATTATATCAGCGATCGCCGTTACCTATTTTTGTGGATGAAAGTTGTTTTAAAAGTGAAGATATTATCAAACTTTCCCCTTATATTCATGGCATTAATATTAAACTGATGAAAGCAGGGGGATTAAGTGAAGTAATGAGAATGATTGCTATAGCAAAAGCCTGTAAATTACAAGTGATGTATGGTTGTTATTCTGATAGTAGTTTAGCTAATACTGCCATGACTCATTTAGCTGCTTATGCTGATTATTTAGACTTAGATAGTCATTTAAACCTAATTGATGATCCCTTTCAAGGTATCAGTCTCAAACAAGGAAAATTAATGCTTAATGATTTACCAGGATTAGGGGTTGGGATGAAATCCGTTTGAATACTACACTTTCTAGTGAGATCAGGAGGGGGAGCAGGGGAAGCAGAGGAAGCAGGGGAGGAAGCGTTTATTGCAATAAAGGTAATAATAAAGTAACAAAATAATAGACTAAAGGGGCAGTAAAAACATAACTATCTGTTCGGTCTAAAATGCCACCATGGCCAGGAATTAATTGACCAGAATCTTTAACTCCTGCATCCCGTTTCATCATGGACTCGGTTAAATCACCTAATAAACTAACAATACCAATTAATACCCCTAAAATCATCCCTGTTAAATACCAATAAGGCCACTCCAAATACCAAGCCCCAATTTCTCCTACAATAATACTTCCCAATAAGCCAAACAATGCCCCTTCCACTGTTTTTTTAGGACTAATCTCTGATAAGCGGGTTTTTCCTAACCATTTCCCCATAATATAAGCCCCAATATCCGCGGCCCAAATGCAGCCAAAAGCTAAACAGGTGACAGTTAAAGCAGGAGGAAATAATTTTGGTTCGGTCCAAGATTCAGGCCAATAACCCATAAACGGTAAATTACTACTGGCCACATCCACCGTTGGGACTGCATGGGCAAACCCGACCCGTAATCTTACCCAATAACTGGGTAAATACCCCCCATAAAATAGTCCTAAGACTGAGGTAGAAATGTCAGCAATACTGGCGAGTTTTGGTTGGAATAATAGGTAAAAACAGATTAATGCCCCAGTTAAAGGAAATAAAGCATCTGTTAGGGGTGGGGCAATGGCTGAACTAATCAATAATATTTGAGAGACTACCAGGGTTGTTTTAGCAGCCGGGGCAATGCCTTTGGCGCGAACTAATTGAAAATACTCCAGTTGTCCTAAAAAGACAATCACACATAGTCCGACGGTGAAGTACCATCCCCCAACAATTAACATTCCCAAAGCAAGGAAAATAGCAACAATAGCCGTAATAATTCGAGTCCAAGGCATAATGGTAGAAAAGAATTAAAGTGAGGAGTAAAAAGGCAAAAACGTTAAGGATTCCTTATGAAAGGTTAACAAATTTTCTTCCCTTAATTCTACGAATTTCCTAGAATTCTTAGTAATCGCCTCTTTTCCTATCGTACAAAAGGGTGACATCCTCCCCAACTAAATCACAGATTATAGTTGGGGCTTCCCGACTCACGACGGGATATTTCTGCCCACAGAGGCTTCATGCCTCTACGCCAGTTATCTAGGCTCA
>JAAUYD010278135.1_pt1 | contig 13736 bp, 10 predicted proteins | sample 7278101 | NCBI WGS metagenome assembly JAAUYD01 (sample SAMN14350128, study PRJNA611818) | marine sediment metagenome | isolation source: surface marine sediment (0.6m) | place: French Polynesia: Moorea | collected 2018-08
AAGTTCAATCCTATATAGTGAGGATAGCAGCAAAATTCAAGCAAAAGCTAGAAAAGTCAAATAATTTTTGGGTTCAGTCATTCAATTTTGGATTTTGGATTTTGGATTGACGAGATAACCCGCGACGACGACAGTTGCTCTGGGTAGTGCGAGTCAGGAATACTGTATGAGCGAATTTGTAGCTCATAATAACCATAGTTGCCATAGTTGGACAACTCCACCGATAGGTAATAGATAGGATTGTTCAGTGAGGAGTCGATTTGGCGAACCTGAATCCTTCTAGTTTTAAGGAGCATCGTTGAACCAAGAATCCCCCAGGACTTATCCGTGGGGAGAACGTCAAAAACTACTAATAAGGACTATTATGTTCCTGGACGAGAGCGAAGATGATCCGGTATATGATGGCGTGAGCCTAATATTTCTAACCTTGGGCCATTAACATCAAATTTAACCATACTTACCGACGCAACCAAAATATTCACCCGATAGCGATAGCGCCCCAAATCAATTCCCAGTAAGCTGCAAAGTATAATCCGAATCGTGGCTTTATGGGAAACTACTAAAACATTACCTTGGGGATATTTTTCTTGAATTTCAGCAATTACAGGCATAGAACGGTTAGCAATATCTACCGCAGTTTCTCCACCTAGGGGTGCATTCCAAGCAGGTTCCGTCAACCATTTGACATAGTTTTCTGGGTAATTCTCTTGAGCAAATGATTTACTCTTCGTTTCCCATTTGCCATAACTACCTTCTCTAAGTCCATCACGCAACTGCATATCCATACCAATAGCATCACAAAATGGCTTGGCAGTTGTAATTGTGCGCTTCATCGGGCTAGCATAAACCGCTTCCCACTTCAAGTTTTGATAAAAATTGGCAAAACTAGATGCCATCTGCATCCCTTCGGATGTCAAGGAAGCATCAGTTTCACCGCAGAAATTACCACTTTGACTAAAAGTAGTTTCTCCATGCCGCAGTAAATATAAATTGAGCGTCATAGCTTGTATCGTGATTGGGATCAAGGAGTGTGTGCAAAAATAAAATACCATCAATCTCCCAATCTAGTATGTGCTTTAGACACAGACTGAGGTTGAACTGCTTAACCTCTGCATTAGCCTAGCGTAAGCTTTTAAGAAACACGAGCCGAAACCCTTGCAAAATTAAGGTTTTTAATTTTGAGTGTTTCTTTCATTCGTAGCGAGGGGACTTAATACTTTTGACTTTTGAATGCGTGACTTTTGAATTCCCCCTTGTGGGGCTGCTCTTAACAGGGTAATAGGGATGAATATGAGTTATGAGTAGAGTGGGCATCCTGCCCGCTTGAAAATATAGCGTTTTTCACTTGATTTAAATACATTCTTATGAGATTTATATCTCCTAATATAAAAATTTTATCAATTTTCTTTGTATTCCATTTAACTGAAAAGTGCTATATAAGGAACGGGCAAAATGCCCATTCCACAGAACTATTAAAATCATCCCCCATTTATGCAACGTCGAATTTTGAATATTAATTGGGGAATCATATAGATACTAGATGAACTAAACTCACTTCTATATGAAGTTAAATCGTTTAAAAATTAACCAAAAGCTGGGTTTCAGCAATGCCGTTGGACTCGGTATTGTCTTCCTGGGAATGGTATCCGCTATCTTTACTGGTTATTATTTACAGTACCAAGCAAAAGTAAAACTAGATACAACATTACGAGACGCAAGGCTTCTGCGAGAATTTCAAACAAACTTGTTAGAAGTTGAGTCCCATCGCAAGGGCTTATCCTCCTTACTCAACCAACCAGAGGAACTTGCAGAAGTGTATGGAGAGTACAAGAAGGATTCAGGACAAGCATCTGAGCTTTGGTCTAAGTTAAAGCTGATTGCCGAACAAGATTGTACTTCAGAAAACCAGGAATGCCAAACGCTTCAGAATATTGTCAGAAATCATGATGCTTCCATACAGCAGTACTTTGAGCAACCCAAAATCCTTTCCCAGCAAATCGACTTACTCAATTTGCAACCAACAGATATAGCCAATGCTCAGAACATAGTGAATAAATTTACCTCCAATGCCACATTAGTTAAAAATCTGTTTGATTTTGTGGAGGAGTTCGAGAATCTAATTGAGGCAAATGCTGAGAAAATTGAGCAATTAGAAATAGAGTTTGAGCGAGCAATGTTACTACAAGTTGGGATTTTGGGTGGTAGTTTATTATTATCAGTAGCGATCGCAGCCCTACTTACAAGGTACACTAGTAGAGGAATCACTAAACCCTTGGAAACCGCAACTCAGGTGGCACAACAAGTCAGTCACAACCATGACTTCAGCTTGCGGGTTCCCATGATTAGCCAGGATGAAGTTGGTGTTTTAGCAACCACACTCAACCAATTGATAGAACGGGTGCAAAAGTTGCTCAAAGAACAACAAGCAGCGCAAGCACAACTGATTCAAAGTGAGAAAATGTCTAGTCTGGGTCAAATGGTCGCAGGTATTGCCCATGAAATCAATAATCCTGTGACTTTTATTCATGGCAATCTGCAACATGCCAGGGAATATACTCACGATTTATTAAATCTGATAGAACTTTACCAAAAATACTATCCCGAACCACCTGAAGAAATTGAGGATGAAATAGAAACAATTGAACTTGATTATCTCAAGTCAGACTGCGAAAAAATATTTAATTCCATGACAAATGGTTCCGAACGTATTAGTCAAATAGTCCTATCCCTACGTAATTTTTCCCGTCTGGATGAATCGGAACGCAAAAAAGTTGATATTCATGAAGGTATTGATAGTACTTTGTTGATTTTGCACAACCGCTTACAAACAGAAAGTAAATATCCAGAAGTTAAAATTGTTAAAGAATATGCTTCTCTACCCTTAGTTGAGTGTTATCCAGGTCAACTCAATCAAGCATTTCTGAATATTATCCTTAATGCTATTGATGCATTGCACGAATACAACCACAAACGCACAATTGAACAGATTAAACTCAACCCCAATTACATTCATATCGCCACAGAATTAATTGATGAATATTGGGTAAAGATTAAGATAGCTGATAATGGTTATGGTATTCCTGAAAATATTGTAACTAAATTATTCGATCCTTTCTTTACCACTAAAGATGTTGGCAAAGGAACTGGTTTAGGATTATCAGTTAGCTACGAAATTATAGTAGAAAAACATGGTGGTAAATTATCTTGTCAATCAATTCCTGGGAGCGGGGCAGAATTTATCATTGAAATTCCCATCACTCAAATGCTAGGTGATGAAGTAATAAGTCATAAGTAATAAGTAATAAAGAAAAATTTGTCCCCTTGTCTCCCCACACTCCTTCCCTCCTTCCCTCCACACACTTAAAACTTAATCCCTAACTGACCATTTACTCCTCGAATCGAGTTATAACCAACTCCCAAAAACAGGTTATCAGTAGCACTAACTTGCACTCCACCAGATAGGGCAAGTCCCTTATCTTCGGTATAATATCCAACTCCTACGTAGGGTGATACTACAGGTAAATTGATAAATTTCAACAAATCTACACCAACCGCATCATCAGGTCCAACTCCCAACTCAGCCCCCACACCCAAAACCTTAGCACCCACTGCATAAGTTACATCACCTTCTTGGGAACCCACTGAAACCCAGGGTCTGGGAACTATTTGAGCATCGACACGCTGAGGAACACATAAAAAGAACAATCCTACAGATGCGATCGCAGCTTTGACAATAACTTGTAATTTCATAATTTCATTCTATTTAATTTTAATACATAGCTGTGACGGATTTAACTTTTTATAAGTGCCTCACTCTTCAAAATTTACCTGTAGCAGTTTTCACACTTTATGCAATACAGACTTGGATGAACGAAAGTTTGCGTGGGATTTCTAGTAGTTCGCCAAGGGAACTTTGCAGGTTTGATGACAGGAAAATAGAGTTATTTTCTCCCCCTGCTCCCCCTGCTCCCCCTGCTCCCTCTGCTTCCCCTGCTTCCCCTCACCCAGCAATTTTGGGTTGTTCGAGTACTAGCTCAGTATCCAAAAAATAACTCCCCACACCTTTTTTTACTCACCCTACAGACTTTACCGAAAATAGCTAGACCATTCCTCTTGGATTTTTTGTCATAGAATCATGACATAAGAACCAATTATCAGTCATCTAAGCTACCCTTATAGCCATAATTATGTTATAAAATCATGACATATTGATCCCGCAATCATCTATATTTTCGTAGATAGACCAAAAATTACCAGTTCACCCCCTTGATCCCAGCCTTGGTTTAGTTGTTAATATTCATTAACAATAAGAATTCTCCACTCCCAAAAAATGCTGGCTTCAGCATCCCAGGGAATAGAAAGGGAGTGTTCGGTAATAAAAAAACAAACTGAAAACTAAAGAAACTAAGTACAACTGACGAATGGCTCGTAAAAAATTCATCTGTAATGCATGAATATCTCACAGCTATTCTTTCTTGAGGGGATATACTTTACCTTTCAAATTCACTGGAGGCCAAACAGATGGCAAAAGAACGTCCACCTATAGAAGAAATGACATTGCGGCAGCTGCGTAAAGTGGCCAGTGAATATGGCATTTCTCGTTACAGTCGGATGCGTAAAGCGCAATTGCTAGCAGCGATTCAAGAAGTCGAGCGCAGCAAACATACTCTCGATCAATCTTACTCAATGGAGGCACAGGAAACCGTGGAAGCAGCAAAATTTGAGTTAGGTCAACAAGATAGAAATGGTGCTACTCTTGCTGATGTGGATGCAGGACTAGCGGATTTACCTGCTGGTTATGGTGAAAGCCGGGTTGTCCTGATGCCTCGCGATCCCCAATGGGCTTATACTTATTGGGACGTTCCCAACGAGCATAAGGAAGAGTTACGTAGACAAGGGGGAGAACAGCTAGCACTGAGAATTTATGATGTTACTGACATTAACATTGATTTTCAAAGTCCCCACAGCCTGCAAGAATATCCTTGTGATGAACTAGCTAGGGAATGGTACTTGCCAATTCCAGTGAGCGATCGCGATTATATCATTGATATTGGCTACCGTTGTGCAGATGGTCGTTGGTTAGTATTAGCTCGTTCTGCACGGGTACATGTTCCCCCTGTATATCCTTCCGACTGGATTGAAGATATCTTTGTCAACATTGACTTTGACCAAGATTTACGGGGTAAAACAGTTTACAATTTGGTTCCCCCTGCAAGGAAAATGGCTACAGCAGGTGGCAATGCTATCTACGACCAAATCTTTGGTATGGCAGAGTCTGCCGAAGCTATGCGGGTTGCCGGTTCCATGTTTGGTTCCATGCAGCACGTTGCTGGTTCTGTGCAACCAGAACAAGCCATCAGTTCCTATATTTTCCCCTCTGGGGTTGGTATGTGGGCTGTTCCCACAGCATCAGGCATAAATATGTCTGGTGTGGGTATGTCTGGAGTCGGTTTTTCTGCTTCTGCACCACCCATGCGTCCTCGCCAGTTCTGGTTAATTGCCGATGCTGAGTTGATTGTTTACGGTGCCACAGAACCTGATGCTACCGTTACCATTGGTGGTCGTCCTGTTAAGCTAAATCCAGATGGTACATTCCGTTTCCAAATGTCCTTCCAAGATGGCTTAATTGACTATCCGATTATGGCTGTGGCTGCTGATGGTGAGCAAACACGCTCTATCCACATGAAATTTGAACGGGAAACACCATCCCGCAATACCAACACTAAAGAAGAAGCAACTTTAGAATGGCTCTCTTAATGTTGGAATTGAAATCGTAGATAACATCAGTATATAAATCAACATCCACGCTACAGTTCTACTGTGGCGTTTTTTATTTATTTGTGTGGATAGTAATATTTATGTATTAATCTGAAAAATATTATCTTTTCACTTCAATGACATTACATACTGCTCGATTACCGGATTTAAAAATATGCCTTTTCTTCCTATCCGGCATGATGATAACTATCTTATCTGGGTGTAAAGATATAGAACCAGACTTACCAGAACCAACAAATAAAAAATCAATATTTTGTTCTGGGGCAGGCTCTAGATCAGGTATAGAGTTTTTCAAAGCTAATAATCAAGGGGACAGAGATAATCGAGGTATTAATCATGCGATCGTTTTTAATCCTAAATCTCCAAATTTAAATTTTAAAGTTAATATCGGTCTGATTCACCAACTATATGCTAAGGATAAAGGTGGTAAACCACGTCGAGAATATACAGCCAAAATCTTTCGTGAATTAGTCACCAATGATGATGCTAATTTAAACGGGCGTAAACCAATTGCAGCAATTAATGCTGATTATATAGATACTGATAACAAACCCCAAGGATTTAATGTATCAAGGGGAGTAGAATACTCAGGAATTTTTAAAAGTCGTCGTTCTTCCTTTGCCATATCAGGAGGTAGACCTCAACAACGCCGTGCTACCATCCAGTTAGGCAGAAGAAAGAATCCAGTCCTCAACTATAACGCTGTTGGTGGTAATGGTAGATTTTATCGCCGGGGTAAATTTAAAAATATTTGTCAAAATTTAGGGGAATTTGCTTGTAAACAATCAACTAACCGTTCTCTGGTTGCAATTACCACCAAAGGTTATGTTATTTTTCTGGTTAATGATATCAAAGCTAACTCAGATATTAGCATATCCCAGTTAAATCAAGAACTATTACCAGAAATGTTTGATGATGTTTTAACAGGAATTGCCCGTAAAAATTGTTTAGGTCGCATTCAAGAAGGAATGTTGTTTGATGGGGGGTTTTCTCCTGGTTTATATTATAATAATAGATTCTATGTAGAAAATCCTGGTCCCATTGGTTCTGTATTCTTGATTTATAAAACTAAGTAAAGTAGCAGGAAAAATATTACCATAGTAATATGGCAATCCGATTTGATTTGTGTTGGCGTAGGGACTGTTTTCAAACTATCGTGTAGGTTGGGTAGAACGGAGTGGAATCCAACAAACCGAACAAAGAATGTTGGGTTTTGTTCCTCAAGCCAACCTACAATTGATGGCAATTTTGGGTTTGACAACAATTCCTAGGACTTATAGCTAAGGATTGCTATATATACTCAAAAGATAATAATTTTGTGTTTTGGTGATGTCAATTATTGAAATACTTAAACAAGACTATCAAAGATTTCCCGTGAATCAAACTTACAGCATTTATGCTGAAGATGTTTATTTTCAAGATCCCTTGAATAAATTTCGTGGTATTGAACGCTATAAAAAAATGATTCAATTCATCCAGAAGTGGTTTTTAGAACCCAAAATGGATGTCCATGACATTCAGCAGCAGGAAAATACCATTAAAACTGAATGGACTTTGAGTTGGAATACTCCCCTACCTTGGAAACCCCGCATCTCTATTTCTGGCTGGAGTGAATTACGTCTCAATCCCCAAAATTTGATAGTGTCCCACATCGATTATTGGCATTGCTCCCCCCTAAATGTACTTAAACAGCACTTATTTGCTGTTAACAGTCGATAATGTAAATAAATGTGAATAATTATTGAGCAGGTAGAGAATCATCCATGCGTGTAATTTTAATGACAGGTAAAGGCGGTGTTGGGAAAACTTCCGTTGCTGCTGCTACTGGACTACGTTGTGCCGAACTGGGCTATCGTACACTAGTTTTGAGTACTGATCCTGCTCACTCTCTGGCAGATAGCTTTGACATGGAATTAGGGCACGAACCCAAGCAAATTCGTCCCCAACTCTGGGGTGCAGAATTAGATGCTCTGTTGGAGTTGGAAGGGAATTGGGGCAGCGTGAAGCGTTACATTACCCAAGTTTTGCAGGCGCGGGGTTTAGAGGGCGTACAGGCGGAAGAATTAGCAATTCTACCGGGCATGGATGAGATTTTCGGCTTGGTAAGAATGAAACGCCATTATGATGAGGGGGACTTTGAGGTTTTAATTATTGACTCTGCTCCCACGGGTACGGCATTGAGGTTGCTGAGTTTGCCAGAGGTTGGTGGTTGGTATATGCGCCGCTTCTACAAACCTTTTCAAAATATATCAGTTGCCCTGAGACCCTTAGTGGAGCCATTATTTAAACCCATTGCCGGATTTTCCTTGCCAGATAAAGAGGTAATGGATGCTCCTTATGAGTTTTACGAGCAAATTGAGGCTTTAGAGAAAGTCCTCACAGACAATAGTCAAACTTCGGTGCGCTTAATTGCTAATCCAGAAAAGATGGTAATTAAAGAGTCCCTGCGGGCTCACGCTTATCTGAGCTTATATAATGTTTCTACAGATTTAGTGGTAGCCAATCGGATTATTCCTGAAGAAGTTGAAGATCCATTTTTCCAGCGCTGGAAGGAAAATCAAAAGCAATATCGCCAAGAAATTCATGATAATTTCCATCCTTTACCTGTGAAGGAAGTACCCCTATTTTCTCAGGAGATGTGTGGCATGGAGGCTCTAGAAAGATTGAAGGAGACCCTCTATAAAGATGAAGATCCGGCTCAGGTATATTACAAGGAAAATACCATTCGTGTGGTTCAAGAGCAGAACCAATATAGTTTGGAATTATATTTACCTGGAGTTCCTAAAAATCAAATTCAATTGAGTAAGAGTGGCGATGAATTAAATATTAGAATTGGCAATCATCGCCGGAATTTAGTTTTGCCACAAGCCCTGGCTGCTTTACAACCTGGTGGAGCAAAAATGGAAGAGGATTATTTGAAAATCCGTTTTGCTGAGGTTGTGAAGGCTTAACTATTGCATGGCAGCAAAAGAACCCCGACTTCTTGTAGACGCGTTAGCGGCTTCGGTGTAGGGTAAAAGTCGGGGTTCTGAATATTTCATAGGGGAGGGCACGGCGTTATTAAGATTGTTGGCTCAGAGAAAATGATTTTGGATGCCGTGCCCCTACATTTATATTTACTTGCAGATGCTAAACTGTGGAAGAAATTTCCGGTGCTAGAGAATTCCTGATTCTATCTGAAGTAGCTTGAGGAATTTTACTAGATGCTCCTTGGATAATAATCTCTTCCTGAACAGGAATAGCAGCAAGGGGGATACCTTCTTTGGTAAACCGTTCCCGAATCATACGGATAGCATCTGAATGAACTCCCCAATAATCTTCGTTTTTCGCCCATGCCCCAATACCAACACTAATGTAGTACTCTTCAATTTGCCACACAGAGGTTGAGGGAGGAGGATCTTGAAGCACTTTGGGGTGGGATTTGATGATCTCTACCAGCAACTGCTCAACCCGCTCTAAGTCTTCGCTGAACGGAATTCGCAGCCAAATGCTAACTTTTCGATTCTTAGCCTGAGTCAGGGTTTCGATCATACCACTCCAAACTACATTGTTGGGAATATTAAAAATCTGACCTTGAAATCCTTGGATTTTTGTACTCGCTAGGGTAATGGAATCCACATAACCCCAAATACCACTGACTTTTACCTCGTCGCCAACATCGAAAGGTTTGTAAACCATCATCATTAACCCACTGGCCAAGTTACCCAGGTTACTTTGCAGGGCAAACGCCAACACGAAACTCGCACCCCCAACCAGTGCTAGGATTGGACCAAGGCTGACTTCCAATGCTGTTAGTGCCAGCATAAAACCAACTACAATTCCACCACGTTTGACAAGCATGATGGTAAACTGGCGCAATAGTGCAGATATATTGTCAAATTTGGCAAGAAAACGGTTGAGTAAAATGGCGAGAATTTGAGAAACGATAATCGAGGCAACTACAATGCCCACGAACTTACCAAGATTCCCGGCCCAGCGCAAGCCACCTTCTCCCGATTGTAACCAACTTACAAACCGCACCCCGATGCCATCAGCATCTTTCAAATCTATTTCTACAGTATTAATGGCTTCAATATACTGTTTGTAAGATTTAGGATCGCCTCCTTTGAGTTCTAGTTCATCTAAAACGACTTTGAAGCGATCAACTAGTGCTGTTCGCTCTGACTGGAGTTCAGTAACATTGACAACCAGTTGGTTCTTTAATTTGGCATCTACCTCAGCATTTTTTTCCAACTGTTCTGCTGCTTTTTCCAGTTTCTTTTCTTTTTGCTGGAGGCTCTCTTTTTTATTGACAAGCTTTACTGAACTAGCAATTTTGGTGTCGCTATTACTGGAAATTTCAGTCTCTTCCACAACATTTGCTACTTTGTCGAGGGTCTGGGACGATTGCTGACTTGAGTCAGCTTCAGTTTTATCAGTTCCCTCAATCGCTGAACGTGCTTTTTTCAGAGATTCCTCTGCCGCTTCTAGTTGCTGGGTTGCTTTTTCATATTCTGGCGAGTCTAGTACAGTCTCTTTTTGAGCTGCTTGGGCTAATTCAAAAGTTTTGATTGCTGCCTCGAGTTTATCAATCTTGTTAGTCGCCTCATCGTATGCTAAGGAGCCAGCAATTATATTTTCTCGCTCTTGCTTGGCTTTTTCTAGAGCTTGTTTTGCCTTTTCCAGTTCCCCTGTGTCGTTAGCCTTGTCTAAAGCGTCACTTAAAGCTTTATTTTGTTGCAGCTCTTTTTTAGTGTTTTTTGCTTCTTCAATGGCTGATTGGGCTTTTTTCAGGTTTTCTTTGGCTTCTTCTACCTTTTTTGTTGCTTCTTGGTATTCTGGTGAGCCTGGATTAGCACCAGCTTGAGCTGATTCTGCTGCTTCCAGAGCTGACTTGGCATCTTTTAAAGCCTGAGCTGCTTCTTTTTCCTTACTAATGATCTTATTTTCACGCTTAATGGCAATCTCAGTATCGCTAATTTGTTGAACTTTTTCTTTAAGCAACTCCAGCCAAGCTGAGGATTCAGTTTGCAGTTCTTCCAAGGTGAGAGGCTTGACTAGCAATTTCAGCTCTTCCAGAGGAATTTTTGGATCTTTAGTGGTAATTGCGGTTTTCGGATCACCACTGTTTGCAGACTGAACTTTTTCAACAGCAGTTTCTTCAACTTTCGCTGACTGCGCTCTTGCCGGGGAAGCACAGACAGCGAAAACACAAACCACACCAGCGAGGACAATGGCACGAACTCGATAGCGTATCAATGGTATTATCTCCTTGTTTTTACTTATAAAATCTTTGATTAAGTAATATATATGACTATATATTATTTATAGCGCGAATTTTGGGAAAGTCCATATTTAATTAGCGTTGAACACAAAATTATCATGTAAAAGAGTTGTAAATCGTTGTATTTTTATTTTTTTAAGTTATCTTTATCACAATTTTATATATTTCATCAGGGAAAAATGTGTAATTTAGGGATATGTGATGATTGAAGATTAATCTACCTGGTTTAAATTTTGACTTTCCCCTTGTGGTGAGGAACAAACAGGAAATCGACAGAGGCTTGTTCCTCTACCAGCAAAGCATTCAAAGTAGGTTAGGAGTCCTGAGGGTTAGGGTATTGACATGACCGAAAGCTTCTGACTTTGTCAGGCAAGAGGCAGAAGGCAGCGCCGATGAAAATTTTTTTTCATTACCAAGTACGAAAAAGGGTTCTTTCCCCTACACCCCACACCCTCTTTCAAGTCAGTCCCTTATGGACAATATTTTGTCCACAACCTGCCGATGAAAATAATTCCCTCACTCTGGGCGGGGAAACCCCGCCCCTACTCTTTACCTCCTTCCTTCACTCCGAACTCCTTATTTTCAAGCTAGTCTCCCATGAACGTTTGTACACAACCAATCATGAAAATACCTCTTACCTGTTACCTGTTGCCTGTTGCCTATTTTCAAGTTAGTCTCTCATGAATGTTTGTACACAACCTGCCGATGAAAATAATCCCTTCACTCTGGGCGGGGAAACCCCGCCCCTACTCCTTCACTCCTTCACTCCTTCACTCCTTCCCTCCTTCCCTCCATCACTCCCTATTTTCTAGCTAGAAGGAAGATTGTTCCGCTCAAACCGCTCAAACCCTCTGACTTCTTACTTCATTTGACAAGAACCGCAGCATATCGTTAAGGTGCCTGACGCGCCAGTCGCTGCGGATTCCTTTATTACTCAAAACTTTTTGGGTTTTGAGCCTTTTTTTATAAATTGTTCAGTCTCACGTTTTATGCCTGAATTGATTTCTTCCCAGCTGCAAATCGTTTGTTAATTTCTTCCCAATTCACCACATTCCACCAAGCTTCTAAATAATCTTTGCGACGATTTTGGTAATTCAAATAATAGGCGTGTTCCCATACATCATTACCCATAATGGGATACTTACCTTCACTGAAGGGACTATCTTGATTAGCCGTACTCATTATCTCCAGCTTGCCATCTGTTGCCAGCACTAACCAAGCCCAACCACTACCAAAACGTTTTGCACCTGCTTGGTTAAACTGCTTTTTCAACTCATTAAAAGTGCCAAAATCTTTCTTAATTGCAGATGCGATCGCACCATCTGGTTCTCCACCACCTTTTGGTTTCATGATACTCCAAAACATGGAGTGGTTAACATGACCGCCACCATTATTACGTACTGTGGTGCGAATATCTGCTGGTACGCTATTTAGGTCTTGAAGTAAATCTTCGACATTTTTACCTTTAAGTTCTGGATGCTTGTCTAATGCAGCGTTGAGATTTTTGACATAGCCTGCATGGTGTTTGTCGTGATGGAAACGCATAGTTTTAGCATCTATATGTGGCTCCAGGGCTTCGTAGGGGTAAGGTAGAGGCGGTAATTGGATAGCACCCTTTGGTTGACTGGGTGGAGTTGTGGGCGTGGGGCTAGGAGTAGTCTCTTCTGCTAAAGCACAACCATCTAAGGCAAAAGCTCCTACGGTAGTGCTCAGTAAAAATAAGAAATGCCGTCGATTGAGAGTCATAAGTAATTACTCTGGAGAATCTGTGTCCAGTTCTTATTTTCTTAGATTGGGGAGCATAATCATAGTTATTCCCAATTCTGCCTACTCCTTAATTGAATTGCTGGGAATGCAGGGGAGTGTCGGGAATAATAAGTAATAAAGAAAAATTTGTCCCTTGTCCCCCACACTTCCCTCACTCTGGGCTGGGAAACCCCGTCCCTACTCTTACTCTACTCTACTCTTCGAGAAGCCACTGCGTGTCTACGAGAAGCCACTTCGTGTCTACACTCCCTCACTCCTTCACTCCTTCACTCCCCTCACTTGTTCCCTGTTTCTTGAAATACTGTGGGATAAAAGCCGGTTGTAGAGTAATCTCAATACAAAAACTAAAATGGTATAGATTACTCACAAATGACGGATTCTCCAAAACAAGATCAGCTTTTAGCCCAGAACGCCAAAATCTCCATTATTATTCCCGTTATTAACGAAGCGGAAAATATTGTATCAACCCTAGCCACCACCAAACCCAGCACAAGTGTAGAAATAATTGTAGTGGATGGTGGTTCTAGTGATAGGACGGTGGAAATAATCAATAATCTAGGATTAGAAGTAGAGGTAATAATATCTAATCCTGGGCGTGCTATACAAATGAATACAGGTGCATTGGCTGCTACTGGGGATATTTTGCTGTTTCTCCATGCAGATACTCGTTTACCACCTGGATTTGATACCATGATTCGTCAAGCCATAGAAACACCAGGGGTAGTTGCAGGCGCATTCACCTTAAAGATAGATGCGGAATTGGGGAGTTTGCGTTTAATTGAGAAAGGTGTGGAGTGGCGATCGCATTTTTGGCAATTACCCTACGGAGACCAAGCCATATTTCTCAAACGGGAAGTGTTTCAAGCCGTTGGTGGTTTTCCCGAATTGCCAATTATGGAAGATTTTGAGTTGATACGTCAGTTAAAGC
>JAAUYD010163227.1_pt1 | contig 13733 bp, 13 predicted proteins | sample 7278101 | NCBI WGS metagenome assembly JAAUYD01 (sample SAMN14350128, study PRJNA611818) | marine sediment metagenome | isolation source: surface marine sediment (0.6m) | place: French Polynesia: Moorea | collected 2018-08
ATGCGGACCAGGGGTGTACCCCCGAACAGATCGATCACCGAGTCGGCGATCTGCGTGCCTTCGAGGCGGGCGTCGACCATGGGTCGAGCGTAACCAAGGCGAGCGCACCGCGTTCGCTCGGGCCGGCAACGCCGCCGCCGGGCCTACGATGCGACCGATGTCGGACCGGCGAGCGCTCGGCGGGGTGGCTGCGCAGTTCTTCGTCAACGGCGTGGTCGTGGCCTCGTTCCTTCCCCGCCTCCCCGAGATCCGCGATCGTGCGGGGATCACGACCTCGGAGCTCGGGATCGTGCTCGCGGTCGCCGGTCTGGCCGGGCTCGGCTCGAGTGCGGTCGTCGGCCGAGTCGTCGAGACCCTCGGCACGCGCCGCGTGATCATGCTCGGCAGCGTCGGTCTGGTCGGTGCGCTGCCGATCATCGGATTCGCCCGTCATCCGATCGTGCTCCTCGCCGGGCTGATGCTGGTGACGGCGTCCGACCTGTTCGTCGACGTCGCCATGAACCTGCAGGCGTCATGGCTGAGCGCCCGCCGGTCGACGCCGGTGATGCACCGCCTTCACGGTCTGTGGAGCATCGGCACGGTCGCCGGGGGCGTGACGTCGGCGCGGGTCGCCGCCGGCGACGTCGGCGTCGCATCGCACCTCGCCGTGTCGGCGGTCGTGGTGGCGGCCGTGCTCGCGTTCACCACGCACCTCGTGTTGCGCGACGACGAACATCCTGCCGACGCCGTCGCCGCCGAACATCGCGCGCTCCGCGGTCTCTGGCTGCTCGGACTCGTCGGGTTGTTCGCGTTCACGGCCGAGATCGTGCCGGGTGACTGGGCGGCTGTCCGCCTCGCCGACGATCTCGGCGCGTCGGCGGGCCTCGCCGGTCTGGGGTACGTCGCGTTCACGAGCGGTATGACGGTCGGTCGCCTCGCGGGGGACTGGGTGCAGGCCTTGCTGGGCGCCGAGCGGCTCCTGCGGTTGAGCCCGATCGTCGCGGCAGTCGGCGTCGCTGTCGCCGGGCTCGCCGACGATGCGGCGGTCTCGATCGTCTTCTACGGGGTGACCGGCGTCGGAGTGGCGCCGCTCTTCCCGGGCCTGTACGACGCCGCCGCGCAGCGACCCGGTCAGCGGGGTGCGGGCTTGGGCGCACTCACCGCCGGCACCCGCATCGGCGGGTTGGTGGCGCCGGCGGCGATCGGCGCGCTGAGTGCGACTGCGCTGTCGGTCGGCGGTGCCGTCGCGCTGCTCACGATCGTGGCGCTCGGCGGCATCTGGGTCAGGGCGTGGGTGCCGAACCGACCCAGGGTGTCCGTCGGTGTCGACTGAGCTGTGCTCGACCTGGGTCAGCTGCCGAGCAGGCGACCGAGCAGGCCGGGCTTCGCGTCGCCGTGGCCCTCGGGCAGGAGGTGCGGCGCGACCTGCTCGAGGTGCCGGGTGACCTGCGAGGCGGTCGGGTTGACGAACCCGACGTCGCCGACGACGACGGTCGGCACGGTCTCGTTGCCGTTCGCGTACGCCCGGACGACTGCTGCGTCGGCCGGGTCGGCCCAGATGTTGTGATCGACGGTCTCGATGCCGGCCTTGTCGAGGCCGCGCCGCAGCATCGAGCAGAACGGGCAGCCCGGGCGCCAGTAGTAGTGGACGGCGTCGATCTTCATTGGGTGTCCTCGATCGTCGCTCGGCTCATGCCTCGACGACGGCGGCGATCCGTTCGAGGGTCTGCTCCATGTTGGTGACGTGCTTCTTCGGGTACCCGGCCAGCTCGATCGCCTTCGGCGAGACCGCGGTCGACCAGTCGAACGACTCGGTCACCTTGGTCGTGTGCTCGTCGACGGGCTCGAGCTCGTAGCGCCAGCGATGCTTGCCGAAGTGCGCCCAGGCGATCAGCCGGTCCTCCTCGAACTCGACCACGGTGCTCGAGATCCGGTACGGGAGGAACCCGAACTTCATGTCCATGCCGAACTTGGAACCGAGACGGAGCCGATCCGATTCCCCGCGGATCTGCTGCACCGTGCCCGATCCGTCGAAGTCGGCGTGACGCGCAGGATCGGTCAGCAGGTCGAAGATCGCCGCCGCGGGGGCATTGATCACTCGGGAGACGGAGACCACTTGCTCACTCATGGCGCATGACGGTACCGGCGCGTCGGCGCCGGCACAGCCCGTGGCTACGTTGACGTGACGTGAGCGAGCGATGGACGATCGAGCAGGTGGCGGCCGTGGCGCCGACGCCGCAGTCGGTCGGCGCCGCCGAGCCGTTGGCGGTCGAGTCGCGCTGGTCGGCGCTCGGCAGCGACGATCGGGCGCTCTGGGGCCGGTGCCGTGGCTCGGGCGCCGAGCCGTACGACACGATGGTCGACCACGTCGACGTCGCCTGGCGGTGCAGCTGCCCGAGCCGCCGCCAGCCGTGCAAGCACGCGCTCGCCCTCCTGCTGCTGTGGGCGCGTGAGGGCGTCGCCGAGGCGCCACGACCCGAACCGGTCGCGTCGTGGCTCGGCCGCCGGAACCGGCACCCGTCCGGCGGCGACGCGTCGGCGTCGGCCTCGGCCGGTGAGGGGCGGGGCGGTGCGTCCGACGCCGGCTCACCCGGCGCCGACGACGACGGACCCGACGAGTCGACGGGCCCCGACCGCGACGACCTCGATCGGGCGCGCGACGAACGGGTCGCGCGGATGATGGAGGGTCTCGTCGAGCTCGACCGGTGGTTGGAGGACCGGATGCGCACCGGTCTCGCCGATCCGGCGCTCGCCCGCTACGCCACGTGGGATCAGCTCGCCGCCCGCCTCGTCGATGCCCGGGCCGGCTCGCTCGCCAATCGCGTCCGGCGACTCGCCGGCCTCGTCGGCGCCTCGCCCGACTGGCACGGCGAGGTGCTCGCCGAGCTGGGCCTGCTGCACCTCATCGCACGCGCCGGGCGGCGGCTCCCCGACCTGCCGGGGCCGCTCGCCGACGCCGTCGCGACGGCGTCGGGGTGGCAGATCCGGCAGGCCGACGTGCTGGCCGGCGTGCCCGAGACCGATCACTGGCTGGTCGCGGGGCGCAGTGACACCCGTGAGGACCGCATCGAGGTCCGGCGGCTGTGGCTGCGCGGCGAGGCGTCGGGCCGGTGGGCCATGCTCCTCTCGTTCGCCGCCTATCAGCAGAGCCTCGACGACTCGCTCGAGGTCGGTACGGTCGTCCACGCCGACCTGCACCGCTACCCGGGGGGTTCGTTGCGGGCGCTCCAAGGTCGGCGGTACGGCGAACCTCTGCCGTTCGGGGCCATCGGCGAGGTCGGCGCGGTCACCGTCGCCGAGGCCTGCGACCAGATCGGCGCAGCCGTCGCCGCGGAGCCGTGGCTCGAGCGCTACCCGGCGATCGTTCGTGCGACGCCGACGGTCGTCGACGGGCGGTGGTTGCTGACCGACGCCACCGGTTCGCTGCCGATCCTGGGCGGTGTCCGGTCGCTCGCGACTCTCGTGGCTGCGTCGGCCGGTTCGCCGCTGGTGGTCACCATCGAGTGGACGCCACATGGTGTGCTGCCGCTCATGCTGCACGTCGACGAGCGGACGCTCGACGTCGGGCCGCGTGCCGACCCGTCGTTCCTGGGGGCGGCGTGATGGTCGAGGCTGCGGTCACGGTCGACGAGTACTGGCACGAGCTCGTCACGACTGCGTTGCTCGGCACCGATCGCCGGCCGCCGCCGGCGCCGCCGCCTGGGCCGGTCGCCGACGTGGTCGACGACGCGCTCCGCCCCGACGCCGCAGCACGCATGTTGGCGGCCGTCGGCGCCATGGCGGCCGCCCGGCGAGCGGCGTTCGTGGCGCTCGACCCGGCCGATGCCCTGCAGCCGCCCGAGCACGACGACCGTCCGTGGTGCTCGGCGGCTGCTGTCGCCACGTGGCGCACGATCGTGGCCGAGTGGCCGGTGCTCGAGGACGAGTGGGTGCTCACGCTGATCGAGTCGGGTCGGCGGCTGCCGCCCGACGCACTCGTCGAGCTGCTCCTGCGGCATCGCAACGACGTGGTCCGCCGGGCGCGTGTCGCGATCGCCGGCGGCCCAGTCGCCGCCTGGGTGAGCGAGCTCGTCCCCGAGGTCGGGTCTGCAGTGGCTCGAACGGCGTCGGCCGAGGCGGTGGCTTCCCTGCCCGAGCTCGCGATCCCACCCGAGCTGGCCGATCTCGTCGCGGCCGACGCCCACACGTTCGTCGGCCGGCTGATGCCGGGCTTCGAGGCCGGCGGCTACGGGCCGGCGCACCGGGCGGTGCTGGTCAACCTGCTCGCTCGCTGCCGCGCCGCTGTGCTGATCGACACGGCCGACGCACTCTCGTCGGTCGGATCCGGTCTCGCGATCGCACTCGAGGACCTCTGCCGCCTCCGCCACCGCATGCTCGGTGAGCTGGAGCCCTGACCGGCTGATGCATGCGAATTCGGCCTGTCGCACTGCGTGAGCGCTCTTGCCGGTCCGACTCGCAAGTTGGCCAGAGCCTTCTCGGAAGTGCACGCCAGGTCATGCGTTCCGGTCGGAGCGCCTTCGGACGCGGTGGGGTGACGGCGGCAGCTTCCGCCGAGAACCCGTTCGGCGCGTCGCCTCGACCTCTTACTCGGTGCACGCCACGGGATCGTCGTCGAGCCCGAGGCAGTCGACGGGGGTCAGACCGGTCAGCTGGCAGGGGAGTCCTGCCCGCAGCACCGGCAGTAGTTCGTCGACCCGGTCGAGCCAGTCCGCTGAGGATCGGTCGTCCTCGTCGACGAGCAGCAGGGTTCCGCCGCAGGCGAAACCGGCTGCCCGAACTCCGGAGTCCACGGTGCCCAGCCAGCCCACCAGCGTGGCGGGACCGTCGGGAGCCAGAGGCAGGGCGACGGCATCCAGGAGCAGTGAACGCGGATCGCTCGGCCCGGCTGCGAACCGGAGCGACTCCGTCTCGCTGATCGCGACCTCGGCGGGAAGATCGGGCCCACAGCACGTCTGCTCGGTCAGCGTCGCGAGCAGCAGGCGCTGCGGATCCGTCAGCGTCGCTTCCTCGGCGACGCCCAACGCGAAGGCGGTCATCGCCGTCTCGGTGAGCGGTGGCGTGAAGGTGATCAGGACCGAGGACGTGGAGCCCGCCGGTTGCACGTCGAAGGTGACGGCGTCGTCACTTCGGTCCCTGAGCCGGACACGATCGAGGCCGTACCGCTCCGCCTCGGCCTGTGGGTCGCCGGCCTGCGAAGCGGTTGCGGTGATCGTGGCCGAATCGGGGTGCTGCCAGGTGACTCCGCAATCCAGTTGGCTGCCGGAGCCGAGCTGTACGTGCATCACCGCTGGGGCCACACACGTCGGGCCTGACGTCGGCGTCGTCTCGTCGCTCGTGTCGGACGGGGCTGCCGCCGTCGGGCTCGGTGAGACGAGCTCGAGATCAGCGTCGGGCGAGTCGTCGCCGCCGATCCAGATGAGCGTCAGCCCGAGGGCTGCCACTCCGAGCAACATCGCGCCCGCAAGCAGCAGGCGATTCTGGCGAGTCATGGCGACGACTCGTGGTTCGCTCCCAACGCCGCAACGCATTGCGAGGGCGCCGCGGTGCCAAGGGGGTACTGCATTCGGCTTCCTTCCTGTCGACCTTCGGGTGCATTGGTCCCGGCCTGGTGGAGATCGCTTCTGGCTTCGACTGTTGAGACTTCTCGACGAGCTGCGAAACGCGTACGTGTTGGTCACCGTCGGCTACTGACCCTCGACCCTACGACTGTCGACCGGGTCCGAAGGGTCGGCCCGCGGGTGGCGGCACACGCCGACACCTGAGCTGGCCGATCATGGTCTTGACCACCAGCACTCGGTGCCGAGGCGTCCGCCGCCCGCTGACGACCGAGTAGCGCGCCCTCCTCGGTTCGTGTGGGAAACGGTCGCGTCTACATGCTGCCGAACGACTTGTTGGCGAAGCCGTGCTTGACCACCTCCCAGCACCACAGCCTCGTCTTCGTCGATGACGTGAAGGGGTCCCCGGTCACACCGATCTTGGCGGTCGCGGCGTCGTAGGCGGCCTGTGTGTTCGGTCCCCACACGCCATCGACCGAGATGCCGGCGCTGTTGAAGTTGTTACACACGGCCTGGATGAACCGAGTATCTGATGTCGACGACTTGCTGAACTTGGTCGGCAGGGCAGCGAAATCCGCATGGATGTGGTCAGCATGGCCGGGGTAGTAGCCATCCAACACCCATCGGAAATAGCGTCGGCAGCAGGCGTCGAGGGCATAGTACCGGCGGCGCAAGGTGAGGCTCGACGTAGCATGATGGCCGTAGTATGGCGAGGAGATCTTCCCGCTCGACCAACGAATGCGGTCAAGGTCCATCGCCGTCCCGGCGCCGTGTTGACCTCCTTTGTTCACATAGAAACCGGCACTCGCCATCCAGGTGATCGTGCCATAGTTCCCGTAGTTGTTCGCGGCCCATTCGGTGTTTCGCTTCCAATACACGAGCTTGTTGTAGAACGAGTACGTGCAGTACCATGTTGCAAAATCAAGCCGAGGTGGAGCGTTTCGCATGTAGTAGACGGGTACCCCGTCGATCTTGGTGAATGACTTCTCGGTGGCTCCCATGTCATGCCTCGGTTCGTGTGAGTAGCTGCGACTCGCGGTCTGCGGAAGCCACGACGGCTGCCGGACCAGAATCCGTCAGGACGATCTCTTGGAGGCCCGGCCACCCCTCGAAGGTGTCGACTCCTCTGGCACCCAAGACGGCCGCCTGCCCGCCGATGATCGATTCCACCCCGACGAACGCCTCGTCGTCTTCCGCCAGGGCGGTGACGAGCGCGGCGGACGGAAGCGCCATCGAGGTGCTCGTCCACGTGTGTCCCTCGTCGCGACTCGCGTACACCGTTGTTCCCTCGATGTCACTGGAGGCGAGCAGCCATTGCCCGCGCGTTGCCGACAGCGCAGTGATGGAGCCCTCCGCGTATTCGCCCGGGAGGCCAGTGGCCTGGCGGGCCTGCCATGCCGACCGCTCACGGCGGAGCACGAGCGGGCGAGTGCCCTCCTGCGACTCGCCGTCGGTCGTTGCACCGACGGCGATCACGCGGTTGCCGATCGCGGCGACGGCGTGGAGGAACCCGCTCAGCGGCGCGCCCTCGATCGACTCGCGTTGCAGCTCTCCGCCCTTGTGGTCGGCGAACCAGACGGCCGGCTCGTACCGGTCCTCGAAGATCGGCACCTCGACCTCGGGTACGTCCGGATCTTCGACGGTGGCCGGATCGAAGGCGTCGTCGTCGTCGACGGGCACGAAGGCGGTTCCGACCTGCTCGGTGGTGCGTTGACTCCCGGCCACGACGAACGAGCCGTTCGCAAGAACGGCAAGGTCGGCGAACTCGACGCCGTCGGTGCCGAATGAGCGGGTCTCCCAGCCCGGGCCGCTCGAGTATTGCCAGACGGTCGCGGTCCCGTCCGGCGTGCGGCCGACCGCAACGAACCCCGCCTTGTTCTGCTCGAGGCCGCTGACGAACCCGTTCGGCAGCGTGTCCAAGGCTTGCTTGGGCAGGGCAAAGATCGCCGCCGCCACGCGGGGTCCGGCGAGTACATAGCCCGCCGCAGCCGCGGAGCCTCCGACGAAGGCTCTTCGTGATATTCCGTGATTGCCCGACATGAGGTCTCCTCCTTGTCTGAGTCGTTTCAGACTGGGATCGCGGCGGCGCGACGGAGTTATATCAGTCATCCATCGGCATGTGTCCCAATCGTTCGACTGGGTCGATGTTCCGGCGTTAATCACAAGCACGCAGACTCCGTGCTTGTGACCCAACCTCGCGCCGGGAGATGCGGCTGAATAGGGCACAAGGTCTCGAGTTGGCAAGCAGATGTTGCCGGGCTCGCCGAGTTGGGCGGCAGGCTCTTTGGGTCGAGACGATCGGCGATGACGTCGGTGATGCCGCCGGGCAGGATCACGGCGCCGGGGCACTCCATCCGCCAGTCCGGAGCGAGTCGTTGGCCGGACATCAGAGGCGTCCAATCTGACGCGATCCTCGTGTCGCTCGCGCCGATGCTGGGCTCCGGACGCAGTCTGAGGCAACCACGGAGGACGGCACGGACAGACCGGCAGTCGAAGGTCGCCGACAGCTGCTGGCAGCCACCGATATCGGTGTCGCGGCCGGTCCTCTGCCGGGTGCGCGTCCGCTCGGAACGCCGGCAACAGGGTCGTTGGCGAGGTCCTCGCGTGCGACCATCCTCTCGGAAGCACGCGACCTCGAGCCGGCGTTTGGGGACGCCCGTCAGGGTGGCAGGATGGTGATGTGTCAGGTAGTCCGCAGCAAGGCGTCGTCGAGGGCGAGGCGTTTGGGCTCCCCCTTTCCGGGGCGGTGGCCTGGCTCCCGAGCGAGGAGCGGCGACGATCCGGGCGACGACGGCAACGACGGTGAGCCCGAGCACCCGGGCGAAGCCTCCCGGACGGGCGTGGGGCCAGGTGGGTCGTGTTGGCTCGCGCAGCTAGCGGTGGCCGGTGACCTGGCGTCGTCGCTGAGCCGGCACTTGCGGACGGATAGATTCCGCACGCTGAGCTCTAGGTGTACTTGGCCGTGGCGTTGGTGACATCCGCTGACGCGTGAAGACCTCCGGGCATTGTGGAGTTTGCCGCTTCACACACCAGGAGGTCTTCGTGGCTCACCGTAACGCCCGTCTCACCGTTCACGGCCGGCGCCTGCTCGTCGATCGCGCTCGCGCTGGTCAGCCGATCGCTCATGTCGCCAAGGCGATGGGAGTGTCGCGGCAGTGCGCGCATCGTTGGATCCGTCGATTTGACGAAGCTGGAGATGCCGGTCTCGAGGATCGGCCGTCGCGGCCGCACACCATCGCCAACCAGACCGCACCCGAGATCGAGGAACGAGTCCTCGCAGCGCGCCGTGAACGCCGCTGCGGCCCCGATCAGCTCGCCCCTGACCTCGGTGTGCCAGCACGCACGATCACCCGAATCCTGCGCCGCAACGGAGTGCCTCGCCTGCACGACTGCGACCCGTTGACCGGCGAGGTGATCCGGGCTTCGAAGACCACCGCTGTCCGCTACGAACGCGACCGCCCCGGCGAGCTCGTCCACGTCGACGTCAAAAAGCTCGGGCGCATCCCCGACGGCGGCGGCTGGCGCGCCCATGGCCGCCAGATGGGATCAACCGCTGCGAAGAAGAAGGCCCGCATCGGCTTCGACTACGTGCACTCGATGGTCGATGACCACACCCGCATCGCCTACTCCGAGATCCACCCCAACGAACGTGGCGACACCTGCGGCGCCTTCATTCGCCGAGCCGGCGAGTTCTTCGCATCACTCGGCATCTCGATCGAACGAGTGATGACCGACAACCACTTCAGCTACAAGAACTCCCACGCAGTTCGAGACGCCATCGTCGATCTCGGGGCAGTCCACAAGTTCATCCGCCCGCACTGCCCGTGGCAGAACGGCAAGGTGGAGAGATTCAACCGCACCCTCCAGATCGAGTGGGCGTACCGGCAGGTGTTCGAGTCCAACGACGACCGTTCAGCCGCTCTGCCAGACTTCCTCCACCGCTACAACCACCACCGGCGACACCACGCCCTCGGCGGTCACCCACCCATCAGCCGTCTGTCACCAACCTGACGGCCAAGTACATCTAGGCGCCACGCGACGCGCCTCGAGGGCGCGCCGCGCGTGGACGATCACGGCAACATGGAATCGTGAGCGACTACGAGCTGATCGAGAACGGCTCTATCGGCCGATTCCACCTCCTTCGTGACGATGGGACGCTGGACAACGAGCCGTCGACAGATGGGTGGATTGCTCGGCACGGTCGGCGTGTCAACATCGACACGATCGCTGACGACCGACAAGCGGTGTTGCAGCGCTTCTCGGACGACGAGGCTCCGATGCCGGACGCGTTGCTCGTCCAGCTTCCCGGTACAACCGCAACCGTGTTGGAAATCTCCGATCGCGGTGGATCGGCCGTGATGACGGGCGAGGGGGTTTCGACCGCGCTGTATTCAGCTCGGTTGGTGGCACTCGGGACACCACTCGGCCGAATCCGCAGCTCTCGCGTCCGGTCCCTGTCCGCCAAGTTCCTGTCGCTCGGCAGATGGGCCGGATTCGCGAGAACAGACGAGTCCTGGGACTACCACGAAGATGGACGGGTTCGTGGTTACTCACTTCGGCTGGGGAGCGTCGACGGCGAATCATTCGACCTCGGCGGTGGACGGCAACTCGAGGTCGGGCCGAGCTGGAGAGTCGACGGGCCGCAAGATGATCGGCGGGTGAGGTCGACCGTCGTGGCGGAGGTCGCTTCTCGTCGAGCCAAGGACGCGCACGAACTGGTGCGGCCCCTCGTACAGATCGCCGCCCTACTCGGCGTACTTTGTCGCGGCTTTGTGGCCGCCGAGTCGTCGTCGATTCGGCTCGACGTGCGGCCGGATGACCGCAAGCGTGCGGGCGACGAACAGCATTCGTGCTGGCTTGGGCCGCTGATGATTGCGCCCGACGGCATCCCGGCCGCGGAGAGACCGGACTGGCCAATGCTCGATCTGGTCGACCTCGGCGGCGTCGCCGGCCTCGCCCGATGGGTCAAGCTCTACGACTCCCACCCACGAGCCGTCGGACCAGTCGTGGCTCCATACCGGTACGGCCCTGCCGTCATCGAGGTCGACCTGCTATCGCTCGGCGCCGCACTCGAGTACTGGGTCGCAGCCCATCGGCGCACGGCAAAGTGGGCGATAACCCAGCGACAGTTTCCCAAGCGGACCGGAAGACATCGAAAGATTCTTGAGTCGGCCGTCGACAAGGTCGGTCCAGAGTTTGCGCAATGGGTCGGCAATCGCGACGCGTGGTGCGACTCGTTCACCGCCATGTACGAGGGTCTCAAGCACGACCCCGCGGTCAAGCTCGACAGTGCGCTTGGCTACGACCTGGTGACGTCGGCTCGGTACCTGCTCTTTGCGCTCTTGGCAGACCGAGTCGCAGGAACTCGTGCACCGAGCCGGCGGATCTTCACCGACCACTGGCTCAGCGACGTTGGCATGCGCCTGCGCACCCGGTTCTAACCGGCTTCGGACGCAGCAGCGCGTGCCCGCCCATCGCGATACCTGGCGATCGGACCAAGCAATCGGCATCGCACGTCCGCGACCCGGCGATCGGGGACGCTCCAAGCCCGAGCGGGATCAATGTCGGCGTGATGTGCCCGGCCCCTCAGGGGAGGCCTTCCGACCCTGCCCGCCGCGATCCACCAGTCGGTACCGTAAGTTCCGACGGGGAGGGAACTGGCCATGGCCCACGTCTTCCTCAGCTACAGCCATCAGGATGAAGGGTACGTCGCCAAGCTCGCGCGGAGCCTTTGCGACCGGGGCATTGACACCTGGATGGACAGCGAGATCGAGTACGGCGATCAGTACCCGGCGGTGATCGAGCAGCATCTCGACGACTGCAGCGCCGTGGTGGTTGTCATGTCGGAGCATTCTCGCCGGTCCGAGTGGGTGGCAAACGAGCTGACGTATGCCAAGGCCAAGGGAAAGAACGTACTGCCACTCCTCTTGAGTGGCGGGCCGTGGCTGCAGTTGGCAACGACTCAGCACGCGGACGTGACTGACGGGAATCTGCCTCCCGCCGACTTCTACGAGCGCCTTCGCGTCGAGATGGATGGAACGCCGCAAGGCGGTACCCAACGGAGGCCGAAGCAGCCTCAGCCGAAGGCAGCCCCCCGGGAGCGCCCAAGGATCGCCGACCGTGTCACTGAGGCAGCCGCACCACGGGCGGGACTGCCGCACCCGTTGCTTCGCCCGTCGGTGCCTGAGTTCGACGACAAAGCCGTCTTCTCCAACCTGCCATCCAGGATGGAGCTGGACAGAGTCGTCGAGCGGGAGGTCGGCGAACTCAGTCGGGGTACCAAACTTGGGTCGGGAACGTTCAAGGTCGAGGTGAGTGCACCGGGGAACCCCACAGTGACCATCTATGGCCATTACAGACACCGTGCCATCGTGGAATCCGCCGGGGTCACGAGTGAATCGGTGAATCGAGCGCTGAAGGCGAACGGTTGGCGCCGAGAGAGGCAGCACGGCCGGACCGTGTGGGCCTATCCCGGCAAGACGCTCATGACACGCTTGGGCTCGATGGAGACCGCCAATGCAAGCGAGGTCTCCCAGGCCGTGTTGATCTTCTTCTGTGAGATCCTGTCCGTCAGCCCGGAGAACGTCAGCGTCCGGCGAGTGCACACCCAGAGTCTTCTGACCGGCGAACAGTCGTGAGCGGGCTGCTCGGGAAGACGAGCCAGCGCAGATCGCGCTGATCACGCGTCGCGACGCCCATGCCCACTCGAATGCGCGAGATCGGCACGCGCGCGCAGGTCTTGGCAGCACGCCCCAACCGACCAGTGGTGACCGAACGCGCCGCAGTCTCGCGACGCACGGTACCGGCCCGTACCGTGCGCTCCGTGTTCGCGATTCCGCGATGACCCTTCGGCACGGGCAGTGCCCCGTCCAGAAGCTGTCATTCCGATCAGCGACCACTGCCACGTCACGCTCGGCGACCACGTCGCGGCAACCGTCCCCGATGTGCCTGCTTGAGACTCCTGGTTGATGCTGCGAGTTCTTCGTAGCGTCGTGAGGTTGCCGTCGGGTTGCTCGCGAAGTGCCTGCCGTCTCGATCGATCGGGGTTGGCTTGCGAACGAAGTGCTGCCCGGTGGCGATCTCGCCGTGGTGTGGCTCGAGAGAGGAACGAGCGCTAACCACCTGCAAGTAGGAGTGCCCGCCACGGTCCGCCACCAACGATTTGACCCGAGGAGGGCTGATGGAAGTGATGATCGGTGTCGACCCGCACAAGGCGTCGCACCATGCGTTCGCCGTCGACGACGGCGAAGTCGAGCTGGCGCAGGTGTCGGTTCGTGCGTCTCGAGAACAAGTCGATCGACTGCTGACATGGGCTGAGCCGTTCCCACGGCGGATGTGGGCAGTCGAGGGTTCGGACGGGATGGGCTACTTGTTGTCCCAGCAGCTCGTCGCTGCCGGCGAACGCGTCGTGGACGTGCCCGCCACGTTGGCGGCGCGCACGCGGGTGTTGGGATCTGGCCGGTCGAACAAGACCGACCCGAACGATGCCCGTTCGGTGGCATTGACCGCTCTCAGACACGCCGATCTGCGCGAGGTGCGTCCGGTCGGTCACGCCGAAGTGCTGCGCCTGTTGGCCAAGCGCAACACCGACATCGGTGACCGGCGAACCCAAGTCGTCAGTCGCATGCACTCCCTGCTCGTCGAGCTCGCCCCTGGCGGGATCGCCAAGGAAATCAACGCTTCCGACGTCGACACGTTTCTCGAACAGCTGACACCGGCGACACCGGTCGAGCAGACCCGCTACGACCTGGCGGTCGAACTGCTCGCCGAGATCCGAGCTCTCGACGCCCAGTTGAAGGCGTCACACAAGCGGATCCGTGCGGCGATTGCCGCGTCGTCGACGACGGTGACCGATCTGTTCGGCATCGGGCCGATCATCGCCGCGATGTTGATCGGCTACACCGGCGACGTCGGCCGGTTCCGCGACCGTGACCACTACGCCGCCTACAACGGGACCGCACCGGTCGAGTTCTCCTCCGGCGGCCGCACCGTGCACCGCGCGTCGACACGCGGCAACCGGCAGCTGAACCACGCGTTGCACATGGCGGCGATCTGCCAACTGCGTCAGCCGCACTCGGCCGGCCGCGCCTAGTGGCGCGTCAAGCAACGTTTGCGCGGTTGATGAGTTCGGTGAGTTGACGGTTGCGGGCGTTGGTGTTGCGCCAGCGGATGTAGCGGCGGATCATGCGTGCCTGTTCG
>JAAUYD010212753.1_pt1 | contig 13730 bp, 8 predicted proteins | sample 7278101 | NCBI WGS metagenome assembly JAAUYD01 (sample SAMN14350128, study PRJNA611818) | marine sediment metagenome | isolation source: surface marine sediment (0.6m) | place: French Polynesia: Moorea | collected 2018-08
ATAGGCGTCGCATGTCACCATGGTTCGGCTTAAGCCTCGTGCATTCGTTCCAGCTTGCCGAAACGAATATTGGCCAGTATGGCAAGAAAAAGGTTATCGTGCGGTTACATATGCGTCGATCCGCTTTGGAAAGCGTCGTGCTTAGGTGTCGATTTGAAATAGACCACTAATCGAGCGACAATATAAGGCAGGAAAGAAAAAGTGTCAAACGAAAACGGTTGGTTAAATCGGCTCACAACAACAACGGCCATCCAGTGACCGTGCCGATCGGTTTGCAAAAAGGTTGATTGGGCGAGACCCTTTTATTCGGTAACGTTGGCCGACCGCTTCCGCAGGCGGTTAAACACCGTCAGTGCCTGTTGCCGGCTACGGGACAAGCTGTGGCTGTTGTCGATTACAACGGTGGCCAATTTGCGTTTCTTCTCGATGGGCATCTGGGAACGGATCCGGGCCATGGCGGCTTGTTCATCAATGCCATCTCGATTGATGAGGCGCTCCAACTGGATGTGTTCGGGCACATAAACAACAATCACGTCGGCAAAATCATTTTGCATGCCTGTCTCCAGCAGTAGTGGGATGTCCATGATCACCACCGCGTCGGGTGCCTGGGCTGCAATTTCGGCAACTATTTCCGTCGTGCGTTCCATGACCAGTGGATGAACGATGGCGTCCAGGCGTGCTTTTTTATGCGGGTCATTAAATATGATCTCACCCAAATGCTTGCGATCAATTTCCCCGTTGGAAAGAAGAATCGTCCGGCCAAAATAGTTGAGAATCGCATCATAGCCAGGAGTGCCCGGTTTGACGACCTCCCTGGCTATTTTGTCGGCATCGATGACATGGGCGCCGGCATCGGAAAAGAATTTGGTGACCGTCGACTTGCCGCTGGCAATGCCTCCGGTGAGACCGGTGATGATCACAGGGCGTCCTTTGAACCCAAATGGGCTTAAATCGTTGGATCGGGGCGGAAGGGAGCACTGCCCCGATCGTGCCTACTTAATGGTGACGACGGGGCAGGGGGCTTTAATGATGATATACTGGGCGTTGGAACCAAAGAGCAGTTTGCCGACCTTGGAGCGGCGTTTAATGCCGATGATGATTTCATCAATCGCCTTTTCCTTGGCATAGTCGACAATATCCTCTCCTGGTGTCATGCCGCGCACCAGCAGCTTGGTTTCACATTGAATGCCGTCCTCATCGAACATCTTTTTGGCCGTTTCCAGATCTTCGGTGGCATGTTCCACCTCGACGGCGTGAGTGACGCTTCCGCCGGTCAGCGATGAGACGATGATCACTTGTGCATCGAATGCGGCGGCGTGTTTTTTAGCCAGAACCAGGGCATCTTTGGCCGAATTGGACCCGTCATAACCGACCAGGATTTTCATTCATCTCTCCTTTTCTGTTGCGATGGCGGGATGCTCTAACGGGCATCGTGCCGGTTCGGGTTTAGCGGCTGCGGGCAAAAAAATTAATCCCTTGTTGCTTGTTTTCTGGCCCGACGGCGGAATTTTGCCGATCGTCCCCACCAATTGGTGGGGAACTAACGGCGCACCTTGGATCCTGACCGAAATTCGGTGCCCTCCCGGACATTATTTGCCCCCAGCCTCAATTTGGTGCCCAATGAACGGAACAGCGGCAATCAATCGACGATGCGCCATAAACAGGCTGCGCTTGCGAAACTGTCAAAAACATGTTTATGGCCGTCTGTCAAGAAAACAGTCGCTATCGGTCCACTTCTTTTACGTGTCTCATGGGGTCATCCTGCGGTGTCGGCGGTCGATTGGTCATCCGCTGGGGCAGGCTCTTTACTACGTAGATTTTTACGTAGTTTGTACATATAAATTCAGTGTTGCTTTTTGATTCCATTTCCGTCATTGATGCAGCCACAGTGGCGCCAACCGTTCGGTCGATCACATTTATGCGCATTACCAGTTTTTTAGCCTGCGGCCGGCGAAAATAACAGACCGCTGGTTGGACAAATTTCTCTCGTGGCGATTCGAGTCCACGGCCAATGGACGAAAAGGGATCCGAAGGTGATTTCTCCAGTATTGAATACCGATCAAGCCAGTGCATTTCGCAAGATTATCGAAACCATCGGCAATGCCAGCCTGGGGGTGCACCTGTCCGGCGAGCAAGGGCTGGGCAAGGAAGCCATTGTCAGGCTCCTGTATACCCGCTCCCCCCGTCGCGGGACGCCCTTCATTAAAGTGAGCTGTCCAATACTTTCCGTTCCCCACGGATCCGACCATGTGCCTTGCATCAAATCGGTCGCCGCCTGTCAGGACAACAGCCCTTTGAGCCTGCTCCGGCTTATTCATCGCGGTGTGCTGTATCTGCATGCTGTCGATGAGATGGACACGGCATTGCAGGCCCGTCTGTTGGCCCTGATCAATCGCAAGTCTCCGTCCTCCCCTTGCGCTTCAAACGGACCCGAAGGCGGGTGGCTGATTTTTTCCACCTCGACACGGCCACTTGAGGCTTGCGTAGCGGCCGGTAAATTTGACCCGGCTCTTTTCGAATGGCTCAACGGGCTGTCCATTCATATCCCGCCGCTTCGCCATAGTCTGGAGCGCATAGCACCCCTGGTCGACTATTTCCTGAACCGATTCGCCCCGCACGAAGGTTACGATGTTTTTCCCCAACCCTCGCTTGCCCACATGGCCATGATGAAAACACACCCGTGGCCGGGCAACGTGAAGGAACTCCAGGCGATCGTCAAGAGGGCGCTTCGTCTCAACGACTGGGATTCGGCCATCGACATATTAAACTGTTGTGAAAACCCGGTGGATACCTATCCTCCTGTTGATTTGTCGCCCGAATTGGTGGGCTTGATGCCCGATTTCGAAATCAAGGCGGGCCGCGTATTGGAACGCCTGGTACAAGGAACGCCTGCAGCGGAAATTGGGCTGATGGACCTGGTGGTTTACGAGGAGGCGGTGTTCCACAACAAGATCAATTGATTTTTCGCGACGTTGTGCAGGGATTATTGAGCGTATAATTGGTCGAAGCATAAACACAATTTGGCACTTTGATGACACGATTTGTCAGGTTTGCTTTTACTTTTTAGATGTTGCGGTTATTTTTTTCCTTCCTAAAGCGTTAACCTTCCTGATTTCCATCATATTTTACCAACAGAGGGTTGTTGCACAATCGTTGTAATTGTTTGCACGATAGTTGCAACGCGCGTTTATAGGTAAATTGGTTGTACCGTTGAGATAACACCATTTTTTTCATATTTTCATAATATTATGAATTCTTTGGGCTGAGCCGATTTACAAAAATTGTCATTAATACCGAGTTTAATTTTAGTTTTCTGAAAAATAACCGATACATAATAGTGGCAATTTTTCAAATAATAATAAGCATTTATTTTACAGAATGGAAAAATTATTAAAAACCTGGCTTTTCAATCAGTGCCGGATGCTTTCGGGATCCACGCATGCCGTCCTGTTGTCCGGTCCCCTCGATGTGGGGCCCTATGATCGGGCTTTGGCCTGGCCGCAGGATGCAGAGGGAAACAATGTCCTGTTGCCGGTCGCCCTGGCTGCCTTAGACAACAAACAGGCGGTTGTAAAAACCCGCAGCCATCAGGTTGAAAATACCGGCGAACCGCTGGATGCACTGGCATGCCCATTGTTTCTAAAAGGCCAGTTGTTGGGGGTTGTCGCCATCGAGATGACCCACCGCTCGCAGCCGATGCAGCGTGCCGCGGTGCAGCATGTTCAGGCCGGGGCCAAGTGGCTCGAATCCATGATCCTGCTGCATGGGGCGACGGCCAGGGAGCAGCTGGTTAACCTGGTGGATCTGGTCGCCGCCGGTCTGGAGCATGACCAGTTCATGGTTAGCGCGGCCGAGGTGACCAATGCGCTTGCCGAGCGCTTCGCCTGTCACCGGGTGAGTCTTGGTTTCATGCGCTACCACCGGATTCGGGTCGAGGCAATGTCACACACGTCCCGTATCGATCAGCATTCGAGCCTGGTCCGCAGCATCCAGGATGCGATGACCGAATCCCTGGATCAGGGCGCCTGTATCGTCTACCCGCAGACCGATAACGACGGCGTACTGATCAACCGTTTTCACGCGCAGTTGGCCAACGCCCAACAAGAAGCGGCCATTTGCACCTTGCCGTTGGTAAAGAACGGTGAGGCGGTTGGGGCACTGGTGTTGGAACGCGATGCCGACAACCCATTTGGCCCCGAAACGGTGGCACAGTGCGAGCAGATCGGGCTGTTGCTCGGACCGGTGCTGGCAATCAGAAGGCGGGATGAGCGGAGCTTGCCTGTAAAGTTCCTCGAATCTATGCAAGGCGGGTTTGCCAAACTTTTCGGTCCGCGCCATCTGCCGTTGAAACTGGGTGTCGGCCTGATCACGGTTCTGCTTGTCTGGCTCTCCATTGCCAGCGCGATGTTGCGCATCTCCTGTGATTCCGAGCTGGAGGCGGAGATTTGCCGGGCGGTTGTGGCACCACAACAAGGTTATATAGCCGAGGCTCACGTCCGTGCCGGTGACCTGGTTCGCCAAGGCGACCTGTTGGCCAAACTGGAGGACCAGGAGCTGCGGCTCGAACAGCGCAAATGGCAAAGCCAGCGCACTCAGCTGCTCAAGGAATATCGCAAGGCACTTTCCGGATCGGACCGTGCTGAAATTGCCATCCTCAAGGCCAAACGCGCCCAGGCCGAAGCGCAGTTAAGACTGGTTGAGCAGCAGCTGGCACGCACCCATCTCATCGCACCGTTTACCGGACTGGTTGTCAAGGGTGACCTAAGCCAGGCCCTGGGTTCACCGGTAACACAGGGTGAAGTCCTTTATGAAGTGGCTCCGACCAACGAATTCCGGGTGGTCATGAAGGTTGACGACCGCGATATCGGTCTAATTGAGAAAGGGCAGCGAGGACTGTTGAAGTTGTCCGGCCTCCCCGACCAGACCCTATCCATCACCATCGATCGCATGACACCCGTTTCATCCACCGAAGAGGGGCGCAACTTTTTCCGGGTCGAAGCCGTTATGGACAGCCACTCGGATCTGATGCGTCCCGGCATGGAGGGGATCTCCAAAATTGAGATCGGCCAGGCAAAGTTGTTGTGGATTTGGACCCGGCGGCTGGTCGACTGGCTGCGCCTGTTTGCTTGGAACCGAATGCCGTGACGGGCGGCACTGAGAAAATGAACATCATGCATTGCAACCCAATATCGCAAGTCGAGTGGATCAAGATGAAGAAACGGAAAAATAACAATTAACCGATGGTTTTAGACCCGATTTTAACGTCGGAAATTGTAATTTGTTGTTTGTTTAAAATTTTTTGTTTCCGATTTGTCAGGGCATAAAACCTGAAAAACCAATTTGTCCTTAGCTCAAGCCAAATACCATGTCCGAATCGCTCTTCAGCAGCTACTGGTATCGCGTCGCAAAACTCAAGCCCGCATTGCGTGACACCGCCATCATCTCTCGCCATGTTTACCGGGGTCAGCTCTGGTACGTCTTGCGTAACCGCCTGAATGGTCGCAGCCACCGATTCAATGCTGCCGCCTATGCACTGATCGGCCAGATGGACGGCAGGCGCACGGTGCAGGATATCTGGGAAAACGCCGGCGGCCTGGCGGCCGACAACTCATCGACCCAGGATGAATTCATTCGCCTGCTCGGCCAGCTGCACGATGCCGACCTGATTCAAAGCGACATCCTGCCCAGCACAATGGAGCTGGTGCACGGGGTACAAAGCGGAGAAAATCGCGGTTGGAAACAACGCGTTGCCAATCCGTTTTCCCTGCGTTTTCCCCTGTGCGATCCGGAGCGGTTTCTTCAACGATGGCGTCATCTCGCGGCGCCCGTGTTTACGTGCGGTGCTTTTACGCTTTGGCTGCTGATCGTACTGACGGCCATGATCCTGGCAGGACTTCACTGGCCTGAATTGTCCGACAGCCTGCCCGACCAGATTTTTTCACCACGCAACTTGTTGCTGCTTTGGCTGGTCTACCCGCTGGTAAAAATCCTCCACGAATTCGGGCATGCCTTTGCGGTGAAAAATTGGGGCGGCGAGGTGCATGAAATGGGAATCACCCTGCTTGCCCTGACCCCCATCCCTTATGTCGATGCCTCCACCTCCGCCGCCTTTCCCGAAAAAAAACACCGCATTGCTGTAGCTGCCATGGGAATGGCGGTCGAACTGTTGTTGGCCAGCCTGGCACTGTTTGTCTGGCTAAATGTAGAAAGCGGTCTGGTCAGCGCAATTGCGTACAACATCATGCTAATCGGCGGTGTGTCGACCCTCTTGTTCAACGGCAATCCCCTATTGCGCTACGACGGATACTACATTCTGGCCGATCTGATCGAAATCCCCAACCTTGGTCAACGTGCCACCCGCTATCTCGGATATTTGTTGCAGCGCTATCTGTTGGGAATAGCCACGGTCGAATCACCGGTGACTGCCCCCGGAGAAAAAGGCTGGTTTTTGGCATACGGACCCGTTGCCTTCTGTTACCGGATAGCCGTCCTGGTCGGGCTGGTACTGCTGGTGAGCAGCCGCTTCTTCATCCTCGGCATACTGATTGCCATTTGGGGCGCCATCAGCCTGCTGCTGGTTCCAGCCGTTCGCCACACGATGCAGTTTTTGAGCAGCCCGGCGGTACGTGGCCGGCGTGCCCGCCTAGCATGCGCCGCTGGCGTTGTGGCGCTGTGCGCGGGCCTGATGTTGTTCATCCTGCCGGTTCCGCTCTGGACGTCGACCCATGGGGTGGTTTGGCTGCAGGAGCAGTCGGCGATCCGGGCCGGGGCGGATTGCGAGGTGGTCGAGCTTCTGGCGCCTGTTGAACAATGGGTGGCCAAAGATGCGCCGCTGATTCGTGGCGCCGACCCGTTGCTCGAAACCCAGATCGAGATTCACCAGGCCCGACTTGATGAGCTTTACGCCAGCTATCATGCTCAGCCCCTGCACAAACGGGTCGAGCGGAACATGCTTCTGGAAGACATCGAGCTGGTCAAGGGTGATCTGCGCTATGCCGAGGACAAACTGGCAAAACTGCTGGTGCGCAGTCCGGCACAGGGGAAATTCATTCTGTTAGACGCACGCGACCTGCCCGGCCGTTTTATCAAGCAGGGGGAGCTTTTGGGTTATATCATTTCCGAACATCGACCGACGGTGCGCGCTGTGGTGAGCCAGGATGAAATCGGTCTGCTTCGTGAGCGCCTTACCGGGGTTCAGGTGCGGCTGGCCGAACAATCGGCCACCACACTACCAGCCCAGATAGAGCGGATTGTCCCGGCGGCAGACCTCAACCTGCCTTCAGCGGCCCTGGGCACGGCAGGTGGGGGAGATATTCCCGTCGATCCCACCGATCCGGAAGGCATACGAGCCCTGAGTACGGTTTTTCAAATCGATATCAGTCTGCCCGAACAGGTAAAAAATCCGCATATCGGCGGCCGCGTGTATGTGCGGCTCGAACACGGCAGCATGCCGCTGGTCATGCAATGGTACCGCAGCTTGCGGCAACTCTTCATACGGAAATTTTATGTCTAGTTCATCATTTGCGAAAAAGACCCTATCCATGCGTCCAGGTCCGATCGCCGGACGCTATCCCGAGCGCGGTGAACTTGAAAACGGATGGTTCGAGAGCGCTTTCAGCGCCCTGCATGGACATGTGACGCGTCTGGCCATCGACCGCCACACCGGTTTGCGCAAGATTGCCGCCAATATCGAGACCCGCGGCGAGGCATTGACCGGCCTCGACGACACTCAGCTGGCGAATCAGCTGGTTGAACTTCGCCGCCGGTTTCGCAGCCAGGGGTTGATCGATCCGCTGTGCATAATTGCCTTCGCGCTGATCCGCGAAGTGGCGTGGCGAACGCTCGGCTAACGTCACTACGTCGCTCAATTGATGGGCGGCTGGGTGATGCTCTAGGGACGGCTGGCGGAGATGGAAACCGGCGAAGGCAAAACCCTGACGGCGACCCTGGCGGCGGCAACCGTGGCCCTGGCCGGAATTCCGGTGCACGTGTTGACCGTCAACGAGTATCTGGTCCAGCGCGATGCCGCTGCCATGGGCCCGCTCTATCGGGCGCTGGGTCTGACCGTCGGCCATGTTACCGAGGATATGACGCCCGAACAACGCCGAGCCGGGTATGCTTGCGATATTGCGTACTGCACCAACAAACAGGTTGCCTTCGATTACCTGCGCGACCGTCTGCTGCTGGGCAACGATCGCAGTCAGCTGCGGCAGCAGCTGGAATCGGTTTACGCCGACAACAATCGCAGGGGACAGTTTTTGCTGCGCGGGCTCTGCTTTGCCATTGTTGACGAAGCCGACAGCGTTCTCATCGACGAGGCCCGCACGCCGTTGATCCTGACCCGCAACGTGGACAGTTCGGCAGAACACGCGGCCTATAAGCAGGCCCTGAAGATGGGCCGGGAGCTGAAAAAGGGCCGCGATTTCTCTATCGAGACGACGCAACGCAGCATAAAACTCACGCTTGCCGGTCAATGCCGGCTGGCAGGTTGCCAACTGTCTGCTGAAGGCCTCTGGAGAAATGCCCGTCGGCGCGAAGAGCTGGTTGGCAAAGCTCTGCATGCGTTGCACCTGCTGCAAAAGGATCGCGATTACCTGGTACACGAAGACAAGGTGCTGATTATCGACGCCAACACCGGTCGGACCATGCCCGACCGCTCTTGGGAACGCGGCCTGCACCAGATGGTTGAGGCCAAGGAAAGCTGCACGCTTACCGATGCCCGCGAGCAACTGGGGCGCTTGACCTACCAGCGTTTTTTCAGTCGCTACCTGCGTCTCGGCGGGATGACCGGGACAGCCCGCGAAGTCAGTTCTGAGTTCTGGTCCGTCTACGGATTGCAGGTCCAGCGTATTCCCTTGCATCGGCCCAGCCGACGCCGTGAACTGCCCACCCGCATCTTTGCAAGCAAGCAGGAGAAATGGGCCGCACTGACCGCATCGGTTGTACGCCTGCGGGCTGTGGGGCAACCCGTACTGATCGGTACTGGATCGGTGGCCGAATCCGAACTGCTCAGTCAGCACCTGGCATCGGCGGGCGTTGATCACCGAGTATTGAATGCCCGCCAGAACGAGGCCGAGGCCCAGATTGTTGCCACCGCCGGCAATAAGGGTCAGGTTACCGTGGCCACCAATATGGCCGGACGCGGCACCGATATTCCCCTGGCCGACGGGGTCGCCGAACTGGGTGGGCTGCATGTCATCGCCACCTGCTGCAACGAGGCCAAACGGATCGACCGGCAGCTTTTGGGACGCTGTGCCCGGCAGGGAGATCCGGGCAGTTACCAGGTGCTGCTTTCATTGGATGATGAGTTGGTCCGGCAGAATTGCCGTCCGGCGCTGCTCAAATTTCTGCGCCGCCAGGCGGCCAGGGGCGGCCGATTGTCGGGCAAATTGAGCCAGTATATCATCCGACGCGTCCAGCGCAGCATCGAACGCCGGCATCAAGAGGCGCGTCGGGCGCTGTCGCAACATGACCGGCATATCGGTCGGATGCTGGCGTTTAGTGGAAATATGGAATGACAATGGATTTTGTTTAAACCATGTTAGGAGATAAAACCTCATGATCAACATACCCAAAACAACCATCTATTTCCTCACACTATTGCTTTTCTTCCTGTCTGCCACCGCAGCCTTGTCCGAGACAGTCGAGTACGAAGGCCTGATCGAACCTTACGAGATTGTCGAAATCGGCGCCCCGGCAGAGGGAATCGTGGCCAAGGTGATGGTTGACCGCAGCAGCCCGGTAAAGCGGGGACAGGTGCTTGTGGCGCTGGAATCCTCGGTCGAGCGTGCAACGCTGGAAAAAGCGCGCACCATGGCCACCTTTGAAGGCGAAATCGACTTGCAGCAGACCCAACTGGCATTTGCCAAAAGGGTTCACCAGCGGGTCAGACAGCTTGCCGTGATTTCGACCCAGGAAAAGGACCAGGCGGCAACCGAGATCATGCTGACCGGGTATCGCCTTAAAAAGGCCCGTGAAAACCGCATCCTGGCCGAGCTCGAGGTTGAAAAAATGCGGGCGATGCTGGCCCAACGTTCAATTAAAAGCCCTCTTACCGGTGTGGTGGTGGATCGCTATGTATCACCTGGCGAATATGTCAGCAATCAGCCCCTGCTGCGCGTGGCTCAGATCGACCCGTTGCGCGTCGAAGTGATTGTCCCGGCCCAGATGTTCGGCAGAATCAGGCCCGGGATGACCGCCGTCATCTTTCCGGACCTGCCCAGATTCGGTGAACTGGCCGCTACCGTGACCATCGTTGATAAGGTCATCGATCCGGCCAGCAACACCTTTGGAATTCGTCTGGAATTGCCCAATGCCGACCGTCAGGTGCCCAGCGGCCTGAAATGCCTCGTGCGGTTCGAAATTGATACAGAATGGCATGAATTGAAAAAGGCCGCAGCTGGAGACTTGGCTGATCAGACAAAGAACTGAAAACCAATAAAATAACGTAACCGTTTTCGGTTCACAGTCATCGGTTCACGGTTAAGGAAAAAGAACGCAGAGGATAAGGATGGGTTCTTCGTTTGAGGATTTTAAGAAGTGAAATCGATATCTAAAATGCTTCAACCATTGCATCGCTTATTAACAAGCCGTGAGCCGGTAACCGTCAACCGTCAACGGAATGCTATTGTGTTTGACGTCACCACTCCTCAGGGGGAGTAACCATGCTAGAAAAACTTAACAAATCCTTTGGCAAACGCAATCGTCCCGCCCAAAAGCATCCCCAGGTCCTGCGTTATGAAGAGCTGGAGCAGCGGGTGCTGTTCTCCGCCGATGCGGCTCCCGGCCTGGATGGTGCCGTGGAAGAGCAGGTGCTGACGGAAGATGTGGACGGGGCGGCTCCGTTTGAAAATGAAGTGGCCGCTGAAACGGCTGAACAGACGGCCATCAAGCAGCAACAGCAGGCACAGCTAGAACAGGAACAGCAGGCGCAGCTGGAACAGGAACAAGCCGAGATCGAACAGCAGGAAGCCGCTGCGCGCACCGATGAAGAAGAACAGCAGGCGGCTGCAGCGGAAGACCAGCGCCAGGAAATCGTGTTCGTCGATGAATCGGTCGAAGGCTACCAGGCGATCATCGATGATATCAAGGCAAAAGAGTCGGACATCGACTACCAGGTCGTGCTGCTTAATGCCGACGAAGACGGCCTCGACCAGATCGACAACGTGCTTGCAGAACAGCAGGGCATCGATGCCGTGCACATCGTCTCGCACGGCGATGACGGCGCGGTCAAGCTGGGTGCGACCTGGCTGACCAGTGAGAACATCGCGGCACACAGCGACCAGATCAGCGGCTGGTCGTCCTCGCTGGACGAACACAGCGATATCCTGATCTACGGCTGTGATCTCGCCGAAACCGAACGCGGCACAACCTTCATCGACGAGCTGGCATCGCTGACCGGCGCCGATGTTGCGGCATCGGATGACGATACCGGTGCCCGCAGCGAAAACGGCGACTGGATACTCGAAGTCAGAAGCGGTTCGATCGAAACCGGCATTGCCGTCAGCGACTCACTGCAGGCAGGCTACGACGACACGCTGGCAACCTACCTCGTTACCAATCTGAACGATTCCGGCGCCGGTTCGCTGCGTCAGGCGATACTGGATGCGAATACCGGCGGCGGTGCCGACACCATCGAGTTCAGTGTTGCCGGCACGATCAACCTGTCCAGTGCATTACCGACTATCTCCGATACGGTGGTAATCGACGGCTCTACCGCACCCGGTTATGCCGGCACACCGCTGATCACTCTAAACGGATCCGGCACAAGCTCTGCCAACGGCCTGCATTTCGATACCGGCAGCGACAACAGCGAATTGCGTGGTCTTGCTATCATCAACTTCGATGGCGTCGGCGTACTGCTGACCAACGCCGGCGGCCACACCATTGCCGGCAACTACATCGGCACCAACGGCACCACCAACCAGGGCAACGGTTCCTGGGGCCTGGAGATTACCAACTCCGCCAACAACATCATCGGCGGCAACACCGCGGCCGATCGGAACGTTATTTCCGGTAACGGTTTCAGCAACAACGTCGGCGGCATCACGCTGTGGGGCGCTTCGACCACCGGCAATACGATCTCCGGTAACTACATAGGCACCAATGCCGCCGGTACCGCGGCGATCGGTAACCGCTTCGACGGTATCGCCATCAGCGGCGGCGCCAACGGCAATACCATCGGTGGCGACCGCACTGCCGGCTACGGTAACGTCATTTCCGGCAACCAGAATGACGGTATCGAGATCGACAACCCGGGTGCGGACAACAACCTGGTGTACGGTAACTACATCGGCACCGACTACACCGGCAATGTTGACCTCGGTAACGCACGCCACGGTGTGGTGCTGTACAACCAGGTGCAGGGCAACCAGATCGGCGGCACCGGAACAGGCCAGGGCAACATCATCTCCGGCAATGATGGCTGGGGCGTGATCATCGACGGCAACAGCTCCTCCGCGACGAGCAATAACACCATCGCTGGAAACATCATCGGTCTGGATGTCGACGGCGATACCGACCTCGGCAACACATCGGGCGGTGTACAGATCTTCGGTAGCGCCAGCGGCAACACCATCGGCGGCACCGCGGCGAATGCCGGCAACGTCATTTCCGGCAACGACGGCGCAGGCATATATGTGACCGGCAGCGGTACCGATGCCAACGTGATCCAGGGTAACCTGATCGGCACCAATGCCGCCGCCACTGCAGGCATACAGAACAACAGCAACAACATCGACATCAACCAGGGTGCGACCAACACCGTGGTTGGCGGGATAGTGGATGGCGCCGGTAACGTCATCGGTGCGACGGGCAGTGACGGCATCACCATTTGGAGCGGCACCACCACCGGCACCATCGTGCAGGGCAACTTCGTCGGTACCGATACGACCCAGACCTACAGCTTCGGCCCAACTGATGACGGCATACAGGTCAGCGGCGACTCCAACGGAAACCTGATCGGTGGTACGGCAGCGGGCGAAGGCAACGTCGTCGCCAACACAGGTGGTGACGGTTTGCGCATCAGCGATCCCGGCACGACCAATAACACCTTGCTTGGAAACATCGTTTACAACACCACCGGGCTGGACATCAATATCGACGCCGCCGCCAACGGCTCGCTGACTCCGCCGTCGCTGGGGGCCGTCTATACCTCGGGCACGCAAATCGTTATTGGCGGGGCCTTCAACGCTGCAGCTAACGACTATTACCGCATCGAGTTCTTCGCTGAAACCGGCGGTACCAAGGAATACCTGGGCTTCGCAAACATCGCCACCGATGCCGGCGGCAATGCGAAGTTCACAACGAGCCTGAATGTTAGCGTCGCTGCAGGTGCGACCATCACGGCAACCGCAACCGACACCGATGCTACGTATACCGTTTTCAGTAATACTTCCAATTCATCCGCTGGCCTGGCTGCCGCCGCGGCCGATATAACCAGCGGGTTACAGGTACACCATACCTATGATGCCGGCCAGAATGCGCAGGACAGCAGTGGCAACAATCGACACGGCACGCTGCAGGATAATGCTGTTGTTGATACCACGACAGCAAGCAACCAGGTCGGCGACGGCAAACTGGACCTCGATGGCACCAACGATTACGTCGACCTGAGCACGCATGCCGCGAGCTTAGCAGCTTATACCGAGGGCACGATCAGCGCCTGGATCAACACCTCGTATTCCACGGACCATCAAACGATCTTCAACCTCGGTGACACCACAGGATCA
>JAAUYD010254919.1_pt1 | contig 13727 bp, 15 predicted proteins | sample 7278101 | NCBI WGS metagenome assembly JAAUYD01 (sample SAMN14350128, study PRJNA611818) | marine sediment metagenome | isolation source: surface marine sediment (0.6m) | place: French Polynesia: Moorea | collected 2018-08
CAAGGAGATCCACCATCGCGCGGGAGCCGACCGGCGACGAGGTCGCGCCCGTGGCGCGCCGGGAGTGCCTGGCCAACCTCGACCGGGCTCTCTCCACGCTCGGTGGGGGGTGAAACCCGGAGCCCTGGGCACCTGTCCGCACGCAATTCGGCAGGGAGCGGCTCCCAAGCCCCTCAACCCCCGGTGCTCAGCGGCCGATCCATTCCGCAGAGGAGCTGCACCTTGGGCGCGACTGCAGTCGACGACAGCCAATGGCCGCTGGTCCGGATCCGCATCGACGGCGAGCAATCCGACCACGACGTGGAAGAGCTGCTGGCGCGCTTCGGCGAGCTGGCCTCTCGGGGCGAGCCCTATCTCGCCTACGCGCAGGTCGGGGAGTACAAGCCCGACTTCGGCCACGTGAAGCGGGTCGCCGCCTGGACGCTCGAGAACCGTGCGATCGTGAAGCAGGGCGTGGCAGCGGCCGTGTTGGTGATCCCGTCGGATCTCTTCCGACTGATGCTGTCGGCGTTCGCGCTGGTGACGCCGGTCCCCTGCCCCTTCCTCGTCACGCGCGACGAGGAGGAGGCCATCGAGTGGCTTCGCGGTCAGGCCGAGGAGCTGGGAATCCCCTATTCGCCGGTGTAGACGGGCTTGCGCTTCTCGGCGAAGGCGCGCGGCCCCTCGCGCGCGTCCTTCGAGGCGAACACCGGGCCGCCGATCTCGAGCTCCTTGGCGAGGGCGTCGCTCTCGCTGTAGCTCTCGTCGATCTCGCGCAGCATGCGCATCAGGGCCCGGATCGAGAGCGGACCGTTCTCGCAGATGACCTCGGCCACGCGCCGGGCCTCGTTCAACGTCTCGCCCTTGGGCACGAGCCGGCCGACGAGGCCGAAGTCCAGTGCTTCCTGGGCCGTCACGTGCCGGGCGGTCAGCAGGATCTCGGCGGCCACGGTGTAGGGGATCTGGCGGCGCAGGCGGACGCTCGATCCGCCGAGGGGAAAGAGGCCGCGGCGCGCCTCGGTGACGCCGAAGGTCGCGTCCTCGGCGGCGATGCGGATGTCGGTGCCCTGCAGGATCTCGGTCCCGCCCGCGACGGCGAAGCCCTCGACGGCCGCGATGATGGGCTTGAGAGGCCGGTTGTGGCGGAGCAGCGCCTGCCAGTGCAGGTCGGGGACCTCGGCCATCAGCGCCTGGAACTCCTCGTCCCGCTCGCCGCCGCCCATCGCCTTCAGGTCCGCGCCGGCGCAGAAGACGTCGCCGCGTCCGGTCAGGATCCCGACGCGGAGCTCGGGGTCCTCGTCGAGCTGCCGCCAGGCCCGATACATGCCGGCCATCATTCCGCCGGAGAGGGCGTTCTTCGCTTCGGGCCGGTTCAGGGTGATCGTGAGGACGTGGCCGTCTCGTTCGACCAGACAATGCTCGGGATTCACGCATGCTCCTTGGCGCCGAGTGGGGCCGGGCCGGCCGCGCTCAGCGCGTCTCGTAGTCCTCGAGGCGGGGGGTCCGCATCTCCTCGATGAAGCGGTCGAAGCTCCAGGGCCAGGCCGTCGGGATGCCCTGCTCGTCCAGGTACCAGCTTCGGCAGCCCGTGGCCCAGATGGTGTTGCGCGCGGCCTCGGTGCGTTCGCGATCGAAGCGGGCGGCCGCTTCGGAAGAGGCGCATACCTCGCGGAACTCTCCGTCGCGCACGCGCGCCGCGAGCTGCAGGATGTAGGCGATCTGGCGCTCCGCCACGTCGATGAGCGAGAAGTTCCCGACCGGCCCGTTGGGTCCGTTCAGGAAGAAGAAGTTCGGCAGGTCGGGCACCGACATCGCCATGTACGCGGTGGGGCCGGACTTCCAGATTTCGTCGAGCGCGGCACCGCCACGGCCGAAGACCCGCATGGGTCGGACGAAGGCGTCCACCTGGAATCCCGTGGCGAGCACCAGCACGTCGAGCCCGTGCAGCTCGCCGTCTGCGGTGCGCACGCCCGCCGGCTCGACCCGCTCGATCGACTCGGTGACGAGCCGCGCGTTGGGCGCCTGGATGGCGTCGTAGAAGTTCGGCGACAGGACGAGGCGCTTGCAGGTCGCGCGGTAGTCGGGCCGGAGCTTCTCGCGGAGCACCGGGTCGGCGACGTGGTCCTCGAGGTTGGCGACGCAGGTGTCCTGGATCAGCTGCAGCACGGGCGAGGTCGCATCCACGAGCACGTTGGCGAAGCCGTCGACGAAGGCGCGCGCGGCCTCGGCGCGGATCCCGGCCATCACCTCCGGGTGCTCGCGGAAGGTCCGTCGCTCCGCATCGTCGTAGGCGGGATTCTCCACCGGGGTGATCCACTGGGCCGTACGCTGGAAGAGGGTGACGGCCTCGCCCACCTGCACGATCGCGGGCAGGATCTGGACGGCGGAGGAGCCGGTTCCCACGAGCCCGATGCGCCGGCCCTCGAGCGGCACGTCGTGATCCCAGCGCGCACTGTGGAAGGCCGCGCCCGCGAAGCTCTCGAGCCCCGGAAGGTCGGGCACCTTCGGGTGGTGCAGCACGCCGGTCGCCGCGATCACGAAGTCGGCGACGTCGGAGGTGCCGTCGGACAGCTCGAGGTGCCAGCGGCCGTCCTCGAACGCGCAGCGGGTGACCTCGGTCTCGAAGCGGATCCGCTCCTCGACGCCGTATTCGCGAGCGACCCGCTCGAAGTAGGCCTGGATCTCGGCTCCCGGCGAGAAACGATGGCTCCAGTCGGGATTGGGCGCGAACGAGTAGCTGTAGAGGTGGGAAGGGACGTCGCAGGCGATGCCGGGGTAGGTGTTCTCGCGCCAGGTTCCGCCGAGCCGGTCGGCCTTCTCGTAGATCGCGAAGTCGTCGAAGCCGGCCTCGCGCAGCTGGATCGCGCAGAGGATGCCCGACATGCCCGCGCCGATCACGACGAAGCGCAGGTTCCGGGTTCCCGTGCCGGGGCTCAGCAGGGCGCCGCCTCCAGCGCGCTCTCCGTCCGCGGATCGCCGGCGATCCGGGTGTGCCGCATGCGTCGAAGCTCGGTGTGATCGTAGGGGCGGGCGCGGTGGAGCAGGCAGCGGTTGTCCCACACGACCACGTCGCCGGGCTCCCAGCGATGCTCGTACACCCGCGGCGGGCGGCAGGCGAAGTCGAGCAGCTCGTCGAGGAGGGCCTCCGACTCGGCCTCGGAGAGGCCGGGGATGCCGTAGGCGTGGCGTCCGATGTAGAGGGCCGGGCGACCCGTCACGGGATGGCGCTTGACCAGAGGGCGCAGGGGCGGCGGGTCGACGTCGAAGCCGTAGCTGCCCTCGCCGTCCTGGTGTCCGATCTTCGCCTGGGAGCGGCGGATCGAATGGAAGGCGCACAGGTCGGCGATCCGCTCGCGCATCTCCGGTGCGAGCGCGTCGTAGGCGGCGCGCATGTCCGCCCACTCCGTTCCGCCACCCGAGGCGGGCACCACCTGGGCCGAGAGGATCGACGCCTTCGCCGAGAGCGGCATGTAGGAGCTGTCCGTGTGCCAGCCCTCGTTGCCACGCATGATCTGCATGGGCAGGGTGGAGTCCGGGAGGAGCTTGCCGTCGGGCCCCTGGTTCGTGATCGGGATCGCGCCCGAGCGCCCGTAGAGGTGCTCGATCTCGCCGAAGCGCCGACCGAAGGCGACCTGCGCCTTCGTGTCGAGCGACTGGCTCCCGAAGATCAGCAGGGCGTGCTCGTGGAACGCGTCGAGGATCGCCTCCCAATCGGCCTCCAGTGCGACCTCCAGTGCGTCGGCGTCGAGGCGGGCGAGATCGACTCCGCCGACGCGAGCGCCGAGAGTGGCGCCCGTGGGCTCGATGGACAGCGTCATGTCCGGCTCCTCTCTTCGATACTAGAGGAGGCGAAGGTCCGAGCGCACGGGGCTCAGGGAGCGCCGGGCGAAGCGGCGGGCGCGTCGAGCTGGATCTCGATCAGCGTCCCGAAGCCCGGGACGGCGTCGGGGCGGAGCTTCGCGAAGACGCGCTCCGTGTAGTCCGGGTCGTCGAGGACGGCGCGGCCGCGCCCCGAGAGCGTCTCACCGCGCACGACCACGGTGACCGGGAAGCCCTCGCCCTCGAGCTCCTCCCACCAGGACCCATCGGCACCGGCGAAGACGAGCCCGTCCTCGCGGAAGTAGTTCACCGGAATCTGCCGGCCGCTCGGCAGGGTCAAGAGCATCACCTTCTGGGCGCGCTCGCCATCCGGGTCGTCGAGGATCTCCTGGGCGATCCGTGGGTTGGCGATGCGCTCCATGTACTGCCACACGCCGACCATTCCGAGCGCGATCAACGCGAGGAGCACGAGTCCGATGCGAAGGAACTTCATGGGAGCCTCCCGGCGCCACGTGCCCCGGGCGCCAGAGGGGACGGTGAACCGACTCGGCTTGACGGTCAAGCAGGGATCCCACATCGTCGCTCTCGTGAGCGAAGCAGGCGCCGGAACGATCCGCTTCTACTGGAGCTTTCGCAGTCCCTACGCCTGGATGGCGGCCGAGGCCCTGGATTCGCAGCTCGGCGATCTCGGGGTTCCGATCGAGTCGATCCCGACCTACCCGACCCCCGAGCTCTTCCCCAACGATCCCGTCGCCCTCCCGACGAAGGTCGCGTACGTCGTCCAGGACGTGCGCCGGCTGGCGCGGGAGCGGGGGCTCACCCTGCGCTTCCCGATGGAGCAGGATCCCGACTGGTCGCTCTCCCACGCGGCCTTCCTCGGCGCCGAGCAGCTCGGTGCGGGCCACGCCTTCCAGCTCGCGCTGTTCCGCAAGCGCTTCAGCGAAGGCCTCTTCCTCGGAGACGACGACGTGATCGCCGCGGCCGCCGAAGAGGCCGGGCTCCCGGGATCGAGCGTGGTCGAGGCGGCCCACGATCCGGCCCTGCGCGAGCAGGCCGCCGGGGGCTTCCAGCGGGGCATCGAGCAGGACGGGATCTTCGGCGTTCCGAGCTTCGTCTTCGCCGGGAAGCTCTACTGGGGACAGGATCGCATGCACTTCGTGCGCAGCGCCGTTGCGCGCAAGGCCGGAGCCTGATCCGGCGCGCCGCACCTGCGAGGCCTATCCTCACTCCGCGCGCTCCAGGGGAGGAGCCTTCCATGGCCCAGGCAGCACTCGCGGATCCGATCGCGGAGATCGACCTCGGCCGGCCCATCAACTTCGGGGGCCGCTTCTTCGCGGAGAACAAGTACGCCCTCTACGAGCGGCTGCGCGAGGAGGCGCCCGTGCACCGCGGGCGGATCAGCGTCGTCCGGGCGACCTTCGTCTCGCGCTACGCCGACTGCGTGAGCCTGCTCAAGGACCCGCGCTTCCTCCGCAACCGCAGCACGGCGACGGGGGGGCGCCGCTCTCCGATCCCGCTGCCGAAGTCGATCGTGGCGCTCGGCGAGAGCATGATCGTCGAGGACGACCCCGAGCACCGGCGCCTGCGCAACCTGGTGAAGAGCGCATTCACGCCGGCGCCGATCGCGCGCCTCGGAGAGCGCGTCGAGCGCCTGAGCCACGAGCTCCTCGACGCGGCGCAGAAGGAGGGGCGCGTCGACCTGATCCCCGCCTACGCCCAGCCCATCCCCGTGACGGTGATCCAGGAGATGGTCGGCGTGTCGGCCGAGGACATGCCCCGCTTCCGCGACACCATGAAGGCGCTCACCCAGGGGCTCAGCGGGTGGAACGTGGCCCGCGCCCTGGTCTTCGAGCTGCCCCGGGCCGTGCGCTTCGTGCGCGATCTGATCGAGCGCAAGCGATCGGATCCCGGCCCCGACATCCTGACCGGCCTGATCCAGGCCGAGGAAGAGGGCGACCGGCTCAGCGAGGACGAGCTCGTGAGCATGGTGTTCCTGCTCATCATTGCCGGCTACGAGACGACCGCGCACCTCATCACCAACGGCGTGCTGACCCTGCTCCAGCACCCCGACCAGCTCGAGCGGCTGCGGGCCGAGCCCGAGCTGCTGGACTCCGCCGTCGAGGAGATCGTCCGCTTCCGGGGCCCCATCCACGGAACCAAGCCGGGCTACGCCCGTGAGGACCTGACGCTCGGAGGGGTCGAGCTCAAGAGGGGCGCGATGGTGATGCCGCTCCTCGGCGCCGCCAACCACGACCCCGAGGCCTTCGATCGGCCGGAGCGCTTCGACATCGCGAGGAGCCCGAACCGACACCTCGGTTTCGGCCACGGCAACCACTTCTGCCTCGGAGCACAGCTCGCGCGCATGGAGACGCGGATCGCCCTGCGCAACCTGCTGGAGCGAAGTCCGAAGCTCCGGCTCGCCGTTCCCGAGCAGGCTCTGAAGGTGCAGAGCATGGCTCTCTGGCACCGCTACGAGAGCCTGCCGGTGGTGCTCTCCTAGTCCCATAGAGGGTCGGAACGGCCGACTCGCGGGGGGGCGAATCCGGTCTACCCTGGACGGTGTCTCCTCGGGAGGGAGGCTCCATGCATCCGTCCTCACCCCTCGTCGCGTTCCTCTTCGGGCTCCTTCTCGCGGTGGCCTCCCACGCGGAAGGGGGACACGAGGGCCACGCGACTCACGGGGCCCATTCCACCGAAGGCGCGCACGCGGAGCCCTCGCGCCAGGCCGGAATCCTCGTCGAGAACTTCGCCCTGCTCGATCACCGGGGCGCCTTCCACGAGCTGCGGGGCTACGCGGACCGGAGCGCCATCGTGCTCTTCGTGCACGGCAACGGCTGCCCGATCGCTCGCCACGCCCTTCCCGTGCTCCACGAGCTGGCTCGCGAGCTCAAGGAGCGCGGGGTCGCGTTCCTGCTGCTGAACGCCAACCTCCAGGACGATCGCGACTCGATCGCGGCCGAGGCCCGGGAGTGGCAGGTGGAGCTCCCCATCCTGGTAGACGATTCCCAGCTCGTGGCCGAGGCCCTCGGAGTCACGCGCACCGCCGAGGCGATCGTGATCGATCCGCGCACGTGGCGCGTCGCCTATCGCGGCCCGGTCGACGACCGCCTCCACTACCAGACCCAGCGTCCCGCTCGCGCCCACTACCTGCGCGACGCCCTCGAGGACGTGCTCGCGGGTCGGGAGGTCGCGAAGCCCCTTCGGGATGCGGCCGGCTGCCTGATCCTCTTCCCCGAGGCCGACCCCGCTGCTCACGCGGAGATCTCCTACTCCGAGACCATCGCACCGCTGCTCGAGCAGCGCTGTCGCAGCTGCCATCGAAGCGGTGGCGTCGCTCCCTGGGCGATGACCGGATACCCCATGGTGCGGGGCTGGTCGCCGATGATGCGGGAGATGCTGCGGACGAAGCGCATGCCCCCTTGGCACGCGGACCCCGACGTCTCCCACTTCCGCAACGACATCTCCCTCGACGTCTCGGAGCTGCGCACCCTCGTGCACTGGATCGAGGCCGGGGCTCCGCGGGGCGAGGGCCCGGATCCGCTGGCGAACTCGCCGCGGCCGCCGCCGCCGGAGTGGACTCACGGCGAGCCCGACTGGATCCTCGAGCTCCCCGAGCAGGAGATCCCGCCGACGGGTGTCGTGCCCTACCGTTACGAGACGATCGAGCTCGAAACGGAGGAGGACCTCTTCGTCCGGGGCGTCGAGCTCAAGCCCTCGAACGCGCGGGTCATGCATCACGGGCTCGCCTGGATCCGCTACCCGAAGGGCCACGCCGCCCCCCGGGTCCAGGGGCCCCGCTTCACCCGCGGCATGTTCGCGGCCTACGTGCCGGGACGCGAGAACGAGCCCTTCCCGGACGGGGCGGGATACTTCGTGCCCGCCGGCTCGCGGCTGCGCTTCCAGCTCCACTACAACAGCACGGGCCGCGCCGAGACCGACACGCCGCGACTCGGGCTCTACCTGGCCGAGGCACCGCTCCGCCACGAGCTCAAGACCGGGTCGGTGGCGCGCTTCGACTTCGAGATTCCTCCGGGAGCGCGCGAGCACGAGGAGGAGGCGGTGGCCGAGATCGATCGCGACATCCTGATCTACCGGCTCTCTCCCCACATGCACCTGCGCGGCAAGCGCATGTCGATCGAGGCCCGCTACCCCGACGGCCGGCGCGAGATGCTGCTCTCGGTGCCGCGCTACGACTTCAACTGGCAGCGCCAGTACGTGCTGGATCCGCCGCGGGAGATCCCCGCCGGATCGACGCTCCACGTGCGCGCCGCCTTCGACAACTCCGAGCACAACCCCGCGAATCCCGACCCGAGCGTCCCGGTCCGCTACGGAGAGCAGACCTTCGAGGAGATGCTCTTCGGGTACTTCCTGTACCGCGATCTCGACACGCCGCTGGCCGCGACCGACTAGAGGACTCGCCCTCCGAGGCCCTATGCTCCGGGGCCGACGCCCGACCCCACCGGCCGAGGGACCGAGGGGAGGGCGTCCTCTCGCGAGGTGCCCATGCTGCAAGGAACGACCCACCCCGATTTCGCCAACGTGGCCCGCGCGCTGCGCCGCATCCTGCCGCGCCGGGGCCCGGGGGGCGCCGCGGTCTGCGTCTACCACCGCGGCGAGAAGGTCGTGGACATCTGGGGCGGGACGCGGGACGCCGAGGGCAACCCGTGGCAGGAGGACACGCTCTCGATCTCGTTCTCCACCACCAAGGGCGTCGGCGACGCGCGCATCGCGCGCCTGGGCGGAACCGCCGCCCGCTGCGCCGACCGGCGCTAGCCCAGCTTGCGCGTCTGGATCGATACCGACGTCGGAACCGACGTCGACGACGCCTTGGCTCTGGCCTACGTCTTGCGCCAGCCCTCCCTCGAGCTGGTGGGCGTGAGCACCGTATTCGGCGACGTCTCGCTGCGCACGCGGATCGCGCGGGCGCTCCTCGCAAGTGGGGACGCCCCGGAGGTGCCGGTCGTGACGGGCCTCGGCGCGCCGCTCAGCCCGGGGCGGCCCGGGCGCATGTTCGGCCACGAGGGGGTCGGTCTGCTCGAGGCCCCGGCGCCCCTTCGCCGGGTGGATTCGGATCCGGACGCCGCGGGAACGACGGCGGCTCTCGCCGCGGCGCTCGAGGGGGCCCGGCCCGACGTCGTCCTCGCCATCGGGCCGCTGACCAATCTCGGTGCTCTCGTACGCGCAGGCGTGTCGCTTCCCCGGCTCGCCATCATGGGCGGGAAGCTGCGGGACGTGATGTGGCCCGGGATGGTCGCGCAGGTCTCCGAGTGGAACTGGTACTGCGATCCGACCGCGGTGCAGGCCGTCCTCGCGGCGCCCGCGCCGCAGCCGCCCCGGGTGGTTCCGGCGGAGGTGACCTTCGGCACTCGTCTCGCCGGAGCGGACGTCGCGCGTCTCGCCGACGGCGACGGGCTCGCTCGGGCGCTTCACGATCTCTGCCGCGTGTGGCTCGACTTCCAGCGGGAGAAGCTCGGTGCCGAGGAGCCGGAGGTGCTGCTCCACGATCCGCTGACGGCGGCCACCCTCGTGGAGCCCGGGCTGTGTTCCTTCGAGGAGCGCCGGATCCGCGTCGACGACGAGGGCGCCTCCACCGACGCGCCGGACTCCGCCCCGCTCGAGGTGGCTGCGGACGTCGACAACGACGCCCTGTGTCGCCACCTGATGCGGGCGTGGCGGCCGGACTAGGTCCTCTCCTTCGGCGGCTGGGCAAAGCCGATCACCGGGCAGGCCCCGTTCTCCGAGACGAGCCGGTAGGCCACCGGGCTCGAGTCGCGGAACTCGAGCGCCGCCTCGCCGCGCTCGATCGGTCGGCGACAGACGTCCTCGGCGGGGACCAGGGCGACCAGGTCGCGTCCTCCCGGGATGCTGGCGAGTCCGGCCAGCCGGAAGCGGCCGCGCAGCAGCACGTAGTCGGCGTCCTCGGCCAGGGTCTCGAAGCGGGCCGTGTCGCGGGGGAATGCGGGCCCGCGCAGACGCCGGGAGCGGCGGTCGCGCCACGCATCGAGGGAGGCGACGCCCACGGCATCGCAGGACTCGCCGCCCTCCTCGCGCAGGCTGCCGAACACGCCTTCGCGCGCGTACCGGAAAGAGCCGCCTCCACCGATCAGCGCGCGGCAGGCGTCGGTCGCGGGGAAGAGCAGCTCGAGATCGAGGTCGGGCCCCACGAGGTGGGTCAGCAGGTAGGGCCCGTGCTGCATGGTCTCCTCGATCTCGACCTCGAAGCTCGAGAAGGGATTCAGGTCGCGCACCACGTGGCCGGCGGTCTGCTTCGCGCCGCTCTGGAACGAGGAGGAGGCGCAGGCGAGGGTCGGAAGGGCCACGCACGCGAGGAGCGAGACGAGGCGCCGGCGGAGAGCGGGGGTTCGTGTCGTTCGCATGCCGCTTCGATGCGAGCGGCGAGGCGCGCGTTCCGACGTGGGCGCGGTGAACGTCGTTCCCCGGAAAGAACGACGTTGATCGGAGCCTGGGCCTCCGCGGGGAGCGGAGCTTCGGGATGGGGGTGGTCCGACGGAAGCGCGGTACCCTCGCCCGGTCCCGAGGCGCCCGAAACGAGGAGTCCCGATGCTCGAGCTCTATCACAACGCGCTGTCGACCTGCTCGCAGAAGGTGCGGCTGGTCCTGTCCGAGAAGGGTCTCTCCTACGAGACCCACGACGTCGACCTGCTGGGAGGCGGTCAACACGATCCCGAGTACGTGAAGCTCAACCCGAACCACGTGGTCCCGACGCTGGTGCACGACGGCGCGGTCCTGATCGAGTCCACGCTCATCAACGAGTACCTGGACGACGCGTTTCCCGATCCGGCCCTGCGGCCCGCCGACCCCGAGGCGCGCCACGGAATGCGGCTCTGGACCCAGCGGATCGACTCGAAGGTGCATCCCGCGGCCGGCGTCGTGACATTCGCCATCGGCCCGCGCGCCATGCTCCTGCAGCAGCCCGAGGAGGTACGCGAGGCGAACATCGCGGCCATTCCCGACCCGGCCAGGCGGGCGGCGCGGCGCAGCGTGATCGAGAACGGCGTGAAGGCCCCCGAGTTCGCCGGCGCGCTCGAGCGCTTCCTCGATCTCCTCGACGACATGGAGTCTGCCTTGTCGGGCCAGTCCTGGCTCTCGGGAGAGGGCTTCGGCCTCGCCGACGCGGCCGCCCTTCCCTATGTGCTGCGCCTGGATCACCTGGCGATGTCGCCCCTGCTCGAGGCCTCTGCGCGCCCGAACCTCGCGGACTGGTACGGCCGGGTGAAGGCGCGACCGAGCTACGAGCCCGCAGTGACCGCATGGATCCCCGAGCCGGTCCTCGCATTGTTCGGCGGAGCGGGCAAGGAGGTCTGGCCCGACGTCGAGCCGCTCACGCGGCGGAGCTAGTCTCGGAGGGTTCATGCGGCCCCGAGCCTGCCGCTCGCGGGCCAGCCTTGGACGAGTCGCCCGATTCGGAGGAGCCCCCATGGCCCGCGCCACCGCCTACGACGAGCATCCCGAGCACAAGGTCGAGATCGACGCCGAGCCCACCTCGGTGCGCGTGGTCTGGAACGGCCACGTGCTCGCCGACTCCCCCCGCGCGCGGATCCTGCGCGAGGGCCGCTACCCCGCCGTGGCGTACGTGCCGCGCGAGGACGTGGACATGTCGAAGCTCGAGCGCAGCGAGCACACGACCTACTGCCCCTTCAAGGGAACGGCGAGCTACTACTCGCTGGTCCACGACGCGGAGCGATCCGAGAACACGGTCTGGACCTACGAGGACCCCTACGACCAGGTCGAGGGGATCTCCGGGCACCTGGCCTTCTACGCCGACCGCGTCGAGATCGAGGGCGTGTCCTAGTCGCCGACTACGGAGCCGACCTTCCGGGTGGCCTCGCGGCGTGCGAGCTCCCCGGTTCCCAGCTCGAGCAGCTCCGGCGTCTCGATGCGCTCGCGGATGCCTTCCAGGGTGTAGTAGGAGTAGAGGCCGTCCTCGATGCGCTCGTCGTAGGTCCAGGCGACGCTCATCTTGCGGCGGCCCTCGTCGCCGGGCTCGACCCGCCCCATCACGCCGAAGAGCGAGCACGTCCCGTACTCCCACAGGTGGTGGAAGCCGGCGGGGTAGTCGATCGAGCCGAGGTTCGCGATGAACACCGAGCTGAAGAGCGGGTCGCCATCGACGAAGCTGCGCGGGAGCAGGCCCCAGCGGTCGGCGAGCTTCACGAGCGCCATGAGCCAGCCGATCACGACGTTCGGCAGGAGCAGCATCAGGTTCATCTCCTGATCGGCTCGCGTCTTCTTGCCCGAACGCTGGGTTGCCAGCTGGTCGTAGATCGCGTCGACCATCTCCTCGAGGGTCTCCTCCTGAGGATGGAAGCGGCGCTTGACGGTGAGGAGAGGCGCGCCGTCGGCGATCTCGCGCTTGGCGCTGAACGTGATCCACTCGCCGTCCCGCTGCCAGAGGCGGCCGCCCTTCACGAAGCGGTTCACGCCCGGGCGAACCACCAGGGCCTGGGAGCAGGAGCGCAGGAAGAGGTGGAAGAGGGTGATGCGCCGCTCGGGCGGGCGCTCGCGGTTCTTCTTCTCGAGGTACTCGAGCGCCGCTTCGACGCCGATCTCCTGCATCATGTAGAAGAGGGAGTCGTTCCGTCGCGGCGAGATGTAGGGCATGAAGCGCCGCATGGTCGAGAGGTTCTCGACCTGCCTGGCGTCGGATCGCCTGCCGAACATGCGCTGTCCTCCCGGGCGCGATGGTAGCCGAGCCCGCGTCGCCGGGTCATCCGTCGGGATCGTCGAGCACGCGCGCGAGGGTGCGGGCTCCCACGGCGTGCATGCGGGGGTTGTCCGCCGAGCTCGCGAGCACGGCCACCGCATGGGAGAGCGCCCATCCCCGTGCGCGTGCCCAGGTCGCGTCGTCGGCGGCGCCCGCCGCTTCGCGGAACCCGGGCCGGGTCTCGCGGTCGAAGAGCATCCAGGCCGCGGCGAGATCGGTGGCCGGATCTCCCGCCGTGAGGTCCCCGAAGTCGATCACCGCGGCGAGGCGCCCGGCGCGGGTCACGAGGTTCGCGGGGTGGAGGTCTCCGTGCAGCCACAGCCGGAGCGAAGGGTCGCGCGGTACCGCGACGGCGCGGGCGAAGCGGGCGCGAATCGCGTCCCCGTCCACCCGGTCTCCGAGCAGGCGCAGCCGTTCCTCGAGGGCCGGGCCGCGACCCGAGAGCGCGCCGCCGCGCACCTCGTTCTTCGGCGCTTCTTCCGGCGCCGGGACGTGCAGCGCGCGGAGGAAGGCGCCGAGGTCTCGCGCGGCCGCTCGCGCGTCGAGCGCGCCGTCGGCGGCGCTCTCGCCTTCGAACCAGGGGCAGATGCTGAAGGGCCAGTCGTAGCGTGCGCCCGGCACACCGACCCGCACGGGGACGGGAATCGGGAGGGGCAGGCGCTCGGCGAGCGAGGGGAGCCAGCGCTGTTCGTTGCGAAGCGCGGCGACGGCCACCTCCCGCCTGGGCAGACGCATCACGAGGTCGTCGCCGATCTGGAAGATGGCGTTGTCCCAGCCCGACTCCCGGGGGCGGAGCGGCCGCTCGGCCAGGTCGGGGTGCTGCTCGTGCAAGAGCGCGCGCGCGAGGTCGACAGAGATCTCCCGCTCAGCGGCGGGCATGTTGCCGGGCATCGCCGGCTAGGACGGGTCGTCGTCCGGGGCCGCCCGCGGCAGCGGCGGAGCCGGCTCGAGATCCGAGCAGCTCTCGAAGTAGCCGCACGCACAGCGCAGCTTGCAGGTCTGCGGGATCAGCTCGCGTCCGCAGTTCGGGCAGGTCACGACGGAAGCGTAGGACCGATCTGGAGGCGGCGCCCGGATTCGAACCGGGGATCAGGGCTTTGCAGGCCCGTGCCTTACCACTTGGCTACGCCGCCTCGCGACCGACCGGCCCTCTGGGAGGGCGTGGCGGCGCGGCCCCCGCCGGGGTAACTCAGAGGGCCGCGCC
>JAAUYD010108863.1_pt1 | contig 13725 bp, 17 predicted proteins | sample 7278101 | NCBI WGS metagenome assembly JAAUYD01 (sample SAMN14350128, study PRJNA611818) | marine sediment metagenome | isolation source: surface marine sediment (0.6m) | place: French Polynesia: Moorea | collected 2018-08
CCCTCGCGGCAGGTTCTGAATTCAATGTTTTCGATATCCTTGAAAAGTCCCATCTCTATTTTTTGAAGTTAGGCGATGGTCTCCTCTAGTCCGGAAACTGCCAGGGAACGATCGAAATCCATTTCGGCAATTTCTCCACCGGACATTGCCCACATGGATGCATTGCCCGTGGCGCAGGTTTCGTATTCAAATCGCGTCTGGTCAAACGGAATTGTGTCGGTCTCTTTAATCTGTTCGATGTGACGGGTTAATTCCGGATATATATCATTGATCCCTACAGCTACCTCTCGAATATCCAGCTTTCGATGGGGATGGCCGCATTCGGGGTCCATTTTTGTGGGGCAGGGATTTATATAATACAATGCCACTGCTTCCCCCGATTCTTGATAATACGGGATGATTCGCTGTTTGACCTCCCGCGCCATAAGAGCCGCCGGCCGTAAAACAGGCAAGACATGGGGCATGAGGCTGGGAAATTGAAACGCAATTTGGCGCACCACTACCGGGCAGACCGGCGAGATAAGCGGCCAGGGTGCTTTGTTTGATTTGCGATTTCGATTTATGAATTCTTCAGTGGCATAATGAAATATTTCTAAAAAGTACGACATATCGACAGTGTGCCGGAAACCCATCTGCCGCAGCCCCTTTAGGATATCTTGCGGCATGACCCCAGGAAACTGAGCGTAAAGAACCGGGGATACTAAGGCTATGGCAACGTGGTCGTGACCGAATTTCTCGGATCCTATCGTAGCCGCGCTGACCGCGCCAGCGTCACAAACCCGGATGCACTCACCACATCCGATGCATTGACCGACAACGTTGACGGTGCGCTTATTGACAATGCGAATGGCTTTGGTTGGACATGCCCGTATGCAGGCGGCATGGCCGCGGCACAGGATTTTATCAAAATGGACAAAACACGTAGGCTGTCGCATATCCCTCAACCGCCGTCACCTCCCTTGTCCATATAAAATACCATTCTCACCCGGGTTCCCTGATCTTTTTCAGATTCGACTGTGATCTCATCGGCATTTTTTTTCATATTTGGCAGTCCCATTCCGGCGCCAAATCCCATTTCGCGATGTTCATCCAAAGCTGTTGAAAAACCTGCTTGCATGGCTTTTTCGATATCGACGATTCCGGGTCCATCATCAGAAATTTCCATAACCAGACGGTCGGTATTTATTGCGAAACTCAATGAACCCTCACCGCCGTGCATAACGACATTCATCTCCCCCTCGTACCCGCATATGGCTACCCGGCGAATCAGCTTTGGATCGAAGTTAAGTGACTTGAGAAGTGTCTGTATCTTGATGGACGCTTCGCCAGCGCGTATGAAATCCCTTGACCTGATGTAGTAGCTTTTCTTTAAAGCACTCATAGTGGAAACCCGATGAAAATTGAAGATTCAATTCTTCTGCTACCGCCGGCCATCGAGACCGGTTAAATTGCAAGCGTGCAATCTGCCGCACGATACAAACATGGAAAACGGGCTTGAAATTAAAGGCAGGCTTTGGTCTTTGGCCAAGTCAATAACCTGCTGGGGTGGTGTTTTGTCTCTGACAAAAACCACGGCGCCGACACCTGCCACCATGGCTGTCCGAATTACCTGAACAGTGGTCAGACCCGTCAACAAAATACATCCTTCCGACAATCCTGCCAGGATATCGCTCATTAAATCACTGGCGCCGCAGGTGTTGATATCTTTGTCCAAAAGGTCAGCACCCGTAAGGACCTTCGCCTCCAGAGTTTCAACTATTTGCGATAATATCATCTGCTCCGTCCATAAACCATTTTTGTTGAATTCGGCAGATCGGAGCCAGCAAGAAAGCGTCGATCACCGTCTCGGATTCATGCATTAATTCAGTACAAATTTTCGAAAGTATAAAGTAAAGGTGAATGGGTGTCAAGGGAGCCGGCCCTAAACTTCAGGGTGAACGCATTTGGAATCAATAGATTCATCCCCCTGTAAATTGTAAAGGCGTTGACCCTGCCTTGAACTTTGGCCGAACACATTTGTAAAGGTGTGATCATAGAGATTTTAACATTTTCTTTTTGAATTTGTGTTTATCCCCCTGAAGATTTGCTAAGGCGGCGACCCAATCGCCCATATGCTTATTATCGCGGACAAGCTCAAATCTTTGGATTATTTTTCTGGCTTTTATAGATCGATTGGGTTATTTTACCTATTTTGGTCGCAGTTATTCTGATGATTATAATTCAAAGAAAAATTTTCTAACTTGTGAAGGAGATATCTATGAAGATTGGTATTATCGGTGGTTCCGGATTAGATGACCCCGAAATGATCAAGGATTTGCAAGGCAAACATTGGGCCACACCGTATGGTGAAACCATGATAAAAGTCGGCAGACTGAACGAGATCGATGTCGTTTTCGTGCCAAGACATGGCCCCCACCACCAATTCAGTCCTACCCACACAAACTATCGTGCCAATATACAAACCCTCAAGGATCTAGCAGTTACTCATATTATCGCGACCAATGCCTGTGGAAGCTTAAAGGAGGAAATTGGCAGAGGTGATTTTATTATTCCCTCTCAATTTATTGATTTTACCAAACGCAGAATAAACACCTTTCATGATGATTTCAGTCAAGGAATGTTCCATGAGGTCATGGCCGATCCGTTTGATAATTCTCTAAGCGAATTGCTCTATGAGGTGGCCGGTAAACTGGGCTTTGGGGTGCATAAAGACAAAACCATGATTACTATCGAGGGCCCCAGATTTTCAACCCGGGCGGAATCCAAGATGTTTATTGCTTGGGGCGCCGATATCATCAACATGACGGTGGCCACCGAGGCAGCCCTGGCAAAGGAAGCCAATATCCCATATGCCGTTATTGCGATGTCAACAGATTACGATTGCTGGAAAGAAGACGAAGAAATGCCGGTCTGGCAGGATATTCTGGCAATTTTTCATAAAAATGTAGACAACGTGAAAAAAATATTATTAGAGGCCATCCATCAATTATCTCAACAAAAGGGTGCTCAATGAAATCTACCATTTCCTCCAAAGCGGCAAAGGACGATTCCAGCTACAAAGAAGCCTGTAATTACATCAAAGGTAAAGTTAGGTCTATACCGGATTGGCCCATTAAAGGCGTTATATTCAGAGATATAACGACGCTGTTGCTGGACCCTGCAGCATTCAAAAAGATATGCACTATTTTTTATGACCGATATATCAACGAGAAGATCGATAAAATTGTCGGCATTGATGCCAGAGGTTTTTTATTCGGTTCCGTATTGGCGTACAACATGCACATCGGGATGGTTCCGATTCGAAAATCCGGTAAGTTGCCATATAAAACGATTAGTGAATCCTACACCTTAGAATACGGCGAAGAAGTCATCGAGATCCATGAGGATGCGATACAAAAGGGTGAACGTATCGTCATCATAGATGATTTAATGGCCACCGGAGGTACGATTTCAGCCGCTGCGAATCTGGTTGAAAAATTGGGGGGAGAAATAATTGAATGTGCCTTCGTTGTAGAGCTGCCCGATTTAAATGGCCGGCAAAAATTAGGTAATCGGAGCGTATTTTCAATTGTCGAATTTGAAGGTGATTAAAAACTCGGTTGCTATTTTTGTGCATTTGGTGACAAAAAAATTGAATCTGTGCAGTTTCCTAAACTATATAGTGATTGAATATCTTAAATTACGGCCCCTCCCGGACAGGGAATCGCACAAGGTGGCAACATAACCGATCCCCCGGAGATTATAGAACCCGATAACCTTCTTAGCGTTGACTTTTTTATCCTTTTATGTGATATACCAACCCTAATTATTTCAGTATGCCCGTCCTTTCAACTGCCAATTAACCGGAGGGTTATTCTATGACCGATGACGTTCACCCCCAACATTCTGATATTACAGATGAAATGTGGAAACAAGTTGATGCGATTATTGCTGCCAATCGTGATGTCCCGGGTTCGGTTATCGGCGTATTGCGGGAATGTCAAGATATTGTCGGGTATCTTCCTGTTGAGTTGATCGACTTTATCAGCGAAGGACTCAATCTTTCATCCAGCGAAGTTTTTGGCGTGGCCTCTTTCTATTCACTTTTTTCATTCGAACCCAAAGGGCGCCATTTGATTAAAGTTTGCATGGGAACGGCATGCTATGTCAAGGGTATACAGGAAGCAGTCAACCGCATTGAAAATAAATATAATCTAAAAGAAGGCGGCACGTCCGAAGATCGGCGGTTTTCGCTAGAAGCCGTGCGGTGTCTGGGTGCCTGTGGACTTGCCCCGTTGGTTATGGTGAATCAGGACACTTACGGCGGGGTCAAAGCCGACACGGTTATTGAAACACTCGAGAAGTATGAGTAATCGATGCTACCAAAAAATGATGTGGTTTCCGGTGATTTGATATTGTGAATTGCAGGAGAATAGAATGAATAAGGTTAGAACCCAGTTGATGCTCTGCGGCGGTACGGGATGCCATGCCAGTGGAACGAGTGACTTTCAAACGGCCCTTGAAAAAGAGCTTGATCGACAGGAGCTTGCCGAGGAAATAAAAATTATTGAAACAGGCTGCAACGGCTTTTGCGCTGTTGGTCCGGTCATGCTGGTGCAGCCCGAGGGAATTTTTTATCAGAAATTAAAGGCGAAAGATGTACCTCATCTTGTTGAAGAACACTTTTTAAAAGGTCGCCCGGTCAAAAAATTATTCTATGTCGAGCCCGCTTCCAAGGAAACCATTCCGGGAATGGAGCAGATACCGTTTTTTGCCAATCAGATGTTCTGGGTGATGCGCAACAAGGGGGTTATCGATCCGGAGCTTATCGATGAGTACATTGCGCGGGACGGCTATTTCGGCGCCGCAAAAGCCCTTCAGGAAATGACCCCGGAACAGATCATTGAAGAGGTCAAAACTTCCGGGCTCAGGGGCCGCGGCGGCGCGGGGTTCCCAGCCGGATTAAAGTGGGAGTTCGCACGCAAAAGCCCGGCAGAAATGAAATATGTCCTATGCAATGCCGATGAAGGTGATCCCGGTGCATTTATGGATCGGAGTGTTCTCGAGGCCGATCCCCATGCCGTTCTTGAAGGCATGATTATTGCCGCTAGGGCCATCGATGCCCGTCGGGGGGTGATCTACGCCCGAACGGAATATCCCCTGGCCATTCGGAGGTTGGGAATCGCTATTAAACAGGCTCGAGAATACGGACTGCTGGGAGAAGACATCTTGGGGACCGGCTTTGATTTCGACATTGATATCTACCAGGGAGCCGGCGCCTTTGTTTGCGGGGAAGAGACGGCCCTGATGAGATCGATTGAAGGCAAACGGGGTATGCCCCGGCCGCGGCCGCCATTTCCGGCGCACCAAGGATTATGGGAACAGCCGACTATCCTAAACAACGTCGAAACCCTGGCCTGTATCGCCCAGATCATATCGAATGGCGGGAAGTGGTTTGCCAGTGTCGGTACGGAGAGCAGCAAAGGCACCAAAGTATTTGCCCTGTCCGGTGATGTGAATAATATCGGCTTGGTGGAAGTGCCTATGGGCACCACCCTCAGAACCATCATATATGATATCGGGGGCGGTGTTCCCGGCAAGAAAAAATTTAAGGCGGTTCAGCTCGGGGGTCCTTCCGGAGGCTGTGTGCCGGAAAAATACTTGGACACGCCTGTGGATTACGAAGCCATTGCCAAAGTCGGGGCCATTATGGGATCCGGTGGGGCCATCGTCATGGATGAAAATACCTGCATGGTTGATATGGCCCGATTTTTCATGGATTTTGTCCAGGATGAGTCCTGCGGCAAATGCACCCCTTGCCGTGAGGGAACGCGACGGCTGTTGCAGCTGCTGGAAAAGCTGTGTGAAGGTAAGGGGGAAGCCGGCGATATAGAAATCATGGAAGAACTTTCCGATACCATCAAGGAGACCGCATTGTGCGGACTTGGACAAACCGGACCCAACCCGGTCCTTTCCACACTGCGCTATTTCAGGGACGAATACGAGGCCCACATTTATGAGAAGCGTTGTCCGGCAAAACGCTGCGTGGAGTTGCTGCGTTTTGAAGTCGAACCAGATATCTGCACCAAATGCGGTCTATGTTTCCGGAGCTGCCCGGCCGATGCCATTGTATGGAAAAAGAAAGAGGTTGCTTTTATCGAGAAGGAAAAGTGTATTAAATGCATGACCTGTTTTGAAAAGTGCAGGTTCGATGCTATCTTTTGATGTTGCGATCGGATGCGACGTTTCTGAGTTCCTAACAATTTAATCAACTCTTCAAAACATCATTTTTGGAGTGACACTATGACTGCAGCGCTTATTTTGATGGGGGGCATGGGGCTGGTGATCAGTGCCGTTTTAGCTCTGGCGTCAAAAATTTTTTACGTGTATGTGGATCCCAAGATTCTGGCTGTCGAAGACGAATTGCCGGGTGCTAATTGAGGCGGCTGCGGGCTGCCGGGTTGCAGCGCCAATGCGGAAGCAATTGTGGCCGGTATTGCGGCTCCGAATTCCTGTGTGGCCGCCGGCACCGAAGTGGCGGAAGCCATCGCTGAAATTATGGGGGTCAAGATCGAAGCAAAGGAGCCGGACATCGCACGGCCGGGATGCTATTTCGGTGTTGAGGATGCCGATTCAAAATATATCTATAATGGACTGGATGATTGTCGGGCGGTGGCACTTTTGGCTGGTGGTATGAAAGTCTGCACCATCGGTTGCTTAGGTCTTGGGACCTGTGCAAAGGTCTGTCCTTTTGATGCCATCACCATGGGTCCCGAGGGACTGCCTGTTGTGGACGAAGACAGGTGCACCGGTTGCGGCACGTGTGAACGGGTTTGCCCGAAGCACATTATCAATCTGTCATCCGTCACCCGTCGCATCATGAGAGAATACACGACCGAAGAATGTACCACGCCCTGTCAGCGCAGCTGTCCGGCCGGAATTGACATTCGGGAATATATTCGCCAGATTTCTTTGGGAAATTACCATCGATCGGTTCAGGTCATCAAGGAACGAAATCCTTTTCCGGCTATCATTGGCAGAATATGTCCACGACCCTGCGAGTTGGACTGCCGTCGTAATTTTATCGATGAGCCCGTGGCGATAAATTATCTAAAACGGTTTGCCGCTGATTTTGAACGCCGAAGCGATGAAAGGATCTTCCCTTACAAGGCACCGTCTTCAGGACGTTCTCTTGCCGTGGTGGGCGGAGGTGTGGAAGGGCTTTCGACGGCTTTCTTTGCCGCCCGTCTGGGTCATCAGGTGACTGTTTATGACGCCAACACAAAACTCGGTGGATTGCTGAGAAGTGCCATCGCCAAAGAGCGGCTACCCGATGAAATCCTCGATTGGGATATCGAGGGTATCCTTGAAATGGGTGTTGCTGCAGAGACAGGCAAGGTAATGGGGAAAGATTTTACTTTGAGTTCCTTGCTCCGCCAGGATGTTGATGCCGTATTTCTGGCTGCAGGTGGCTGGGACAGCCGAATGGCAAGGACAACCAAGCCGGAGATTGAATCTCCCATACCCGGAACGTTTATGATGGTCGATCTATTAAGTCTGGCTGCCAAGGGAGACGGGACGTTTACCGGTCAATCTGATGTCACCATTTTCGGTGGCGGAAAACTAGCGCTTGAGGCTGCTAAAGTTTGCCGAGAAGCTGGCGCACAGAATATCACCATAGTGTTTCGTGAGGACCTGCAAAACAGCGCCATTCAGGACGCCGATGTTAACAATCTGGGATTCGAGGGAATAAACATATTATATAATGCCGCAATTCATTGCCTGAGGGGTGAAGAAGATCGTCTTGTCGAGTTGGATGCGGTGGACCTAAAAACCGGTCTAAAGACCACCATAGCTGCCCAAAACTTAATCATTGGCACAGGGCGTTTCCCGGAATTGATCTTTGTAGCCTCTAAACCGGAAGTTACCGAAGCTGAAGAATCTACGGATCTACCACTGCGCTGGGAAGCCAGACCGCCCTACAAGCAGCCCGCCTACAAAAATGAAGTTGGCCTGTTTGCCGAGGGCGATGTTTTGGCGGACTACAGTGCGGCTATAAAAGCCATCGGTGCCGGGAGAAGAGCCGCTGCATCTATCCAGCAGATGATGTACGGGATCGACCCGTCTCTTACAGACCACGTAATTACGCCGCAATCTATTCTACAAAATGTCGATCATGTTGAAAGTGTTGCGGCCAGTCAGCGGCAAATTATGCCGATTTGCAGTGGCAGGGAGCTGTCTGCATGCGGAGAGATTGAAAAGGGCTTTAACCGTGAAATGGCTAAGGCTGAGGCCTCCAGATGTCTGCAATGCGGATTGATTTGCTATGAATCCTCTGTTGAACCCCAGCAAAAAGAAGAAACCGGCGATAGCGTCAGGCAATCTTAGATAGCACCTCTTTTAATCGCTTTTTGGATCTAATTCCCCGCTGCTTGCTGCGTTAAAATAGACAAAATCTGCTCATTGATGCTCAGCGGCATGCCGCGGGGCAGTTCATTGAAATTTTCAGGTTGACGATTTGGTTTTCTAAAATATCAATTTCTATTGAGTTTTTGTATGGCAACCGAACAGGGCATCGTTATCAAAACTGATTCCGGGGCGGCATGGGTGAAAACAGTCAAGTCCGGCAATTGTGCGGGCTGCTCAGCCAGGGGATCCTGTCACACCATGGGCGGTAATGATCAGATGGAAGTAAAAGCCATCAATGAAGTCGGCGCCAAGGTAGGTGATCGAATTATCTTGAGTTTCAAGACCTCTTCACTGTTAAAGGCTTCTTTCCTGCTATACGTCTTTCCAATATTGCTTTTGATTGTCGGCGCGGCCATTGGTCAGGAGATAGCCCCTAGATTCGATTTTGACCCTTCCGGTTTAGCGGCAATCATGGGATTTTCATTTTTCTTTGCGGCATTGCTGATAATCAAAACAACAGCTGATAAATTGGCAAAAAAAAACGAATACCGTCCGAAAGTTATAAAGATCCTTAATGGGAAGTAATCATTCACGGTATCTAAATCGGCCAGGTGTTTAGAGGTATGTCTTTGGCAGCTGATAAAAAGTGATTGGGTGGTGCTGGTTATTTGGAAATCATCAATCAGCATGTCAGGACGGAATCTCACTGCTGATTCTCATCAGAATTCATAGCGTCGGTGTCAGCCGATGTGGATGGCGGGGTTGTCGGAAATAAATTCTCAATTTCGAAATTTTTAATTTTGGACAAACAGTTGCGTAACGCCTCCGATTCACTTGCTCCAACTCCCTGGAACTCCTGTCTTGCAATAATATTGATGAGGTTCGGAACCGCTACAAATTTTCCAGCCAAGTCACCAGCTATCGTCTGGTGGACGTCAATATAAACCATCCTTTGATTTCTAATCAAGTTATATCTGGCGACTTTTGTCAGGATATCTTTTTCCCTCAGCTCTTGCATGGCATCACTTGCCTTTATTCTGGTTCCATGGTCAATTTTAGCGGAAACCCATTTTCACGAGCTAATTTCGTCCCCTGGTCGATCTTCGTTTCAGCCATCTCTAACGGGTAAATTCCGCACACTCCGATGTTGTTTTTATGGACGTACCACATCAGATCGGTGGCTTCTTCCAGTGATTTATTGAAAACCATCATAAGAATTTCAACAACAAACGCCTTGGTCGTATAGTCATCATTGTGCAGTAAAACTTTGTAATCTGGAGGCTCGGTGGTTTCCTCTTCAATTTCGGAGATGTATTCCTCCTGCCGATCCGGAACTTCACCGCTCATTGGAAATGTCTCCTGTCCGTTTGCTTGAGCCCGGGAATCTTGGGCTTCGCCAAAAATAATTTCACCTTTTCAGTGTCCATTCAGTCACAAACACATCAAAAATAAAGAGCTGCTGAATACCGGAACCTGCGGTGTTCCGGCAGAATCGGAGGGGTTGTTATACATGAAAAATGGGATTCATGGCGCCCAGATACTGAATCTCCAGCAGCTGCAGTGACATCGCATATGAGTTTAACGTAATAACCAACGGCCGGAAATCAAGCCTGAATTTCGCTATTAGGTTAGAATTCAATCCTTCCCTGAAATGTATCCGCTTGTCGATAAATAAAAAAAGGCAGCCTCCAACCGTCAGTGCTGAAGAACTGCCTTCGATTAAGATTTGTAGCCGGTTAGATGGAATCTTTAAGTTTTTTACCGGCTTTAAATTTTACCACATTTCTGGCCTTGATTTTAATCGGATCGCCTGTCTGAGGGTTGCGGCCCTTGCGTGCTTTTTGGCGTTTTTTCATAAAGGTTCCAAACCCGACCAGCGTGACTTTGCCGTCTTTCTTTTTCAAAGCCTTGGTGACGTTGGTCATAAATGAGTCAAGAACTGCTCCGGCCGCAACTTTGGAAACTTTAGCATCTTTTGCCATTTTTTCAATTAAATCTGCTTTTGTCATTTCTGTCTCCTTCTTTTGAGTTTAATAAGTAAAGCGTTAAACGCTTTTATGTAGTCAATCTAACTCAAAACCCTTGGAAAGTCAATACATTAATGCCTGTTTTCCCTGGTTTTACAAGAAGAAATCATTGAAAAGGCACTAATAATAACCATTTTCTGGGGTCCCATGGTGAGGATTCCCCTCAGAGCCTTGAATTAAAGCGAAAATCATGTTTTAAAATAAGGCATTTCATGATAAAAAATAATAGAGTTTTATCACATAAAGTTCAGTTCAGGGAATCGAAATGACGGAAAAAATCTATATTTCCAGCACAAAAATAACCACATTTGTTTGTCCCAAATGCCATAAATCCAAGACTGTTAATGTATCAAAATATGTCGATCTGGATAAAATGGTAAAAGTCAATATCAGATGCCCGTGCGGCCATTCCTTTAGCTCCATTCTTGAAAAACGAAAGAGATATCGCAGAAAGACGAACCTTCCGGGATCCTATATTCGCCTGGTCGACGGCAAGAAAATAGATGGCGGATTGATGATTGTTCGGGATCTTTCCATAATTGGGATGAAGCTTGAGATTGATGCCGATAGCAACTGCGGTATCGGCGACGTTATTCAGGTAGAATTTCATACTGACGATGCTCAGAGAGCCTTAATTAAAAAAAAGGTAATCATCCGAAGTATTAGCGGACCGATTATCGGAACTGAATTTGCTCCCACCGAGGGAATCGATAAAGCTCTGGGTTTTTATCTTTTCAACTACAAAGGAAATGATGATTGAAATCACGATGCGGTTGGCCAGGCACTGATCCGATCTATATAAAATATCATGATACCGAGTGGGGCGTGCCGGTCCACAATGACCGCAGGCTGTTCGAATTCCTTATCCTGGAGGGTGCTCAGGCGGGTTTGAGTTGGTTGACGATATTGAAAAAACGATCTTCCTACAGAAAGGCCTTCGATTATTTCGATCCTTACCTCATTGCCGGTTACGATAGCACTAAAATCAACGCCCTTCTCTCCAATAAAGGCATCGTTCGAAACAAATTAAAGATCAATGCTGCAATTCAGAATGCCGCTTCTTTTCTTGACGTTTCAAATGAGTTCGGCAGTTTCGATACATACATCTGGCAGTTTGTCGGCGGCAAACCCATAAAAAACAAATGGAATTCCCTGTCCGATATACCAACTCAGACAACGGAATCAGCGGCCATGAGCGCAGATCTTAAAAATCGCGGGTTTAAATTTGTCGGGCCCACCATTTGCTATGCTTTCATGCAGGCAGTAGGTCTGGTAAACGATCATGTAATAGACTGTTTTCGATATGAGGAGGTTTGAACTATGGCGTTTTGTCGGTTTTGCAATAGAAGCCATAATGTGGGTTTTATATCTACCCGTATATCTGGCACGGACGGGGTATCATTGGAAACAGACAAATGGGCCGATGTATTTAAACGAGTTGGATTTACCTGCTATTACTTCGCAGGTGAAATAGATCGACCGCCGGAATATTCCTACCTGCTTGAAGAAGCACATTTTCAACACCCGGAAATCAAAGAAGTCTTTCAAAATTGTTTTGGGGTACGGGTCAGAGGACGGGCGGTCACCCAAAAAATCCAAACCCTCAAACGCAATCTAAAGGATCACCTATATAAGTTCATTGAAAAATTCGATATCGATTTGCTGGTGCCAGAAAACGCTTTAACGATTCCATTGAACCTCCCGTTGGGGATTGCGCTTACCGAGGTCATCTCCGAAACCGGAATGCCTACTATCGCCCATCATCATGATTTTTTTTGGGAGCGCCAACACTTTATGACCAATGCCGCATGGGAATATCTTAATATGGCATTTCCACCACACCTGCCAACTATTCAGCATGTGGTAATCAATTCTTCCGCGGATAATCAATTGAGTCTGCGCACTGGTATTTCACCCACTATTATTCCCAATGTTATGGATTTTGAAAATCCGCCTCCGATGAGTGATGGTTTTGGATCCTGCGGCCTGACTTCTCAAAATACGGCCGGACCAGCGGATGATTACGCTTCGGATGTACGCCAAGCCCTGGGAGTGGCCGATGATGTGCTGCTAATACTTCAACCCACTCGCGTCGTCAAACGCAAGGGGATCGAACATGCGATTGAACTGGTACATCGGCTGGGGATGAAAGCCAAACTGATCATTTCGCATGCCTCTGGTGATGAGGGGTATGATTATGAGCGCCGGGTGCGGGAATACTCCAAGCTGCTGAAAGTTGACACCTATTTTGTATCGAGCATTATCAACGAAGTAAGGGGGTTTACCGAGAGCGGAAGAAAGATTTACAAACTTGAAGACGTTTATCCGCATGCGGACTTAGTTACCTATCCCTCAACCTTTGAGGGGTTTGGAAATGCCTTCCTGGAAGCAATATATTATTGCAGACCAATAGTGGTAAACACTTATTCCATCTATGCGATGGATATCAAACCCAAAGGGTTTTCCGTAATTGAGATGGATGGTTACGTATCAGATGAAACTGTGCGCAGAACCAGAAAAATTTTAACCGATCCCGATCTTCGCCTAAAAATGGTAAAACATAATTATGAAACGGCCCAAAAATATTATTCCTACTCCGTTCTGCACAATAAATTAAAAAATCTCATTTCAGACTGTACCGGTTGTCAGCTGACCAGCGACGACCATTGACCGTTTCGTATCCTCATAGTTGTTGGTATTGCAAAACTGCCGATAGCGGAACGTTATTCTGCCAAACGCTCTAAGTCCCCGCTTTTTTTCGTTTCATCCGAGACGATACCGAGAGAGTCATTTTTTTGCTGGATGTGCCGTTTCATTTTCCTCTTTCTCCCTTTTCGCATCCAGGCTTCCAAATACCTCTGGTTACAATCCGGTAATCTGAATTTCAGCTCCCAGGAGAAAAAAGATACAGTCAGAGAATCAATCCATCGGTTAATTTTAATATGATATTAATAATTTGCAGGTAAAAAGCGAATTAAATTCGTTTGGCATTTTATTTGCTATATATGGATCCAACAAAAATCATATCTGATTGACAAGCTTGAAAAAGGCAAACCGTTCGAAAGGGCGGGACGCAAAGCCGCTGGCCTAAACCTCACAAACAAGGGGTATGGTAGCAGGGCTGCCGGGCAACCGTAGCACCTTTCAAAGTGTCTGCGCGATGCGCGGCACAATAATTTCGAATGAAAGGTGCTCATATGAAGTCAAAGAATACATATTTATCTCGAATAAGCAGCGTGCTATTCAGGAAAGTATCTGTCTCCGCCCTACTTGCCGTTGCCTTACTTCTAACTCCATTGGTTGCCCACGG
>JAAUYD010093826.1_pt1 | contig 13720 bp, 11 predicted proteins | sample 7278101 | NCBI WGS metagenome assembly JAAUYD01 (sample SAMN14350128, study PRJNA611818) | marine sediment metagenome | isolation source: surface marine sediment (0.6m) | place: French Polynesia: Moorea | collected 2018-08
CTAGGTTTAGACCTAAGTGGAATCAGTAGGGTGTCTTTGATAGCACCATTGAAAGTTCGTTTGTGGACTCTTCAAGAATCCCCTGCCTTCTAGGCATGGGGAGTATCAAAAGCTATTTATTGGATACAAATATTATTCTTAGGTTTGCTGATATCCGCTCATCTGAGTACGAAATTATTAATAATGCTATTTTTCAAATTTTGCTACAGGGTGGTCAATGCTGTATTACACCTCAAGTTTTAATTGAATTTTGGGTTGTAGCCACCCGTCCCGTTGCTGTAAATGGATTGGGATGGACACCAGAAGAAACCGAACGAGCAGTGCAAATGCTCAGAAATCAGTTTGAGTGGCTGGAAGAAACACCGGATATATTTCCCATTTGGTTAAGTCTCGCTACAACTCACAGGATTTCCGGAAAACGTACCCACGATTTACGCATACAAGCGGTAGTGCTTGCCCATAACATCAGTCATATTTTGACTTTAAACCCAAAAGACTTTGTGGAAGTTGAAGGAATTACTATTGTTCATCCCAATAGCATAAACAGCTAGAGTTTTGGGCTTCTCGTCTTACCTGATAACTAAATTAACGTGAGTTAGACGAAATTTTGAGGCTAAAACCCTTATGAGTCAAGGATTTGTACAATTCAAGTGAGGAGCCACTTCCCGAATAGTTGAGAATAAAGTCAACAATTAACCTAAACTTAGTAAATCAGTGTGAGTTCGACGGAACTCAGGTTAATTTTAACTCCTAACACCGAACTCCGAACTCCGAACTCGGGTTAAATTAAAATTGGTCTTTCATCCCTCGCAAACGAGCAAAGGTTTGCACTGGATTTTGGCTTTTGGTGATTAATTGTAAGGCGGGCTGAGAATAGCGTAAAAAAGGATTGGTCTGTTTCTCTACTCCCAATAAAGAAGGAACTGTAGCCTCTCCCCGTTGACGAGAAGCCTGCACTTGTAGGTAACGATTTTGAAGTTCGGTATTGTCCTGCTCCACAGTCAAAGCAAACTGGAGATTCTTGAGGGTGTATTCATGAGCACACCATACCCGGGTATTATCTGGCAAAGCAGCAAGTTTATTTAATGAATCCACCATTTGCTGCGGTGTACCCTCAAACAAACGCCCACACCCCCCCGCAAATAGGGTATCCCCACAAAATAATTCCCCCACCTCTCCCGGCTTTTCTGGGGGGAAATAGTAAGCAATATGAGCGCGGGTATGCCCAGGAACAAAAATTACTTCCCCTATTCTATCTGCAAACTGGATGCGATCGCCTTGTCGTAAAAATATCTGCTGTCCAGGTATTCTGCCTCTATCTTCAGCACCACCATATACTTTCACTTCTGGGAACTTTTGCATTAACTGTAGATTTGCCCCTACATGATCGTAATGATGATGAGTATTAAAAATTGCCACTAGCTCTGCTGATAATTGATCAAGTTTATCCAGAACAGGCTCTGCTTCTGCTGGATCGACTACCGCAGCAACATTTTGTTGAATATCATGCAATAAAAAAATGTAGTTATCCGAGAGAGCACGAAGACGAATTACTTGCATAACTTGATGATTTTGAATGTTTTAAATTATACAATTTGTTGATAAGGATGCGACGAATTAAGCCCACCTAATCGTGGGTTTTGTTTTGGTAGTCCCACTCTTCCAGAGTGAGGGTGATTAAGCGCAGCTTCATACAGAATTGGTATTACTACATTAATTTTGACAAATATTTATATTATCTGAATCCTTAATATTTTATCTAAGAAGTATAACTAATTTTTTGTAAAAAAATAAAAATCCAACAGTGCATTCACCGAAAAAATAATATATACTGAGACAAAGAGTATAATTTTATTCAGTGTAAATTCTCTGGGATTTAAAGGATAGAGAAAGTTAGATTTATTTGTGTGCTTTGGTGTTTAATTCATACCAATGAAGGTGGTTTTAAAAAATATATATTTGCTCTTAGCTGTTAAATTGAGTATGTTTATATTTTGAGAATAGCATCCTATTTGATGGAAATATTTGAGCAATGTTTATTTTTTACTGCCGCATCTACCAGCAGAAAGAATAAATTAAAATGATGTACCAAACAGTTGAGAGTCAGTCGGAATTATTTGTTCAAAAATTAGTAGATAGAATTATTGCATCTGGAGAGATGAGCCGTCAAGATTATAGTTTACTCACATCTACAGTCATTGCTGATGGTGAAGTTAGTGATGTAGAACGTCGTCAAATAAATCGTGTTTTTGATTATATCCAGAGCGGTAGATTAAAATTAGTGGATTGGTAGAAGTGGTTATACAAATTAACCATTAGCTAGCATCGATGATTGACAAATGGAAGCAGGAAATATCATATAATTCCTAATTGAAAACCTGTATTATTCAGCATCAATTTTTCTTTATTATCCTGCTTCTAACCATGATGACATAATTTTATATATACTCTATTATTTGAGCCATTAAATATTTACCCATATTTATGACTAAATAACAAAAGCTATACAATTCGGACTTACATAAGTGTCATTTCAGTTATCAGTTTCCTTATTGATGAACCGAAGGGCTAATGAGATAAGGAAAACATTTTTGACTCTCCACAGATGTAGCTTGTTTCCCCCTAGTAGTTCGCCAAGGGAACTTTGCAGGTTTGATGACAGGAAAATAGAGTTATTTTCTCCCCCTGCTCCCTCTGCTTCCCTGCTTGCCATCACCCAGCAATTTTGGGTTGTTCGAGTACTAGGGGTATCCGGGGGCTTGACAAGAATCTATTTTTTTTAACTCCTAATACCGAACTCAGGTTATCGCAGCATCACACAACGGCAATAATGCGGGAAGAATATCTACACCGCATTTTGCCTCCCCTACAGAAAAAATATGCCAGTTGCGTAAGTCCTAAAATTATTTGATTCTATTCATGATTATTCATAAATTACATGAACAATATATGTAAACAAATAACAGGCTTTTGAATAATGACTCCATTTGTATCCATAATTATTAATTGTTTCAATCAGGGTTGTTATCTTGAACGTTCAGTGAAAAGCGTACTGTCACAAACATTTAAAGATATTGAGTGTCTAATTGTGGATGACGGTTCTAGCGATAATACCCGTGAAGTTGCTGAAGCTTTAATAAGCTTGGATTCACGAATCAAATATTTTCATCAAGAAAACGGAGGATTACCTGCTGCTCGTAATTTTGGATTGCAAAAATCTCAAGGGGAATGGATTCAGTTTTTAGATGCAGATGATTGGATTCATGAAGATAAAATTAGATTTCAACTGAATCATTTATCTCGAGATAAAACTAGTTCAGGAATCGTATTATATTCCGATTATGAACGAGTAGTTTTTAACGGCGATAATCAGATTATTGCTCGACAAGAAAACATAATTGGTGAATTGACAACAGATGAGCTAATCCAACGTTTGTTAATTCCTGATTTCTTAGTTAAATCTCCTCATCCCGCCCTGCAACAAGCTATGCTAATGCATAAAAGTGTGTTGAGTCGGACTAAATTTCCAGAATTATTAAGGGCACTAGGAGATAGATATTTTGCAATAGATATTTTAAATCAAGATGCTCATTTTATTTATACACCAATTATAGGAGCTTACTATACGAAACATCAGTCTAACCGGACAAATAATTGGCATTACATGAAGCAATATTATATTGCATTCTATGAATTAATCTGCAAAAATTATCCACATCTAATTAGCCGATGTCATATAGGTTTAGATTGTCTGTTAGATGAATCTATTAGGGAAAAAGAAAAAGATAACTTTAATAAATTAATCCAAATAACTCCTACACCAGTCAATTTATTAGACAACCAAATAAAAATTCACTATAAAAATTGGATAAAAATATTTTACTTTTTGCGATTAATATTACCTAGCTTTATCTTGTATGATAAATATCGCGGACCCCGTTCTCGAAAAATTATCAATTTATTGAATAGAATATTTATACATCTAAAAAAATAGCTAGGACGCTAGGTAACAGATCCCCGACTTATTAAAGGATACCGATGGCGAATCAGGGGTATCACCCTTCACATAATGATTTTTCGCCATCCCACCAGATGTAGAGACGTAGCATTGCTACGTCTGGAAGCAACCAATTTGTGGGCATATGAGGGTTCATACCCACTATTCGCCAGCAGCATCATTAAAGAAGTCAGAAGTCGGGGATTGCTCACACCCACGACTCACGAAAGTGTATGATCATCACTAAATTGAAGTAATATGCTAATCAAACAAAAAATAAAAAACATTAAAATTTTATTTGAGAAAATATTAACTATATTATCTTACTGGTTAGCATATAACACATCATACTTAAAGTTCATTGGTAATACTCTTGTAAATAAGTCATCCCCAGTAAAGACAGAAATAGAATATGATTTAGTATTTGTAATTTTTGGTTTTGCTAAAAATTGGATACTAGAAGCAATATGTAGAGAAATTGCAACTTATTTTCCTGGTAAATACTGCTTTCATTATTCAGAAACAGATTTACCTCCATCTAAAGCATATTTTATTGCACATTATTCTTTTTTGCCAGGGTGTTTAAAACAAAATTCTCATATGTGGGGGAGCAAAATACTGGTTTGGTATACTCACCCGAGAAACGATTTAGGTATTAGTAATGAGGAACTGATATATGTACTAAACAAAGCGACAAAAGTGATTTGTGCTTGTTCACAATTTGCCAAGTTACTAGTTTCCCAAGGCTTAAAATCTGAACGAGTGACTTATATTTTAGGAGCAGCAGACCCTAATATCTTTCAATCACATCAACGTCAAAATGGTGCAGTTGGTTTTTGCACAGCTTTCTATTACCGAAAAGAACCGGAGCGAATTTTCAATATTATCAAAATGATGCCCCACAGAAAATTTATTCTCCTGGGTAAAGGATGGGAAAAGTACGAAAAATTTATAGAGATGCAATCCTTAGCAAATTTTTCTTATATTGAGGCTCCCTACTCTGACTATCCTCAGTATTATGCTTTAATGGATGTTTTTGTTTCCCCTGCGAAACTAGAAGGAGGACCAATACCTTTAGTTGAGACGATGATGTGTAATGTGGTTCCTGTGGCTAGTAATACTGGATTCGCACCAGATTTAATTGTACATGGTGACAATGGATTTATATTTGATGTTGATAGTCCTGTTGAGGAGATATGTGAATTAATTGATCAAGCTTTTGATATTAAAGCAAATGTTAGCAAAGTAGTTAAGCATTTGAGTTGGGAAAATTTTTCTTTGAATGTACAAAACATAATTCAACAATGAAAGCTATAGTCACTTTATGTATTGGTGAAGAATATAAACTTGGCGAAATAACTCATCCGCTATTAAAATCATACGCTGATAAAATTGGTGCAGATTTTATAGTTATTTCCGAATCTAAAATTAATTTAGGCAATCATAATTTTGAAAAGTTTCAAATATATGAATTATTTGAAAAGTATAGTAGGATAATTTATCTTGACACAGATATTATAGTAACTCCTGAGTGTCCCAATTTATTTGAGATAGTACCACAAGAAATATTTGGTGCTTTTTTTGTAAGCGAATATACATATTTCCATGATGGAGCTATAAAAAAAATACAAGATAAGCTTGGGAATATAGGCTGGGCAAGAAAATATTTTAATGCTGGTGTTATGGTGGCTTCTAAGCAGCATCGTAATATTTTTAGTAAAGAAAATGGTCTCTTAGAATGGTCGAAAGAATCAGGAGCTTTTTACGATCAAACTCTCTTTAATTATACTATTCAAAGACTTGAGATACCAGTCTATGATATAGGTTATAAATTTAATCATACAACTGATCCTCAAAATAGTATATTGCGTTTTGGTCGCAGGATAAATCAGTCAATTAACTTTGTAAATTCCTTGCTGACATCTATTTTGCCTAAATATAAACAATATTTACAACAGAAACAAAAAAATGAAAATTATATAGTGCATTATCAAGGTAAAAAACTCATTCAGCATAGATTTAACAGCCATATTATCCATTACACAGGGAAAGGTCACAGACAAAGAGGAAGCAAATTAGAGCAAATACAAAAAGATTTATTTTTAATGAAGTATAAATCTCTAAACCTGGCTGTAAAGCTTGTTCCATTTTTAGAGAATTTTTTGTAGGAATTATAATGATTAAATTTTCATTATTAGTTAGTGACTTGTCTGGTGGAGGTACTATACGGGCATTTTTACTATGTCAAATACTTCAAAAACTAGGTTATGAAGTTGAGATAGTAGGTTTCTTATTTGGTAATGAATTATATGCCATACCACCTGATAATATTCAGATTATTTCTGTCAATGGTGATAAATATCCCAAGTTTGTTGGTGCTGCTCGCATAGCTTTAACAAAAATCACTGGAGACATTATTTATGCTGTAAAACCAAAGCCAACTAGCTTTGGTTTATCTTTAATTAAAAAATTGCAAACCAAGCGTCCTGTTATCGTAGATATGGATGACTGGGAATTGAGCTGGCATGGGGGAGATGAATGGAAATATAATCCCAGTCTCAAACAATTGTACCGCGATATTTTTAAACCAAATGGAGCATTAAGAAATCCAGATCATCCACTTTATTTGACATGGGTAGAAAAATTGTTACCTCAGGCAGATGCAATTACTATAGATACTAATTTTCTCCAACAACGCTTTGGTGGGGTATATTTACCTAATGGTAAAGATACTGACTTATTCAACCCCAATAAATACAGTCCGGAAATCAGTAGGGAACGTTATGGTCTTTCTAATTATAGAATTTTGATGTTTCCTGGGGCACCAAGACCCCATAAGGGGGTGGAAGATGTATTACTAGCTTTAGATTTGATCAATCAGCCAGATTTGAGACTGGTAATTGTCGGTGGTAGTCCGTATGATGATTATGATGATCGCTTGATGGCAAAATGGGGACAGTGGATTATCAAGTTACCAAAATGTCCTGTGGAAGAAATGCCTGGGATAGTAGCTGCTGCCCATGTGGTGGTGGTTCCCCAGCGAGATACTCTCACTGCTCGCGCTCAGTTTCCTCTCAAGCTATCAGATGGTATGGCAATGGCTAAACCCGTATTATCTACAGGAATAGGAGATATTCCAGAAATTTTAGGTGACACTGGTTATCTAGTTGATCCTAGTTCCCCAGAACAAATTGCCCAACAAATTCAGTTAATCTTTGAGGATTTAGATGCAGCCAATGAACGAGGATACAGAGCAAGAGTCAGATGTGTAGAAAAATATAGCATACAGGCAATGGCATCTATCTTAAAGTCAGTAATTACTCGGTTGTAAGTCAAATAATTAACAAGCATAAATTAAACAAGGATTATGTAAACATGTTTCCTTTTCCAGATTGATAATATTTTGAGAGTAATTATAAGTAATTAAATGAACATGATATTAAAAAGTAAATCCTGTTTATTTCTTTGACTGGGGGTGCGTACTACATTTTCTGATTTAAATTAATCAATGATGATCTGGAGATTATTGATTGATAAATTGAATCGAGCATCAAGGAAACTATAATTAATTTTATTGGTTGGTAATTGTCAATACCCCAATGTCTACAAATAAATTGTTACTCAAATTCGCTAAACCATATCCCGGACTAATCTTTGCCACTATATTATTAGGTTTTTCCGGAGCATTCTTCAATGGTGTTGGTACAACTTTAATTGTTCCAGTTGTTTTAAAAATAGTGGGGCAAGATATAGATTTATCTAATGCTCCTGTTTTACTCAAAGCAATTATTCAACCGTTTGATAGTCTGCCAGATAATTATCGTTTGTGGGTAATGGCAAGCTCGATTTTATTGATAATTATTTGCAAAAATTTAGCTAATTATGCTAGCACTCTGGTATCTAGTAGTCTGACGCGTAAACTGACTGCTGATATGCGAGAAGCTGGTATTAAGTTATTGCTAGAAATAGATATAGATTATTATGCCAAGACAAAAATTGGCGATTTAATTAACAGGATTGGTGGAGAAATCGCTAGGACTGCCAGTGCTATTGGCAATGTTATGAGGCTAATTATTTTAGTAATTACGATTTTAGTTTTTGTCGGATTACTACTATCAATTTCCTGGCAATTAACCATCGCAGCTACGTTTTTACTATCTTTAATCACCTTAGCCAACCAATATGCCATCACCCGTTCCCACAGGTTTGGCAAAATTCTCAGTGATATGTCTCGGGCTTATTCGGTGGCAATTCTGGAAACCTTTAGTGGTATTCGACTAGTCAAAGCTACGGGTAATGAAGAAAAAGAGTATAAAAAGATTCGTAGGTTAATCCGCGATCGCGAGAAATCAGATTTTCAGTCCCAGGCTAATTCTGCTGCCATCGCCCCCTTGAGTGAGGTAATGGGAATTACTTCCTTATTATTAATTATAATTTTGAGTAAATCTCTATTTAAAGACCAAATTACTGCAATTTCCACCATATTACTCACTTATTTATTAGTATTACTCAGATTATTACCATTTATTTCCCAATTAAATAGCCTCCGCAGTAGTTTTGCTAATAGTGCTACTAGTGTGAATCTAGTAGCTGATTTTCTCAACCGAGCCAGTAAACCTTTAATGGGCAATGGTAGTATTAATTACAAGCCGATTAAAAAAGGTATACATTTCAACAATATCTCTTTTGCTTATCCTGGTAGTGACAAATCTGTACTTGAAGATATTGATTTATATTTACCCTGCGGTACAACCCTGGCTTTAGTTGGTAGCTCTGGGGCGGGGAAATCAACCCTAGCAGATTTATTACCCAGATTTTACGATCCTACTTCTGGTGCGATTACTATTGATGGGACTGACTTACGGGAGTTTGACATCCAATCTCTACGTAAAGCGATGGGAATTGTCAGTCAAGATACCTTTCTCTTTAATGACTCAATCAAAAATAATATTGCCTATGGGAAACCCGAAGCTACAGAAGCAGAAATTATTACCGCTGCCAAACTAGCAAATGCTTATGAATTTGTGAGTAAATTACCACAAGATTTTGATACCATTATAGGCGATCGCGGGGTAATGTTATCTGGAGGACAAAAGCAAAGATTAGCCATAGCTCGCGCACTCCTGCAAAATCCGGAAATTCTGATTTTAGATGAAGCCACCAGTGCTTTAGATACGGTTTCTGAACGCTTAGTACAAGAGGCGATTGATAACCTCAGTCGGGAACGTACTACCTTGGTAATTGCTCACCGTCTATCTACTGTACAAAAAGCCAATCAAATTGCCGTATTAGATGCAGGAAGAGTGGTTGAGGTGGGGAATCATGAAGAACTACTGCAAAAAGGAGGTTACTATTCCCGTCTTTACTCCATGCAATTTCAGGAAGAGAATGAGCTGGATAGCAAACGTCAGGAAAGTTTAATTCGCATTTCCCATGAAATTAGGACGCGGCTGAATTCCATGATTGGCTCTTTAATTTTACTACTTGATGATCTAGTGGACAGTCCTCAAGAGCAGCAGGAATTAATTGAAAAAGCCTACACATCAGCCTGGAGAATTCTCTGTACCATTGATACGTTTGACGATATTATTAACCTACAAATAAAATGCCAATCCCTATCATTGGCAGAACTAAATCATAATTTCACCAATCAACATCAAAGCTTAAAAAATCTCTGCAATCAGTTTCGCATACGTGTCAATCCGATGATTGCCTCTTTGCGTTCCCTGGCAGATGATGTCATAGATACATCTCAACAAAAAAAAGAATTAATTGCAGCAGCTTATCATGCTGCTACTGATGTATTAAAACAATTAGAAGATTTTGAAGATATTACACAAACATAAAATTCATGCAAAATCTCTGTTTGCAGAAAAACTATATTTTTTTCGTGATGGATGAGTTACCTCAACCGGCAGCTCACTTAGTTCAATCTAGTAATGCAGCAAATGCAGCAGCCAACTTGGGTTATGCCACAGTTTTGGTATATCCCTACCAAGGATTAACAACACTTAGCCCATTTAATTTAATTCGTCCATTTCAACCCAGAAAGCCATCCCCAAAAATTGTCCAATTTTATAATCTCCAGGACAAGCTAAAAGTGGCTCCCATACCGATACCTTTTCCGATTAATCATATTAAAAGTAAATTCACTCACCCTAATACTATTGCCTGTAAATATTATTTACCATTTCATATACTTCCGACTACTAAACTTGTCCACAGTCGTGATTGGAATTTCATCAAGGCTGCGATTAAAAATGGTATTCCAGCCATTTATGAACATCATCACCATGAAAATAAGAAATTTGAATCCGAAATCGTGCATCATCCCCTGTTTCAAATTTCTGTCACAGTCACTGATACAATTCGTCAGACTATGATTGAACATGGAATGCCTCCAGACAAGGTGATTACCCTACACAATGGTTACAATCGATTGTTTATGGAAAGGCAAACCGCAAAAGCAACAGAATGGCGTAAAAAGTTGCTCCAGCACAGTCAAGAAAAACTGGTAGTTTATGCGGGAGCATTAAGACAATTTAAAGGGGTTGATATTTTAATTGATGTTGCTCGTCAAATGCCAAATGTGCAATTTGCCTGTGCTGGTGGTACCCAAGAAGAGGTAGAACATTATCAGCAATTAGCGCGGGAAAAGCAGGCTGAAAATATGAAATTTTTAGGGTACATATTGCATGAAGAATTAGCATCTTTGCTGCAAGCAGCAGATGTTTTGGCTCACCCTCATTGTTTGGGTAATGCTGCTACTTTTACCTCCCCCCTGAAATTATTTGACTACCTTGCTTCCGGAACTCCCATCGTCGCCACGGAAATCCCTTCATTAATGGAGTTTAAGCATACTAAAGCCATAGCTGCTTGGTGTGAACCAGATAATCCTAGCCAATTTGCTCAAGCAGTGGCGAGGGTTTTAGAAACTCATCCCAGACAAATAGCAGGTTATGCAGATAGTATAGAATTCGTCAAACAGTTTTCTTGGGAAAATAGAGCAGCAAAAATTCTCAGTTATGTTGATGAATCTTTTCGTCCACAATTTTATAACTAAGGATGAAACAAATGGCTAGAGCAACTATTGGCATGATTAGCAGCTATTCAGGATTGTCTAACAGAAATGATTGGTTATGGCAACAAACTCCTGAATATTTCGGTGTTTGGGACAATATTCAAATGCGTACCACAGCACAAAATCCTGATTTTATGTTGATGTATCAGTTTGATTTTCCGCAAATTCCGCAGCCAAAATCTTGGCTCTCTCGTTTTCATCAACAGCAGCAAAAGTCAGAATTTAATATCAATTTACTATGTGGTGTACCCAAGGAAAAAGTAATTTATTTATTGCGCGAACCACCTTTAAATGAGGTTGTAGCCAGAAATAAACTGAATTATCAAGCAGCAGAAAAATATTGTGGTTATATTTCTGGTCCTGATGACTTTGCTCCCACTCCCGATTATATGCCTGCTATTTGGTATCATGGTAACTCATTTCGGGAACTAAATGAAATGCCTCCGCCCCCAAAGGTAAAAACTTGCAGTTGGATTACTTCTGGAATTAGCCGCACGGTAAACCATCGCCAGCGATTACAATTTTTAGAGTCCTTACAAGCAAGGGAAATCGAATTTGATTTGTTTGGCCGCAACTTACCAAAATCGGCGAAAACAATCGGGGAGATAGGTAACAAATGGTATGCAATGGCTCCCTATTACTATAATCTAGCAATTGAAAATTATGCCGATAATAATTGGTATGTAAGTGAAAAGTTATGGGACGCTTTACTTGCTTGGTGTTTACCAATTTACTATGGTGGTCCTGCAGCGGATAAATTATTACCTCCTGGCAGCTTTTTAAGATTACCAAGTTTAGATGAGAAAGGTATTGCTTATATTCAAGAAGTGACTGCTAATCCTGATGCTTGGTATGAAGCAAAAAATGCGATCGCTGAAGCTAGGCAAATTATCCTACATAAATTAAATTTGCTCAACTGGCTCTCAGAATTTGTTACCAAATTTTAAATAACTTATTACTTATTACTTATTACTTATTACTTATTACTATGGATGGTATTTGTACCCTTGCCAATGACCGAGTTTATGACCAACTCATAGCTCTACTTAATAGTATTGAGGCAATTTATGGGCAAGAAATGCCTGTTTGTATTTATCCTTATGACGATAATACAACAGCAATAGCTGCGGAAATAACTCGTCGTCCAAATGTACAAATTTATGACAACCGCCATTCAATTCAACAATGGGATAATTTTGCCCGTCGTGTCTGGGATACCCACCCCACAGCCAAGAAAAATTGGCGCGAATTCGGCTGCGATACATACTTCCGGTTCGGAACCCATCGACGTTATTGTGCATTTGATGGACCATTTGAGCGTTTTGTCTACATGGATGCCGATACTTTATTAATGAGTCCACTGGAGCAAATTTTTGCTCAACTCAATCAACATGATTGGGTCGTTTATGACTTTCAATATACAGATTTATCCCATGTTTATCATACAGATGCCGTCAAACTGAGGGAATTATTTACATCAGAGAGGCTGCAAACAGAAATATTTTGTTCGGGCTTTTATGGCTCTAAAAAAAATTTATTTAATTACCAACAACGGGAATGGATATTAGATAAATTGCAACAAGGAGAAGCAGAAATTCTTTATGAGATGGCTCCTGACCAAACTATCCTTAATTATATGATGATGCGATTAGGTATTCCTAGCTATAATTTTGCTAACCATCTACCAGGCAATGAAAGAACTGGTTGTTGTGTAACTTCACCTCATTTTGAATCCAGAAATAATATTTTATATGACCGAGGTAATCGCTTAACTTATATTCATTATATTGGGGTCTCTTCTCAATTATTTAGTCGCGTTTGTGCGGGAGAAAATTTTGATTTACCCTACAGGGAAATTTTCTTACATTACCGCTATCTCCATCAACCAGAACAACGACCAAAGTTTACAGACAAACCTAAGAAATACCATACAACGCCAAATTTAGGCACGCGAGTTTTTAGAAAATTAGGATTATAAGTTGAGGTTTAATCAATGAAACGGGGAATTTATATTATCGCTAATGATAGGGTAACAGATAATGCGATCGCTCTCCTTAATAGTATCAGATTATACGACGTAGATACACCAATTGTGATGATTCCTTATGATGATAATTATCACAATATTGTCAAGATTCTGAATAAATATTATGGGGTAGAGATATATGAAGATTTAGATTTTATTGACCGCTTATCAAATCAATTATACAACATTTTTGGTGGGAATTTTTTCGCCCGTCCCAATCAATTTCGTAAACAAGCTTGTTGGTTCGGTCCCTTTGAAGAATTTTTATATATTGATACTGATATTGTTGTGTTTGAAAAAATAATTGACAATCTCAATTATTTATCCCAGGCAGATTTTATTTGTTGTGATTATCAGCATTTAGGCGGTATTACCAATGTATTTACATCCAAAATTATAGAAGATAAAGTATTTAATGAAACTGAGGTTAAAGATATTTTTAATGGTGGTTTATGGGGTTCTAAGAAAAACTTGATTTCCGAAAATGACTTATACGAAACTTTTGCTGAATGTGCAGCACATCCAGAATATTTTGATTTTTCCCAAAAAACTTCCGACCAACCGATTATTAATTATATGCGTTTGCAACGCATTCCTCGGCATTTTAATATCGTCC
>JAAUYD010223447.1_pt1 | contig 13714 bp, 15 predicted proteins | sample 7278101 | NCBI WGS metagenome assembly JAAUYD01 (sample SAMN14350128, study PRJNA611818) | marine sediment metagenome | isolation source: surface marine sediment (0.6m) | place: French Polynesia: Moorea | collected 2018-08
AACTTCGCCTACCAGGTCGCCGTCGACACGCCGAACCTGTTCCCGACGCTCGAGAGCGCCGGCAACCCGTCGGTCACCGGTGAGCGCACCGTGTTCGAGTACCAGCAGAACGTCGGTACCCAGGAGCTCGATCCGTCGCTGTCGTAAGCCACGCTCGCAACCCCTCACGCAAAGGGCGCCTCGGCGCCCTTTTGTGCGTTGGCGGCGCAGCCACCGCATTGGCGGCCTGGTCAGCAAACAAGGAAAAAAAGGGGCCTGCCACAAACCGCGCGGCGGCCCCATCGAATGCGCTTCATGCGCCAGAGGAGGATCGACCCGTCGGTGCCTGGCACCGGCCGGGGCTATCGCTACTACTGGATAGCGGCCGCCGGCGGCGGTCCTTGAACGACCGCGGACGCGCACTCAGCGCCTGCAGGCCGCCCCGAAGGCGCCCCGCCAGACCCGATTGGCGGGTCGCGTCACCCCGGCAGGTACTCGTCGATCCAGCGTTCGATCCAGCTGGCCGCACGTGCACCGCTGAAACGGGCCAGCTCGTCGCCGTCGCGGATCAGCATCACGGTCGGGAAGCCGCGCACCTGGTAGCGCCCGGCGAGCTTCATGTTGTCGCCGACGTCGACCTCGACCTTGGCCAGGCGCACGCGCCCGCCGAGGTCGGCGACGACCTGCGCCAGGTGCGGCGAGATCGCGTGGCACGGCGCGCACCAGTCGGCCCAGAAATCGACCAGCAGCGGGGTCGCATGCGACGCGCCGAGGACGCGCTCGGCGAAGGCGTCGACGTCGACATCGAAGATCAGCGCGGCGGTCATGGGCCAGCACGCCGCGCGCGCTGCAGCCGCATTGCCGGCGCGGCCACGGGACCGATCGTTGCCGGCGCAGCCCCGGTCGACCGGCGCGGTGGCCGGCAGTCGATCGCGGCCGCTGACGCCGCGGCCGACGGTGTGTGCATCGCAAATCCTCCGGCGAATCGCCGGCGATTGTAACCCGGCGCCAACGCCGCGGCCGCACCGGCTTTGTCAGGAGCGGCGCGGGCCAGTAGCATTGGTGTCTTGTTCGACAACCCGTCTCCGCACCGCCATGTCCGCGCAGCCCGTCCGTATCGCAACCCGCAAGTCCCCGCTGGCCATGTGGCAGGCCGAGCACGTCGCCGCGGCGCTGCGCGAGGCGCACCCGGGGCTCGCGGTCGAGATCCTCGGCATGAGCACCCAGGGCGACAAGATCCTCGACACGCCACTGGCCAAGATCGGCGGCAAGGGCCTGTTCGTCAAGGAACTCGAACAGCGCATGCTCGACGGCGCCGCCGACATCGCCGTGCATTCGATGAAGGACGTGCCGGTCGCGCTGCCCGACGGCCTGCACCTGGCCGTGATCCTCGAGCGCGAGGACCCGCGCGACGCCTTCGTGTCGAACGACCACGCCGACCTCGCGGCACTGCCCGACGGGGCGCGCGTCGGCACGTCGAGCCTGCGCCGTCAGTGCCAGCTCGCCGACCGCCGACCCGACCTCGAGATCATCGCGCTGCGCGGCAACGTCAACACCCGCCTGCGCAAGCTCGACGACGGCGACTACGACGCCATCATCCTCGCCGCGGCCGGCCTCAAGCGCCTCGGTTTCGCCGACCGTGTCCGTGACTTCATCAGCACCGATCACAGCCTGCCGGCGATCGGCCAGGGCGCGATCGGCATCGAGTGTCGCAGCGACGACGCCCGGATCAACGACCTGCTCGCACCGCTGCACCATGTCGACACGGCGGCCTGTGTCGGCGCCGAGCGGGCGCTGAACCACCGCCTCGAAGGCGGCTGCCAGGTACCGATCGGCGGCCACGCGACCCTGGCCGACGGCGAACTGCACCTGCGCGGGCTGGTCGGCACCGTCGACGGCAGCGAGATCGTGCGCGCCGAGACCCGCGGCCCGCAGGCCGACGCCGAGCGCCTCGGCACGGCGCTCGCCGAGGAACTGCTCGACCACGGCGCGGCCGAGATCCTGCGCGAACTCTACGCCGACGCCTGAACGCCGGCTTGGACGCCACGCCACCGCCCTGCGACCTGGCCGGCCTGAGCGTGCTGGTCACGCGTCCGGCGCAGCAGTCGACGCGCCTGTGCGAACTGATCGAACGCGCCCACGGCCGTCCGGTACGCTTCCCGGCGCTCGAGATCCTCGGCCCGGTCGACAAGCATGCCGCACGCGCGCAGCTCGATGCGGCGCGCGACGCCGACCTGCTGATCTTCGTCAGCGCCAATGCGGTGCAGTATGCGTTTCCGCTACTGCCCGACCAGCTACCGCTCGACATCGGCGTCGCCGCGGTCGGCAGTGCGACCGCGCGCGCGCTGCGCGAGGTCGGCCTCGACCCGACGCAGGTCCCCGAACGCATGGACAGCGAGGGCCTGCTGGCGCTGCCGGCATTGCGCGACATGACCGGCAGAACGGTGTTCGTGCTGCGCGGCAACGGCGGCCGCGAGCTGATCCGCGACACCCTCGAGGCGCGCGGTGCCGATGTCCGCCAGGTCGAGGTCTATCGCCGCCGCCTGCCGCAGCGACCGGCGGCCACCGACAACCTGGTGCGCGGCTGGTCGCAGCTGGTCGACGTCGTCACCGCGAGCAGCCAGGCAATCCTCGACAACCTGTTCACGCTGCTCGGCGACGACGGCGTGCAACACCTGCGCGACACGCCGCTGGTCGTCGTCAGCCAGCGCCTCGCCGAGCATGCGGCCGCGCGCGGCTGCGCGGTCGTCCACGTCGCCGCGTCGGCGCGCGACGACGACGTCGTCGACACCCTGTGCGCGGTCAACGACGATGTCGCCTGAACGGCAGCTTTGCTAGGCTTAGGCAGTCTTCTCCACCACCACCCCTAACCTGCAGCGTTTCCGGTAGCCCATCGCCATGAACCAAGACGATCCCAAGCCCGGCGTCGTGATCGACGTCCAGCCGGAGCCAGACGACGGCGCCAGCGACACGCCGGCCGACGGCGATGCCGTGGCACCGGCCGACGACGGCGCGCCGCCGGCCGCCGCCAAGTCGGGACGGTCGGGGGTGCTGGCGATCGTACTCGCACTGCTGGCGTTGCTCGCGGTCGCCGCCGCCGGCGTCTTCGCGTACCGCTACTGGACCGACGTCAACGCCGAACTCGCGGCGCTGGACGCGCGTATCGGCGAGGCCGCCGGTCAGCAACAGGCGCTGCAGCGGCGCGTGACCGAGGCGACCGCGGCACTCGCGTCGCAGGCCGGCGCACTCGACGAACAGCGCGACGTGCTGAGCCAGCAGCGCCTCGCCGTCGACGAGGCCAAGCAGGCCTTCGTGCAGCAGGAACAGCGACTCGCCGACGAGAACCTGCGCCTGCAGGAACGCGAGGCCGAGCTGCGCGCCGCGGTCGCCGACGTGCACCGCCGTGTCGGCCGCTCGGGCACGCAGTGGATCATCGCCGAGGTCGATTACCTGCTGCGCATCGCCAACCACCGGTTGATCCTGGCGCGCGACACCGGCACCGCGCAGGTCGCGCTCGAACTCGCCGACCAGCGCCTGCGCGACACCCAGGACCCGGGCTGGGCCGGCGTGCGCGCCCAGATCGCGCGCGACATCGCCAAGCTGGCCGCTTTCGAGGCGCCGGACAGCGCCGGTATGGCGGCGCGCCTGGCAGCCGCGATCGAACAGATCCCGCAGCTGAAGATCGCGCGTGCGACCATCGGGCCCGAGCGCACGCTGCCCGAGCGGGTCGCGCGCGAACCCGGCGAACGCAGCTGGGACACGCTGCTCGACGACCTGTGGTCGGGTTTCAAGGACGCGGTACGCATCCGCGAGCGCGACCAGCCGGTACAGGCGATGCTGCCGCCCGAGCAGCAGTTCTTCCTCTACGAAAATCTCAAGCTGCAGCTCGAGGCCGCGCGTCTCGGCATCGCGCGCGGCGACCAGGCCCTGTTCCGCGACAACCTGGGCACGGCCAGCGAATGGCTGGCCACGTACTTCGAGCCGGGCGACGGCACGACCGCGGCGCTGCGCGACACGCTCGACACGCTGCTCGGGGTCGAGCTCGAGCCCGAGCTGCCCGACCTCAGCCAGTCGTTGCGCGCGCTGCGCGTGCGCCGCCAGCTGCTCGACGACGTGGCCCCGGGCGGTGATCCGCTGCCGGCCGCCGAGGGCGGGACCGGGACGCAATGAGCACACTGCTTAAGGTCTGGCTGTTCGTCGTCGCCGGCGCCGGCATCGGCGTCGTGCTCAGCCGCGACACCGGCTACGTGCTGCTGTCGTTCGGCAACTACACGGTCGAGATGAGCCTGGCGCTGCTGCTGATGCTGATCGCGCTGCTGTTCGGCCTGCTGTACTTCGGCATCCGCCTGGTCGTACGCACCTTGCACCTGCCGCAGGACGTGCGCGACTGGAAACAGCGGCGCGGCTCGCGGCTCGCGCAGCAGGCGATGACGCGCGGTCTGCTGGAGATGTCGGAGGGCAACTGGCGCAGCGCCGAGAAACGCCTGGTGCGCTTCGCCGACCGTTCCGAGACGCCGCTGCTCAACTACCTCGCGGCGGCCCGCGCCGCGCAGCTGCAGGGCGCCCACGACCGGCGCGACGGCTACATCCGCCTGGCCCACGACGCGATGCCGTCGGCCGACGTCGCGGTCAGCCTGACCCAGGCCGAGCTGCAGCTCGCCGACCAGCAGCTCGAGCAGGCGCTGGCGACGCTCAAGCACCTGCGCAGCGTCGCGCCCCGGCACAACTACGTGCTGCGCCTGCTGCGCCGCCTGTACGAGCAGCTCGGCGACTGGGAGCACCTGCGCGAGCTGCTGCCGGAGCTGCGTCGGCGCAAGGTCGACGACGAGGAGAGCCTGCAGCGGCTCGAGATCCGGACCCACCGGGCGCTGCTCGAACAGGCCTTCCTGGCGCAGGACGAACGCCGCCTCGGCATGGCCTGGGCGGACGTGCCGCGCGCGCTGCGCAGCGACCCGCAGCTGCTCGGCGACTATGCCGGCTATCTGCAGGAGATGGGCCAGGACCACCGCGCCGAGCAGCTGCTGCGCGACGCGCTGAAGAAGCAGTGGGACGCCGGCCTGGTCGAGACCTACGGCCTGCTCGACGGCGCCGAGCCCGGCAAGCAGCTGTCGACGATGGAGCGCTTCGTCGCCGATCACCCCGACGATCCGACGCTGCTGCTGACGCTCGGCCGGCTGAGCCTGCGCGCGCAGCTATGGGGCAAGGCGCGCGGTTACCTCGAGGCCTGTATCGCGCGCAACGGCCCGGCGCAGGCCTACCGCGAGCTCGGCCAGCTGCTCGAGCGCATGCGCGAGCCGGACAAGGCGATCGAGGTCTATCGCAAGGGCCTGTCGGGGACCGGCGGCCCGGAGCCGGTGCCGCTGCCGCAGGAGATCGGTAAGACCAAGGCCAACCGGCCGATGCTCGACGAACAGCCGCCGACACCGCCGCACGCTGCGCTCGACAAGGGTGACCCGGAGCCGACGGGCTGAGAGCAAAGGGCCGAGGGCCGACAGAGTCTAACCTCGCATTGGGTGCGTGGATCGACGGCGACCGCACGCTCGCCGTCTGGCCCGGCAACCAGATCCAACAACCAACGGTGTGGCGCGCCCGGCCTGTCGCAACCCGCGGCCTGGGAGCAGGGACGGGAGACCGGAGACCCGGGCGGCAACGGCAGGTCTCAGTCCTCTCCCCGCGCCCCTGAGATCTAACCCTCGGCCTTGTCGCGCGTGTCGTCGGCGTATTCGAACGAATCGTAGTGCATCTGCGCATCGGGCATGCCGGCGGCGCGGAACGCCGCGCGCGCGGCGTCGATCATCGGCGGCGGCCCGGCCATGTACAGGTCGAAGCCGGACAGGTCGGGGAAATCGGCGACCACCGCCTCGTGCACCCAGCCACTGCGGCCGCCCCAGTCGTCGTCGGGCTCGGAAAGCACCGGCACGAACGTGAAATTGGCGTGTTCGCGCGCCCATTGCTCGGGCAGGTCGGGCAGGTACAGGTCGGCGCGCGAGCGCACCCCCCAGTACAGGGTCATCGGGCGCTCGATGCCGTTCTCGAACGCCTGCTCGATCTGCCCCTTGAGCGGCGCGAAGCCGGTGCCGCCGCCCATGAAGATCATCGGCCGCGCCGAGTCCTCGTCGAGGACGAAGCTGCCGAGCGGCGCCTGGATGCGCAGGATCGTGCGCTCCTGCATCTGGTGGAACACCCAGTCGGTGAATTCGCCGCCGTCGACATGGCGGATGTGCAGCTCGATGAACTCGTCGTCGTGCGGCGCGTTGGCGATCGAGAACGCCCGCTTGCGGCCATCGGCAAGCAAAAAGTCCAGGTATTGCCCGGCGAGGAACTGCAGGCGCTGGGTCTCCGGCAGCTTGAGCTTCAGGCGCACGACATCGTGGCTCAGATGGTCGACCGCGTGCACGCGCACCGGCAGCAGCTTGATCTCGAGGTCGGCGGTCGACTCGGCCTCGCGCACCGCGATCGTCAGGTCGCTGGCGGCGAAGCCCTGGCACGGCAGGCACTTGCCCGCGCCGGCCTCGTCGAGCGCCGGCGGCGCGCCATAGTAGGTCACGTCCCCGGCCAGCAGATCGGCGGCACAGCTGCCACAGCGGCCGTTCCGGCAACCGTAAGGCAGACCGACGTTCTGGCGGATCGCGGCGTCGAGGATGGTCTCGTTGTCCTCGGCCTCGAACTGGTGGCCACTGGTGCTGATCGTGACGGTGAATGGCATTACTATCTGGGGCTTGCTGCTGGCAAGGATCGCGGAGTGTGCGCGATTTTGCCCCGTGATTAAACCTGGAGGGCACATGCTAATCGTGGGATGCGGTGACGTCGGCCAGCACATCGCGAGCGGCGCGCAGGCACATGGCGAGCCCGTCTACTGCGTCGTCGGCAGCGCCGACAGCGCCGCGCGGCTGCAGGCACGGGGGCTGCAGGCGCGAGCCATCGACCTCGACCGCGCGGCCCCCGCGGTCGATGGCGACTGGGACCAGGCACAGATCTACTACTTCGCGCCGCCGCCGCCCCAGGGTACCGGCGATCCGCGGATCGGCCGCTTTCTCGCCGCGCTGCGCGGTACCGCGCACCGCATCGTCTACATCAGCACGACCGGCGTCTACGGCGATTGCGGTGGCGCCTGGGTCGACGAGACGCGCCAGATAGATCCCCAGGTCGACCGCGCGCGGCGGCGCGCCGACGCCGAACGACGGCTGCACGCATGGCGCGACGCCGGCGGCGGCGAACTGGTGGTGCTGCGGGTCGCCGGCATCTACGGGCCGGGCAAGCTGCCGCTCGAGCGGCTGCGCCAGCAGGCGCCGATGGTCGGTGCCGACGAGGCCCCGTGGACCAACCGCATCCACATCGACGACCTGGTCCAGGTCTGTGCCGCAGCGATGGCACGCGGCCGAGACGGCGAGACCTACAACGTCAGCGATGGCAATCCCGGCAACATGCGCGACTATTTCGACCGCGTCGCCGACCTCTACGAGCTGCCGCGCGCGCCGCTGATCCGCCTCGCCGACGCCGACGGCACACTGTCGGCCGGGCTGCTGTCGTACCTCGGCGAGTCGCGCCGCCTGTCGAACCGCAAGATGCTCGACGAGCTCGGCGTGACCCTGCAGTACCCGACGCTCGCGGTCGGGCTCGCGGCGTGCAGGAGCGACCCCGGTCACACACCCGGCAATTAGCTGGCGCGGCCGGCGCGCCGGTCACTCGGTGTGTCGCCTGCTGCGCGTGGCGCAGCCGGCGTCGAGCGCGGGTCGGCAGCAGGCAAGGCCGTCGGCAGTGGTGCGCATCCCGGTGCGGTTCCCACGCTGCCCGGTCCAGGTGACCGAGCGAGGAGAAGACCCGGGTCGGTCGGCAGATTGCCGGATTCCGACGGTCTTTCGCTACACTGGAGCCGTCGGCGCCCGCCTGCAGCATCGCCTCCAGGTCGCCACAGTCAGCCACCCAACGACGGATCGACATCGACCATGCCCGCGACACCACCGATCCAGGCCCTGTTGTTCGACCTCGGTGGCGTCGTCATCGATATCGATTTCGAGCGCGTGTTCGCGCACTGGGCGCAGTTCTCGGCGTTCAGCGCCGCCGAGATCCGTGCGCGCTGCGTGTTCGACGAGACCTATCACCGCTACGAACGCGGCGAGACCGACGACGCGGCCTTCTTCGACTACCTGCGCCGGCTGCTGGCCCTCGACGCCGACGACGCGCAGATCCTCGCCGGCTGGAACGCCGTGTTCGTCGGCCAGAATGGCGCCGTCCTCGACTTGATCGCGACGGTCTCGACGCAGCGGCCGAGCTTCGCGTTCACCAACACCAGCGCCAGCCACCAGGCGGCGTGGTCGCACGCCTATCCGGACGTCGTCGGCGCGTTCCGACGGATCTTCTCGTCAACCGAGATGGGCATGCGCAAACCGGAACTCGACGCCTTCCGTCACGTCGTTGACGCGATCGGCGTCGATCCGGGCCGGATCCTGTTCTTCGACGACATGCCGTCGAACATCGACGGCGCGCGCGCCGCCGGCCTGCAGGCGGTGCAGGTCCAGGGCAATGACGACGTCCGCGCGGGCCTGCGCGCGGCCGGCCTGCTGCCACCCGCCTCGAGCGGTCCCGCCTAGACCGGCGCCGCTCGAATCAGCCGCGGCCGCCGGCGTCAGCGCTGCGGCACACTCAGCGTGACCTCGCGGCCGCCGTGACCGTGCACCAGGTCGTGCCCGCGCACCCGAATCCACGTGAACTCGGCGGGGATGGCGACGGCAGACAGGCTGCGCGTGAACGGCTGTTCGTTGACGTGCGGGTGATACAGCACGCGCGTCGCCAGCACCCGGCCGTCGGGCCCGAGCACCTCCCAGCGGTTGGCGTAGTGATCCCAGCCGGTGTCGGCGTGGCGCAGCGTGACGTCGATATCGAAACTGCCGGCGGCGGCGCGGCGGATCTCGACCTGCAACACGTCAACCTCGCCGGCCACGGCCGGCGCCGCCACCGCGAGTGCCGCAACCCAGAGCGCGACGGCGCCGATCAGCCGCGTTGCAGCCATTCGACCACCGGGTCCCATTGCGCGACATCGACCGCGACCGCCGACGGCGCCAGCTCGAAGATCCCGAGACCGGTCTCGGCGGCGCGGATGTAGTTCTGGCTCTCGCGCAGGTGGGTCAGCAGCGGGATGTCGTAGGCGGCGAGGAAGTCCTCCAGCGCATGGAACACCCGGGTGTTCTCGCGCACCCGGTTGGCGACCAGCGCGATCCGCGTCTGGCCACGCGACACGCGTCCGGAACCCAGTACCTCGTCGATGAAACGGGTCGCCGCACGCATGTCGATCGGCGACGGCAGCACCGGCACCAACAGCGCATCGGCGCGGCGCAGCAGCTGCGTGACCTCGCTGCCGAAGGTGCCGGCCGGTGCGTCGATGATCGCGACGTCGGTGCCGTGCGCGGCGCGCGCATTGCCGGTAACGGCGTCGACGGCCTCGATCGCCGGCACGCCGTCGTAGTCCTCACGCGCCTCCAACCAGTCGATCGCCGAGCGCTGCGGATCGAAATCCATCAGCGCGGCGCGCTGGCCCTCGTCGGCGTACCAGGTCGCCAGGTTGGTCGCGATGGTGGTCTTGCCACATCCGCCCTTGGCATTCATGCAGAGAATCGTCTGCATCGTCTCTCCCCTCTCGGCAGTCGGTATGACCGCGCATTACAGACGAGTCGGCAGCGCGCGGCAACCGCTCAGGCGTTGCGCGGCAGGTCGAGGGCGTAGGGCAGCAGGGTATCGAGGTCGACGAGCTCGAGGACCCGCTCGTGGGTGGCCTGCAGGTAGAGCGGCGGAGCGACACCGGCCGCGTGGGCCTCGTGCCAGCGCATCGCGCACAGGCACCAGCGGTCGCCGTCGTGCAGGCCGGGGAAATCGTAGGCCGGCACCGGGGTCATGAGGTCGTTGCCGCGCTCGCGCGAGAACGCCAGGAAGGCGCCGGTGACGCGCGCGCAGACGACGTGCGAACCGAGGTCGTCGGCGCGGGTGCGGCAGTGGCCGTCGCGGAAGTAGCCGGTCTTAGGCTGCATGCCGCACGGCTGAAGCTCGCCGCCCAGCGCGTTGCGTGGCGCGGCGGCCATCAGGCCCGCCCGGCGGCGAAATCGCTCGCCGCGTTGACCGCCTGCCAGGCCTCTCCGTACAGCTGCCGGGTCAACTGCTCTATGGATGCCGGCTCGCCGTCGAGCATGCGGCCGCGGATCGCCGCGGTCATCGCCAGCGCCTGCAGGATGTCGCCGTCGCTGACGTCGTCGCGCCGCTGGGCGTGATTGGAGACCACATCGAGCAGGGCGGTCACCAGATCCGATACGGACTGCGCCGACCGCGTCTGTGGATGCAGCGGGAATGCGATGTCGAAGGCGCGGCCGCCCGACGTGACGGCGATGAATTGCAGGACCGGGCTGGCCATTGGCGGCACCTCTCGAAGCGTAGTGACGGACCCGATGTTACGCAACGGGCCGCCGCCCATTGCCCCCGGCGCAATACGGCTATGCCGTGGAACCGCGTAACGGCTAACGCGGTGTAAGTTCCCTGAGACCGTGCCGCTAACCCGTGAAACACAGGGAAATCCTTCGGCAGGGAACCGCAATGCGACTCGACACCCGATCGATCCAGGCCAAGATCCTCGTCGCGCTGGCACTGGTGATCATCACGCTGATGGTCGCGACGACCTGGCACATGGCCGTGTCGGAGCGCGCCATGGCGCAGTCGCTGGCCGAGCAGAAGGCATTCGACACGGCCAGCTCATATTTCGACGGCGTGAACACGATGATGCTCACCGGCACGACGTCGCAGCGCGAGTTGCTTCGACAAAAAGTGCTTTCCAATGAATATGTTACTGAGATTCGCCTGATCCGCGGCGACGGCATTCGCGCGACGTTCGGTGACGGCAACGCCGAGCAGGTGGCGCACGACGATCTCGATCGCCGCGCGCTCGGCGGCGAACGGATCGTCGACAACGCCGGTGACGCCAACGGTCGTACCGTCACGGTGCTGGTGCCGATCCTCGCGACCCGAGACTTCCGTGGCACGAACTGCCTGACCTGCCACGTCGTCGCCGAGGGTACGGTACTCGGCGCGACGCGTGTCAGCTACTCGCTGGCCGGCCTCGACGCGCGTATCGACCGGAACATCCTGGTCAGCGGCGCGATCAACGTCATGATGCTGGTCGTCGGCCTGCTGGTCATCGCCTGGCTGCTGCGGCGGATCGTCAGCAAGCCGCTGTGCGAGATGCGCGACACGATGCAGCGCATCGAGGCCGACGCCGATCTGAGTAGCCGGATCGGCATCCGCAGCGGCGACGAGATCGGCGCCGTGGCCGGCGCCTTCGACAGCATGCTGGCGCGCTTCGCCGGCAGTCTCGGCGAGGTCTTCGACACCACGCAGCAGCTCAAGGGTGTCGCGGCACAGATCGCGACCGTGTCGGCGCAGACCGCGACGGCCGCCGAGCAGCAGCGCGGCGAGACCGATGCGGTGGCCACCGCGATCACCGAGCTCGAATCCACGGCGCAGCAGGTCCGCGACGGCGCGTCAGGTGCTGCCGAGGCGTCGGCCGAGGCCGACACGACCGCCAACCAGGGCGCGGCGACGACCCGAGCGGCGATCGACGGCATCCACGGCCTGGTCAACGAGATCGAACATGCCGCAGGCGCCGTCGAGCGCCTCGACGAACGTAGCCAGCGTGTCGGCGGCGTCCTCGACGTGATCAAGGCGATCGCCGAACAAACCAACTTGCTGGCACTCAACGCCGCGATCGAGGCCGCACGTGCCGGCGAGCAGGGCCGTGGTTTCGCCGTGGTCGCCGACGAAGTGCGCACGCTGGCCACGCGCTCGCACGAGTCGACGCAGGAGATCGAGAACATCGTCGAGCAGTTACAAGTCGGTGCGCGCGACACGGTCGCGTTCATGGCCCGCGCCAAACAGAGCGCCGCGCAACGCCGCGAGCAGGTCGAGTCGGCCGACAGCGGCCTCGAGCGGATCGCCGAACGGGTCGCGCAGATCCGCGAACTCAATGCCCGGATGGCGTCCGCCGCCGGCGAACAGAGCAGCGTGACCGAGAGCGTCAGTCGCAACGTAGTCAATATCAGCCAGCTCGCCGACCGCACGGCGACCGACGCCGAACAGGCAACCGCGGTCAGCCGCACGCTGCTGCAGCTGTCAGAGCAGCTCGAGCGCTTGGTCAGGCGCTTCCGCTTCTGACCCTCGACGGCGGCCCGGCCGCAAGGTCCGGCTGCACGACGCAGTTGCGGCCGCGCGCCTTGGCCTGATAGAGCGCGGCGTCCGCGCGTTTCAGCAGCGACGTCCGCGTCTCTCCCGGTCGGTACTCGACGACCCCGAAGCTGGCGGTGACGACCGGGCGCGTGCGTTCGTCATCCAGCGCCTGGCGGAGCTTCTCGGCGATCGCGCCGGCCGCGGCGGCATCGGTCTGCGGCGTGAGCACGACGAACTCCTCGCCGCCGAGGCGGGCGAAGCAGTCGGTCTGGCGAACCCGCGTCTGGACCAGACGCGCCACCCTGACGAGCTGCTGGTCGCCGGCATCGTGGCCGTGCGTGTCGTTGAGCTGTTTGAAGCGGTCCAGGTCCAGCAGGATCAGGGACAGTGGTTGCCCGTAGCGCTCGCACTGGCCGATCTGCTCGTCGAGGATCTCGACCAGGCGCCGTCGGTTGACGGCGCCGGTCAGGTAGTCGGTGGTCGCCAGCTCGCGCAGGCGCAGCTTCAGTGCGTCGTTCCACAGCATCCACGCGCGCAGGCCAAGCAACAGCAGCAGGAAGCCGACTACCTGCAGCAGGCCTTCGAGAAAGGTGTTGTAGTAGTCCGGCAGCGTCACGAGTTCGTCGAGCGTGTCGGTCGTCATCGCCAGCGCGAGCGCCGACAGGCCGGCGAAGACCAGGCGATGAGCAGACGGGTGTGTCGCGCGCAGCGGCACGATCACGAACAGGCCGAGCAGCGGCAGCGCGGCGAGGCTGCTCTCGAAGAACAGACTGGCGACATCGACCTCGTCGACGACCGGTGCGCCGCTGAACGACAGGTACGCGAACAGGCCGATCAGCAACGTGACCGTCGCCGGCTCGCGGTAGCTGATCGTCGCAGTCGACGGTTCAGGCGGTATCTCCATGTACCTAGGAATCGGCACCGCTGGCACACTCCTTGAGCCATGCCAGCGCGGCCGGCGGCCCGAGGTCGGCGTGACGCCATCGACGGTCGGCACCCGGTGCCACGACTCGAACACCGCCCCGCCGGGCGGCGCGGTCAGCGCGGCGCCGTGTATGAAAGCGCCTGCACCAGGCGCGTCAGGTCCTTTTTGGTCGCGCCCTCGACCGCCCTGATGATGCGTGTCGCACCGGCGAATGCCTCGTTCCATTTCACCTGGTGGCGTGTGTTGATCCCCTGGCGCCAGATCTCGTCGCCGCTGCGCGCGTCGACCAGCCAATACTGTACGACGATCGCGTGCAGCGGACTGACGCCACCCTCAGTCGTGATCGTGATGATCTCGCCGTGCAACTGCCAGTCGGCGTCAGCGTCAACGACGACGTCGCGAAACAGCCGGGCGTCGCTGAGGGTCCGTACAGCGCCTCGCGGTACTGTGCATTGGTGATATAGGCCTCGCGGTCGAATGACGACGCGCGGCCGCCGATTACCGGCATGACCCTCAGGGACCTTTCGATAGGCGTCGCCACGGCGGCTGGCCGGTCGGGCACCAGACCGTCGGTCTTGAGGCTGCAGCCGGCGAGCAACAGCGCGACAA
>JAAUYD010060888.1_pt1 | contig 13712 bp, 9 predicted proteins | sample 7278101 | NCBI WGS metagenome assembly JAAUYD01 (sample SAMN14350128, study PRJNA611818) | marine sediment metagenome | isolation source: surface marine sediment (0.6m) | place: French Polynesia: Moorea | collected 2018-08
AGGGTTCAAATTGACGTTTATTATGTCAAGTGTCGTACCTGGTGGTTAGATATGTCGATCGTATTTAAAACATTTGGCGTGATGATTTTTCCTCATAACAATGGTGCTTACTGAGAAATTCTCGCCCTCAGAGAATTTACCGACATAACCTACTAACAAATCAATATTCGTCCCATAGTTGTGAAACTGTGGGACGAATACAAAACATCAAAAAAGTTAACTTTAAATTAAATTTAAATTAGGCGCTTGAAGATAAAGACATTTTTATATGAATCGAGGATAAATCGTAACTATAATGGGGTAAGTGTCATAAATACGTCAGACTTAGGAGCAAAATCAAAATCAAAGCGATATAGACAGATATTTAGAGCAAGTTAATCTATAAACAGATAAATTGACAACTTGGCGAGCAATCGCCATCGTTACTAAATCAGTTTTATTAGTTAATTTTGAGTGAAAATAAAATGACGATATTGTGGCTGCTAAAAGAGTTGAATACTAATACATACAACTACAAAATTAGCTATTAAGTATAGGGAAAAAGTACAGTATGAATCAATCCAAGCGAGCATTAATTACAGGGATTACCGGTCAAGATGGTTCCTATTTAAGTGAATTATTACTAGAGAAAGGTTACGAAGTTCACGGTATTATTCGCCGAAGTTCTACATTTAATACAGATCGCATCGATCACCTATATATAGACTCTCACCGTCCAGAGGCCAGGTTATTTTTACACTACGGAGACTTAACGGACGGGACTACCCTGCGGCGAATTTTAGAAGAAGTTCAGCCAATAGAAATATATAACTTAGGAGCTCAATCTCACGTAAGAGTAAGTTTCGATTCCCCAGAATATACCGTAGATACGGTAGGAATGGGAACTTTACGGTTGCTAGAAGCAATTAGAGATTACCAACGCCGTACGGGTATTCGAGTGCGCTTCTATCAAGCAGGTTCTTCAGAAATGTACGGAAGAGTCCAAGAAGTACCGCAGAAAGAAACAACCCCCTTTTATCCTCGCAGTCCCTACGCTTGTGCTAAGGTATATGCTTACTGGCAAACCCTCAACTATCGGGAAGCATACAACATGTTTGCTTGTAATGGCATTCTCTTCAATCACGAGTCGCCACGTCGAGGAGAAACCTTTGTCACCCGTAAGATAACTAGAGCGATCGCCAGGATTATTGCGGGCAAACAAAAGAAAATTTACATGGGCAACCTGGATGCGAAAAGAGACTGGGGTTACGCTAAAGATTACGTAGAGGCAATGTGGTTAATGCTACAGCAAGAGCAGCCAGACGATTATGTAGTAGCTACAGGAGAAACCCACTCCGTGAAAGAATTCCTCGATGTTGCCTTCAAGTACGTCAATCTCGATTGGCAAGACTACGTAGAATTTGACAAACGCTACTTGCGTCCTACAGAAGTGGATTTACTGATAGGAGATCCAGCTAAAGCCCAACAAAAATTAAATTGGAAACCCTCAGTTACTTTTGAAGAACTAGTACACATAATGGTAGATTCTGATTTAGCTGCTTTGGGTCTTTGTTCTCCCAATGGAAGCGGTATCAAAGAACAACCTCTACAAGATGCTTTCGCTCTTCGCCAACAGGTAGGTAAGATGGTGGATTAAAGGGTACAGTTAAAGCTTTAGCTATATGCGCAAGAAGCCTCACGCTATAAATCTTTGATTTTAGCGTCGAGATGAATTGCGCTAAAAATTATGGTAACAGAGGAGTATGCTTACCATGAATTACACGTATCGAATTTATCCAACTGCTGACCAACAAGCTTTGATGCTTGAATGGTTGGAAACGTGCAGACGACTTTACAATCATTGTTTGCACAACATGAAAGATTGGATTAATTCGAGAAAATGTAGTTTGTTTTCTTGCTCTTTGAATCGGGAATATATTATGTCCCCCGATACGCCTTTTCCTGATTATTTGGAGCAGAAACGACAACTTACCCAGTGGAAAAAAGATAATCCTTGGTATAAAGCTGTTCATTCTCAAGTAACTCAAGATGTAGTCAAAAGACTTCATAATACTTGGGAAGCTTTTAAAGCAAGAGGTTACGGATTTCCTCGCTATAAGAAATTTGGCAGATATCAATCTTTTTTGTTTCCTCAATTCAAGGAAAATCCAATCTCTGGTAATCAAATCAAACTTCCAAAGATTGGAAAATTGACAATCAATTGCCATCGACCAATCCCTGAAGGCTTCAAAGTTAAAGGAGTAAGGATTGTAGCTAGAGCCAGAGGAACCATTTGGTATGCAGTAGTAACTATTCAGTGCGATGTCAAAGTTCCCGAGCCATTGCCATTGGGTCGAGGGATAGGAGTTGACATTGGGCTGGAGTCGTTTTTGGTAACTAGCGACAATTTCCGAATTGAACCCGCCAAGTTTTTTCTTGAACTTCAAAGTAGGCTTAAAGTGCTGCAACGAAGAGCATCTCGTAAAAATAAACGGTCTAAGAATTGGGAAAAAGCGCAGCTTAAAGTCGCTCGTCTTCACCATCAAATATCTAATACTCGAAAAAACTTTCACTTTCGCGCCTAGCCATTTGCTTTGCGACCAAGCTGACATGATATTTGCTGAAGATATCGATTTTCGCTTCTGCGCTAAAGGTTTTTTGAGGAAACAAATGCTTGACGGTGGCTTCGGGCAGTTTCGACAACTGCTGTCTTGGGTTTGTTGGAAGCGAGGCAAATATTTTGCTACTGTTGACCACAAATACACTAGTCAAATTTGTCCTGAGTGCGGAGCGCACACGGGCAAAAAAGAACTCTCTGAACGAGTTCATATTTGTAGTGAATGTGGTTATACAACAAGTAGAGACCATGCCAGTGGAAGAGTAATTTTAAATCGAGGAATAGAATCTGTAGTACCCGTGGACTGCGGGGAATGGAAACTGTCTGGTAATGGCGTACTGTCGGGGATAAAGTATCTAGATAAGTGCCGATCCAGAAATGCCAATTCGTGAGGGTTGGAAGCCTACGACTGTACCGACAGGTCAGCGTAGGAGAGGTCACTCAGTGCGAAATTCAAGGACTCAACCAAAATGTTAGATTTGAGCGAAAAAAAATTTTTAGTAACTGGCGGGGCTGGATTTCTAGGAAAGCAAGTAGTAGAACAACTTGAGAAAGCAGGAGCAAAATCGGAAAATATTACCGTGCCGCGATCGCGGGATTGCGACCTGCGCGTCCTAGAAAGTTGCCAAAAAGCAGTTATAGGAATCGATATTATTGTTCATTTAGCTGCTCACGTGGGCGGTATTGGTTTAAATAGGGAAAAGCCAGCAGAACTGTTTTACGATAACTTGATGATGGGGGCGCAGCTAATTCACGCTGCTTATGAAGGAGGGGTAGAAAAGTTCGTTTGCGTCGGTACTATTTGTGCTTATCCTAAATTCACTCCCGTACCTTTTAAAGAAGACGACTTGTGGAATGGCTATCCAGAAGAAACTAATGCACCCTACGGCATTGCTAAGAAGGCTCTTCTAGTTCAACTTCAGTCATATCGCCAGCAATACGGTTTCAACGGTATCTATCTGTTACCAGTAAATTTGTACGGCCCAGAAGATAACTTCGACCCCCGCAGTTCCCACGTTATTCCAGCTTTGATTCATAAGATACATGAAGCGCAGCAGAAAGGAGAGAAAAAGCTTCCGGTTTGGGGCGATGGCAGTCCAACCCGCGAGTTTCTCTACTCCACAGATGCAGCCCTGGGAATTGTGATGGCAACTCAGAAATATAACGACCCCGAACCAGTTAATCTGGGCACTAATTATGAAATTTCTATCCGCAATTTAGTAGAGTTAATCTGCGAGTTGATGGAATTTGACGGGGAAATTGTCTGGGAAACTGACAAACCCAACGGTCAACCCCGTCGTTGTTTGGATACGGCTAGGGCAAAAGAATCTTTTGGTTTTACAGCCCAGGTAGAGTTCAAGCAGGGTTTGAAAAATACTATCGATTGGTATCGACAAAACGCTGATAGTTTAAATTAGTTTAATTGCTTTGAATTGGGAAGCTATCTTGCTTGAGTTTTTCAAGTAGGATGGCTATTTTTTTTCAATAAAAGCAAAAGCTAACTCCAATCTTCTTGTTCTTTTCCTCCACCTCGATTTTGATAAATTTTAGCTTTAGAGTGTAACTCGCGTGTCATAGCATAAAGTTCTTCTTCTGTCAATCCCCACTGTTTGATTAATAGGTCGAGATCTCGTTGCATCTCTCTGGCTCCAGGAAAGTTACGATAGCGAATTTGGAGTCGAGCTAATTCAACCAAATTGAAGTCATTGATTCCTTTTTGTAAAAGATTTTCCACTATTTGGCGATCGTTTTTTTCTTGGGGGTGTTTTTGGTCTCGATCGGCTGTTGAGGTCATAATTATGGGAAATTATTTGACAAGAATGCTTGTATTCTAGGGTTGGAGAAGAGTTTTTGCGCGTCTTTTCTGAGCCGATCGCCCCAAAGATATTGTTCTTTGAGATAGTTTAGATTGGTCAAGCGTTTATCTGAGGCTAAGGCTATTTGTCCTATCTCGAAGGCTTTTTCGGTCTCTCCTTTGCTATATAAAGCTACAGCCAGTGCTAATTGTGCTTCTGCAAAGTCACTTGTTATTTTAGTAGTTTGCTGCCATTGGGCAATGGCTTCGTCTACTGAGCCTTTTTCATATTGTACTAGGCCTATATTGTTATAAGCTTTAACGTAATCGGGTTTAATTTTGATAGTGGAGTTGTAATCGTTAATTGCTCCTTGTAAATTTCCTATACGATAGCGAGCATTTCCTCGGTTATAGTAAGCGATTGCTAAATGGGGTCTATATGCGATCGCCGAAGAATAGTCTTCAATTGCTCTGCGGAAATCACCTAACTTATAATAGACATTACCTCGGTTGAAGTAGGCTGGGGCATATTGGCGATCGTATTTAAGAGCAGAATTATAATCTGAAATAGCTCCTCGAAAGTCTTCTAATCTAGCACGAGCTGTACCCCGCAGGTAATATGCGACTATCATATCTGGTTTGTATTTGATTGCTTGGCTTAGATCCGCAATAGCCCCTTGAAAATCTTTCAACTGATTGCGAGCGATCGCTCTATTGGAGTAAGCATCTACATCATCTGCTCTAATTGCGATCGCTCGAGTATAGTCTGCGATCGCATTGGTTACGTCTCCTAATTGACTGCGAGCCAGACCTCTACTATTGTAAGCAATTCCATAATCTGGTTTGTATCTTATTGCTTCTGTGTATGCCTCTACTGCTTCGGAGTAGCGTTTTAAAACTGCGAGCAATTCCCCTTGTAAATAGTAAGAAAGAAAATCTCGCTTGTTGAGGGCGATCGCTTTCTCTACGGATGCCAAGGCTTCTGGATATTGCTGCAATTGCATGAGCATTCTAGCTTGCCAGCGCCTAGCTTCGTAAAAATCCGGTTTTAAAGACAGTGCTTTGTCTAAAACACTAATTGCATCTCGATATTTTTCTGCTTGAATTAGTGCTAAACCTTTGGCATAATACACCTGAGCTGCAAAGGGCGGATTGAGGGCGAGGGCTCTATTGTATGCCTCAACTGCTTCCCTAGCTCTATCCAAGCGCCATAATTGATTCCCCCACCTCAGCCATTGAGTAGCACTAGCATTTTCTTGTGGAGCTTCTAATTTTTCTCTGGCACTTTTACGCAAAGACTCCATTTGTCGTGTATCCAATTTTGGTGGCAAAGATTGTTCTACATTCAACCAATCTCGATTTAATTGGAATTGGCTGGCAAAACTTAGAAATCTCCTGACTGGAATTCCCAAACTAAAACCTAACTGCAGCTCAAATCTCTCTGTTGCCGCCTGGTCTATTATTACTTCTCCTTCTGCTCTTCCGTGAATGCCAATTACTCGCCCTAGGCTATCTAAAACTGGCCCGCCACTCATTCCTTTGACAGTTATATCGCTATAAACTAAGTCGTAACCATTACTGAAAGAAACGTAATTTTTTGCTACTGTCAAGCCCAGTTCTTTAGATAATAACATTCCCGAACTAAACTTCCAGTTTCTTAATTGTACGTTTTCTGGTTGAGGCCAGCCTGCTACAAAAACCCATCTTTTCTGATCTACTCCTAATTTATAATCTGCTAATACTCCTACTCGGTAATTATTCTTGCTGGTAAACTGTACTACTGCTAAATCTATTTTTGGCTCGCTTTTTACTTTGCTATAGTCTACTCCATAGCGCTGTCCGTCTGGAGCGATAATTTCATATTTTATATTTTTATCTTTCACCACGTGAAAAGCAGTTAATACGTAATACGTATCATTTTGCCGATCGACTATTACTCCCGTTCCATTTTGTCCGTTTGCTCGTTCAATTCTTACTGTGATTTTTCTAGCTATCTTATCTATTTCTGCTGCTTTTCCTGCCAGTTTAGGTGCAGTTGTTTTCGGCTCTGGTAGTTGGAATTTTGCTATTATTTCTGGACTGGATTTAGCTAAAATATTTTCAATAGTAATGCCCCAATTAGAGCCTTCTATATTTTTGATTATTTCTTGAGGAACTGGAGAATTATCTTCGTAGTAGTAAGAATTTATTCCGATCGAATCTGTTTTTTTTCCATTAATCCCAATTAATTTGCCGTTAGCTACATTCAGAATTGGACCTCCTCTTGTTTCCTCTTCTCGATCGCTGCTGTAAGCAATTTGGTATTCTTGTTGTAATGCTTGGTCGAGTATTTTAGATATTTTTCCCCGTGAAAATACTAAACTTGTCTCTTCAGAAAAACCTGCTGCAAATACTTCATACCCTTTTCTTAAGAAAGTCTTTGTGTCTAAATTAGCTACTTGATAGTTATTCTGGCTGTTAAATTTTAGTAAGGCTAAATTACTATTTTCCGTGACAACATCTTTTACTAATTCTGCTCTATGGATTTGACCGTCATTAGTTTGTAACCGCAGGTTCCCATGCTTTGCTATGGTGCTGGCTTCGGCTGCTATTAGATAAGTTTGTTCTGATTTACCAATAATAGTTCCTGAAACAAAACTATTGTTTCGATCGCTAATTATTTTTACTGTAATTGAAGCTGCTATCTCTTGTAGTTTTTTGGCAGAAAGAAAGTTTATTGACTCTCTTTGTTCTGCCAATATATTGGTGTTTTGTTTTTCAGGAAGCGTAATTATATGACTTTTTTTATTAAAGGCTAAACTTGCTTCTGGCAATATAGATACTAAAATAATTAAAAACTCTAAGTATTTCATAGGATTTTTGTTATTTTTTTATTTATTCAATTTTTTCTCTGAAAAATCTGCAGAAAATTTCTTTTTTTCCCCTCCGCCCCTGTTTTCTGCAGTTTTTTTCAATTAATTATATTGGTCTACATCAATTGTCAATGCTATTTGTAACAACTCGTTTAGAGATACATACAATTGTGCTTGTTCTTCTGAGGTTAACTCTAGGAAGTCAGCATTTCCACTTCTGCTAGCTATAATATCTATTAATGCAATCATTACTGCTTGGGGATTATCGCTATTTTTGAGAGTAAATAATATGTTGGATTGGTTGCAAGTTCCATTGATACCATTTACAGCACATATGACCGGATATCCCCCAACTCTGCCATAGGTAATATACTTTAGTTCGCCTCGATCGTAATATTCCTGAATTTTATTGGATATGGTTTCGCATTGCTCTAGATTGTCTAAACCTAACTGCTTGGATAACTCGGGTTTCCAACGAAAAATAGGAACGTGTGCCTCGCGCCGAGGAACCCAAGCTACTGTAGTGAGTACATTTTCTCTACTTCTCCAGTCTTTGGTCTGCTGACAAGAGAATGTTACCTTTTGAGGAGATTGGGATTGCTCTTGAGCAAAGTTAACTTTACTTCCTAGAGCTATACTTGTTGCTGTTGTTAATAAAGCTGCTAGGATATATTTTATTTTCATTTTTATTACTCCTTATTTCACAAACCCAAAAACTCATTTAATAATTATAGTTATTTTTGTCAGTTTTTATTATAAAGTATAGCTATTTATAAGTATATTCTTGACAGTCAAAGTCTGTGAGGCGATCGCATAAGAGGGTAAACAGCAAATTTTAACCTAATTGTCAGTTAATTTCTGGTTTTTGGACTGTTTCCGATTTTAAGATTAAAAATAGGGTAATTTAAGATCTTTGAGGAGAAAACTGATTTAGTGGCAAATCAAATAAATATCTAAATTTATATTTTTGTTACTGGGAAAAGCTTAAAACGATCGAAAAAGAGGAAGTAAATCGGCAACGCATCCAATATCTGTTAACTCAGACGCACAGGCATCGGCGTTCAGCAGAAAAATCCTAACAATAATTTCTTATTTGACTAAAAGTCAATCTGGTAATTTAAACTCCAGACTGAGATACAAGTGAAATGTCAAAGGCTAAGTGACAATATCAATCCATCTAGACAATTAAGGCTCTTTAACATAGGTGAGCTCGTGGAGTTCAAAAAATTCGTACTAAATATATTCAACAGAGCGATCGCGAAGAAAAAAACAAAGGGATTGAAGTCAACTCATTTAGCTAAACCTCTTTTCTTAGCCATAATTATTTTGCCCTTTTTTCCTCTATCGAGTTGGGCTCAACCTTCTCCTAGACCAGTTGCACCCAGAGAACCTAGAATTCCTCAACCTCTCATAACACCACCCAGACCTAGACCAATTCCTGAAGTAGAACCATTACCCGCTCCCGAAGATTTATTACCTCCTCTAAGAATTCCGCGCGATCGACCAACTCCACCTTTTATACAAGAACCTCTTCAGCAAATTAGTGTAAAACAATTCTCTGTTCTCGGTAGTACTGTCTTCAGCGAAACTGAATTGGCTGAAGTTCTCAAACCTTTTACCAATCGCACTCTGACTTTCACCGAATTACTAGCAGCTCAAGATGCTGTTTCTCGACTATATTTAGAAAAGGGCTATATTACTTCTGGTGCGTTTATTCCTCCTCAAGAAATACGCGATGGCATAGTTAAGATCCAAGTAATAGAAGGAAAAATAAAAGATCTTAACATTACTGGTTTAGACCGACTCAATTCAGAATATGTCCGCAGTCGCGTTGTTCTGGGTACGAAAACCCCCTTTAATAGAGACGATTTATTGCTAGCTTTGCAATTACTGCAGCTCGATCCCTTAATCGAGCGACTCTCAGCAGAATTGGCATCGGAAGCGAGTCCTGGTATTAGCAACCTCAATATAGATGTAGAAGAAGCGGATGCTTTTGAATTAGAGTTGAGTACCGATAACCGACGATCGCCTAGTTTAGGTAGCGTGCGCGGGATATTAAATGTCAGACACATTAACTTAATTGGGATTGGCGATCGCTTTGAGTTCAGTTACTATAAGACTGAGGGGACTGATGCTCTCGACAATCTCAGATATACCATTCCCGTCAACCCCCGCAACGGAACCGTAACTCTCGCACACAACCGCACCAAAAATGAAATTGTTGAAGAACCTTTTAACTTACTAGATATTGAGTCAGATAGTAGAGAGTATGAACTTAGTTTCCGTCAACCTCTCTATCAAACTCCTAACACAGAATTCTCTTTGGGATTAATTGGTTCGAGACGAGAATCGCAAAATTTCTTAGCGGGTGAGCCATCTCGTAAAATTAACCGAGAAGCAGATGAGGAAGGGAGAATCAAAATTTCGGCTTTGCGCTTCTCTCAAGAGTATGTCAAGCGCGATCGTCAACAAGTATTTGCTCTGTTTTCTTTATTAAGTCTGGGTATTGATGCTTTTGATGCTACGGACAATAAAGATATTATAGATATTCCAAATAATAGATTGTTGCCAGACAGTCAATTTTTTAGTTGGCGAGGACAAGCACAATATCTGCGCTTGCTAAGCGAACAAGCTCCACATCCTGCTTTGTTGTTTCGAGCTGATTTACAATTGTCTAACGATAGTTTACTACCACAAGAACAGTTTAGCATTGGAGGGCAACAGAGTGTTAGAGGTTATCGTCAGGATGCTTTGTTAGGAGATAAAGGTTTTTTTGCTTCAGTAGAACTTCGCACTCCCATTTTCTATTCTGCACAGAAAAATATTACCTTAGAATTAATTCCATTTATCGATTATGGTAGGGTTTGGAATGATATTAGTACTGAAACCTTTAATGAAATAATTGGCTTGGAAATTACGCGATCGCAACTGGCTTCTTTTGGTGTTGGTTTGCGCTTTCTTCTGAGAGATGATTTCGACATGCGAGTGGATTTGGGGATTCCTGTAGAAAGTTTAGACGGGCCAAAAAGAACTTTGCAAGAAAAGGGGGTTTATTTTCAAGTTCGATATAGACCTTTTTAGGATTAGTTAGAGGTTATTCGAGCGAGTTTCAAATAATAGATTTGGTAGCAAATAATGAAAAAAATATCTTTATTGACTATTTGTTTGCTGGGATTTTATGGAGTATTTAATAATTGCTCTGTTCTAGGATTAGAATCTTTATCTTTAAACATAGGAGTAATTGAAACAACAGGAAAAAAAAGTAATTTAGAAAAAAAAGCTCGGGATTTATACGAAAGAGAACAGTATTTAGAAGCTATTTCTTTACTAAAAGAAGCAATTAGCAATTATACTTCTAGAGGAGATGTTATCGGCGAGGTAAATGCTCGTAGAAATTTAGCTTTAGTCTATCAAAGAGCGGGTGAGTGGGAGCAGGCAAAAACCTCGATCGAACGGAGTCTGAATCGCATTGAAACTATAGAAGACAGTCAGATAAGCAAGACTCTAGAAGCACAAAGTCTAGATGTATGGGGAGAGATTCAACTTGCTAGCGGACAGTCAAAACAAGCATTAGAAAGTTGGAGGCGATCGGGAAAAATTTATCAGGCAATTGGCGATATTGAAGGTTTAACTAGAGCAGAAATAAACGAAACAATAGCTCTACAAGCATTGGGATTATACGATCTAGCCAGAAAAAACTTATTAGCATTGCAAAAAAAACTTGAAGAGAAAGCAGATGATTTAGTAAAGGTAAAAGCCCTAGAAAGTCTGGGAAATGTATTGCGGAAAGTCGGAGACTTAAACAGTGCAGAAACAGTCTTGCAACAAGGTTTAGAAATTGCCCGAAAAAGTGAAGATAGAAATGCGATCGCGGAAATATTACTGAGTTTAGGCAATACTGCTAGAGTAAAACAAAACAACGATCGAGCCTTAAGTTATTATCAACAAGCAATAGAAATATCTGCTTCAACAGAGATAGAAATAGAAGCAAAATTAAATCAGTTGACTATATTGAGCGATTCCGGCGAATGGTCGGGAGAATTAGTAGAAGACATCGACTCTAAAATCGCACAATTGCCTCCTGGTCGCACAAAAATTTACGCCCAAATAAATTTGGCTCGAAATTTAATGAAATATTTAGACGCTCGAGCCCAAAGCATTACAACTCGTCAAACTTACCAACTACTAACGAGCGCGATCTCTGACGCACAAAAATTGGGAGACAAAAGAGCAGAAGCTTATGCTTTAGGAAATTTAGGTCGGTTGTACGAACAGTATCAACGCTACGAAGAAGCCCAAACATTAACCGAACAAGCAACTATCTTATCTCAAAGCCTCAACGCTCCAGATTTACTATATCAATGGCAATGGCAATTAGGCAGAATTTTTCAACAAAAAGCCCAGCCACAAAAAGCAATTTCGGCTTACACTCAAGCAGTTAACAACCTCCAATTACTTCGAGGAGACTTAGTTGCTATTAGCGATGAAGTTCAGTTTACCTTTCGCGAAAGTGTAGAACCAGTTTATCGCGAGCTAGTTAATTTACTCTTATCTTCCGATCGCCCTACTCAAGATAACCTCTCTCAAGCCAGAGAAACGATCGAATCACTTCAGTTAGCGCAGCTGGATAACTTCTTCCGAGAAGCCTGCTTGGATACTCAACCCCAACAAATAGACCAGATCGATCGCAAAGCTGCTGTTGTCTACTCAATTATTTTGCCCGATCGTCTAGCTCTCATTTTATCTAGCACAGAACAACCCCTGAGTTATTATTCCATTCCTCTCGAAGAAGGAGAGGAAAAAATAGGGCGAGTTATAGATAGTCTCTATGTGAGATTAAATCCGTTTATCGTCACGAGGGATCTTTTAAAACCCAATCAGCAACTCTACAATTGGTTAGTTCGTCCCCTAAGTGCTGAACTGAGAAGAAATGACATTAAAACCTTAGTATTTGTTTTAGACGGGGTTTTACGGCGAGTTCCAGTAGCAGCACTTCACGATGGCGAGCGATATGTGATAGAAAAATATAACCTCGTCCTCACTCCAGGATTGCAGTTATTAAAACCTCGCACCCTGTCCCCAAGCAATTTGAGAGCGATCGCTGCAGGTGTGATTGAATCTCGTCAAGGCTTTCCTCCCTTACCAGCAGTTGAAAACGAAGTTCGAGATATTTCTCAGTTAGTTCCCACTCAAGTGCTTCTCAACCAGCAATTTACCCGCGATCGTCTAGAAGCTGAAATCGAAGCTAGACCTTTCCCGATAGTCCATTTAGCAACTCACGGACAGTTTTCTTCCAATGCTGAAAATACCTTTTTACTTGCTTGGGACGGTCAGATCGAAGTTAAAGATTTAGATTTATTATTGCGATCGCGAGAGCGTCGAGTGCGAAATCCGATCGAATTGCTGATCTTGAGCGCTTGTCAAACAGCAAAAGGAGACAGACGAGCAGCTTTGGGACTAGCAGGAGTAGCAGTTCGATCTGGCGCGCGCAGCACCATCGCTTCTCTTTGGTCGATACAAGACCAATCTACTGCTGAACTAATGACTGAATTATATTCGGTGCTGAAACAGCCTGGAGTTAATAAAGCTGAAGCATTGCGAAATGCTCAGCTGTCTCTATTAAACTCCAATCGTTACAAGCATCCCTATTATTGGGCTGCTTTTGTGTTGGTTGGAAATTGGTTTTGATAAATCCTGCCTTTGCAAAGGCAGGATTAGCTCGATCTTAAGAACTAGAGAATGATAATGTCGGTAGAAACATTGAATTCACCAGCATTAATATTCTCTAAAGTAGCTATTTGCTGTTGCTCGTAGAAAAGAGCTCCATTGGCTGCATTAAAATTAAACTGACTAGTACTGGTTGCACCGAAACTCCGATTAATCTGAATTGTATCTCCTTGAAGTCTATTGAAGTCAAAGATAGTATCAATTCCATCAGAAACTGAATTAAAGGCGAAACGATCGGCACCACTTCCACCGTACATACTGTCGTCACCACTACCGCCGTTGAGATAATCATTACCACCATAGCCGTACATAGTGTCGTTACCGTCTCTGCCGTAGAGATAATTGTTTTTGTTATTACCCCAAATTCTATTATTAGAAGCATTACCATAGCCAAAACTAGTAGCGTTACTGCTATAGACGCCCAAGTTTTCTACATTATCTCCAAGACTATAACTAGTGACGTAAGAGTAAACGGTATCATTACCTTGACTACTATATTCAATTACTCGATCGCCAAAACTATCGACTACAAAGCGATCGTTTCCCGTGCCGCCGTACATAGTGTCATTACCTTTACCGCCGTTGAGATAATCATTACCACCATAGCCGTACATAGTGTCATTACCGTCTTTGCCGTAGAGATAATTATTTTTGTTATTACCCCAGATTCTGTTGTTAGATGCATTGCCATAGCCAGAACTAACAGCGTTATTGCTGTAAACGCGTAAGTTTTCTACATTAT
>JAAUYD010166771.1_pt1 | contig 13679 bp, 8 predicted proteins | sample 7278101 | NCBI WGS metagenome assembly JAAUYD01 (sample SAMN14350128, study PRJNA611818) | marine sediment metagenome | isolation source: surface marine sediment (0.6m) | place: French Polynesia: Moorea | collected 2018-08
CGCTCGGACACGCCCGAGGGCCTCCGCGAGCAGCATCGCCACAAGGATCCCGCTCCGTTCTCGGGCTACGAGGGGAGCGCCGATCCCGCGCTCTCCGCCCTGATCCTCGCCTGCCTGGCCAAGCACCCCGACGACCGTCCGCGATCCGCCCAGGCGATCGCCCGGGCCCTCGCAGCCGAGTCGGCTCCGAGCCCGCCGGTGCGGACGCCCGGAACCGAGCAGCGTCAGCTCACGGTGCTCTGCTGCGAGATCGCAGCCGACGAGGACGGCGACGACCTCGAGCGCGTTCGCGCGCGGGTCGCCTCGATCCGGGAGCGCGCCGCGCGCGAAGTCCGCCACTGGGGCGGCCACGTGGCCGGGGACGAGGAAGGCGGCTTCCTGGCCTACTTCGGGTTCCCGAATGCGGACGAGGGAGCGGTCGAACGGGCGCTCCGAGCGGGCCTCGAGGCTTGCGAGGAGCGGCAGCTCGAGACCGGGTCGGAAGCCGAGGAGAGCACCCGACGCTCGGTCTGCGTACGGATCGGAGTGGCGACCGGACGCACCCTGGTCGAGGTCGCAGAGGGCGTGGAGATGCGCGCCGTCGGTGGGGCCACCTCCCTCGCCCGGCGACTCGCTGCCCAGGCGGGGCCGAACCAGCTGCTCGCAACCTCCGCGACGCTCGAGCTCGTCCCCGATCGGTTCGTGGCGGACCCGGCCTTCCCCGGAACCGACGCACGCCGCGTCGTGGCCATCCGCCCTGGAGAAGCGGGGTGGCGCAGCCTCCGCGAGCACACCCCCTTCGCGGGCCGTCGGGAGGAGCTCGCGCTGCTCGGGAGTCGTCTCGAGCGAAGCGTCGGCGGCGAAGGCAGCACGTTGCTCATCCAGGGCGAGGCCGGAATCGGGAAGTCTCGCCTCATCCGTCACCTGCGGCAGCTCGACGAGATCCCTCCGACCCGCTGGCTCGTCGCCCACTGCTCCCCCTTCGCGACGGCCAGTGCGCTCTCTCCGTGGCTTCGCCTCCTCGAGCAGGCCGCCGGCGTCGACGCCTCCGTCGCGGAAGAGCCCTTCCGCCATGCCATCGTTCGCACCCTGGGCGACGCCGTCGAGCAGCCGGAGGATCTCGATGGCGTGCTCGCCCTCCTCGGCATCGAGACGCCCGGGCCGGCCGCACACCTCGAGCAACGGCTGGAGCGGGCCTGTCTGTGCCTGGCCGCGTGGCTCCTGAGCGGCACGCAGGAGCAGCCCCTCGCGATCGTGCTGGAAGATCTGCAGTGGGCCGACCCTTCGACGCTCGCGGTCTTCCGGCTGCTCACCGAGTCGGCCCCGAGCGAGCGGCTCCTCTTGATCGGAACCCACCGGGGCGAGCATGCGCTCGGCCTCGAGAGCCGATCCGGCGTCACACAGGTGTCGCTTCGAGGGCTGACCGCGAGCGAGGCACGGTTCCTTGCAAGCGAGTCCGGCCCGGCCGTCGCGCCCGAGGAGCTGGCGGCACTCATCTCGCGAGCGGATGGCGTCCCGCTGTTCCTCGAGGAGCTGCTCCACACGTCGCGTCACGCCCCCGACGGCCTGCCCGTCGTCCCGGCGAGCCTCCAGGATCTGCTTCTCGCCCGGTTGGATCGCCAGGGCGAAGCGAAGCCCGTGGCCCAGCTGGCGGCCGCCGTCGGTGAGGACTTCACCCGGAAGCTCGTCGAGGACTCCTGGCCGGGCCCTCCCCAGGTGCTGGAGGCGAGCCTCGAGGCACTCGTCGGCGGCGGCATCCTGCACCGGGCCGGCGTCGGAAGCCGTGCTCGCTACCGGTTCCGACACGCTCTGGTGCGCGAAGCCGCCTACGACACCCTGCCCCGCACACAGCGAAGGGCGCTGCATGCTCGCGTGCTCACCGCCCTCGAGGCTTCCGAGCATGCACCGCCTCCCGAGACTCTGGCCTTCCACGCCGATCGCGCCGGCCAGCGCGACCGCGCCTGCCTCCTCTACCTGGAGGCCGGCACGCGCGCGCTGGACAGCGGGGCGAGCCAGGAGGCGCAGTCGCACCTGGAAGACGCACGGACGCGGATCGACGCCCTGGGCGAGACCCGGGAGCGCACGAGGATCGAGGCCCGCATCGAGGCGGTACGAGGCCGGTGCGAGTCGGCGCTGCGCGGCTACGGCGACGGCCACGTCATCGCCACCCTCGAACGCGCGAACGAGCTGGCGGCTCGCGCCGAGGATGCCGAGCAGCGAGTCGCGGCGCTCTTCAACCTGTTCCAGAGCTATCGCATCCGGTGCGACCCGCGGACCGAAGGGGTGCTCTCCGAGCTGAAGGAAGTGGCCGGTCGGATGAGCAGCCATCGCCAGCAGACCGCCGTGCTGGTCTGCGCCGCGGAGTGGCACCTCTGGCGAGGAGAGGTGCCGGAGGCGGCCCGGAGCAGTGAGCAGGCGCTGGTTCGAATCCAGGACGAGGGAGCCCCCGAGCGATCCGAGCTCTTTGCCGAGTCGGTCGAGGTCAACGCCCTCCTCTACCACGGATACAGCCGCTACCTGCTGGGCGACTGTGCCTCGGGCGTTCGCCACGTTGCCGAGGCGCGGTCGCGAGCCGAGGAGCTCCGGTCCGAGCTCGGGATTGCGCTCGGCGCCGCCTTCGCGGCCGAGCTGGCCTTCCTCGAGGAGGATGCGGAGGGGTCCCTCCGCGAGGCGGAGCGCAACCTGGCCTTCGCGCTGCGAAAGGGCATGACCTACTTCGAGGGCCTGAGTCGGGCCCAGCTGGCTCTGGCCCTCTTCGCGAAGCACGGACGCGGAGAAGACGTGGAGCGGGTCGAGGCCCGCCTCGAGGAGCTCGACGGCCTCCAGGTGGGCGCCTACACCGGCCTCCTCCACGCGCGCCTCGCCGCGGCACGGCTCGCCCGGGGCGATGCCTCGGGTGCGCTCGAGGCCTGTGCCGGTGCCCTCGAACGCATCGAGCGGACGAGCGAACGCCTCCCCGAGGTGGACGTTCTCCGAGTGCGGGGACAGGCCCGCATCGCCCTTGGGGAGCCGGGCGAGGAGTGCCTCGCCGCGGCACTCGCGGCTGCGAGGAGCCGGGGCGTACCGTTCCAGGAGCTCTCCGCGGCAGAGGCGCTGGCGAGACACTGGATCGACTCGGAGCGCACCGGCGAGGCTCGCACGATCCTCCTCGAGGCCTGCCAGCGTTGGCCCGAGGACGCGAAGCACCCGGCTCTCGTGCGGGCTCGCGCGAGGCTCGCCTCGCTCGACCGATCCGCGACGGACTAGGCTGCCGGGCTACCTTCGGCCCATGCGGGAGGAACTGCGGGCGCGCGTCACCCAGGCCCTCGAGGAGCTGCCGGAGGATCCCGAAGCCGCGCGGCGGGCCGCCGAGGATCTCCTTCCCGAGGTCTACGAAGAGCTTCGCCGTATCGCCGGCGGAATGCTGCGGCGCGAACGCGCCGGGCACACCCTCGATGCGACGGGGCTCGTCCACGAGGCCTACATGCGCCTGGCCGACCAGCAGCGCGTCCAGTGGCAGGGCCGCACCCACTTCCTGGCCGTCGGGGCCCAGGCGATGCGCCGGCTGCTGATCAACCACGCCGTCGCCCGCAAGCGCCAGAAGCGCGGCGGCGAGTGGCAGCGCGTGACCCTCACCGGGACGCCCGGCGGTGGGCTCGCGACGGACCTCGATCCCGAAGAGCTCCTGACCCTCAACACCGCCCTCGAGGCCCTCGCCGAGCTCTCGGACCGCCAGGCGAAGGTCGTCGAGTGCCGCTACTTCGCGGGGATGACGGCCGACGAGACCGCGGCGGCGTTGGGCGTCTCCAAGCGGACCGTCGAGGGCGACTGGACCTTCGCCCGGGCCTGGCTCAAGCGCGAGCTCAGCGGCGCGGCCGACTGACCCGAGCGCCGCCCGCCCTCAGCGAGCAAAGCCGAACAGGCGCCGGAAGAAGCCCGCCCGCGGCGCGGGCACCTCCGCACCGACCGGGGCCGGTGCCACCTCGGCGTCGATCGCGACGGCGGGGACGACCTCGAGCTCGGGCTCGACGGACTCGGCCTCCACGTGGCGGATCCGGTGCTCGTCGGAGATCGCATGCTCGACCGGCCGGCTGGGCTCGCCCGGCCCCATCCAGACGGCCGGGCTCCAGTGCATCCACTCCTTCTCGGGCTTCGGGTGGAGCGGGAAGAGCGTGCCGGGGCGAACCGGGGTCCCCTTCTCGTCGGGCGTCGCGAAGGCCACGCCCCCGGCCAGCATCGACTGCAGCGAGCCGGTGTCGATCTCGAGGCCCGAGAGCCCCAGATGGGCGTGGATGCCGCTGGTGTTCCAGAAGCGCGTGTTGCTGCGCACGAGCCGTGCGTACTCCGGCTCGATCTCGGCGTGGATGCGGACCGTGCGCGCATCCTTCGAGAGCTCGCGCTCGACGATCGTGCCGACCTCGAGCTCGCGATAGGTGACGGGGTCGCCGGCCTTGACCGAGGCGCCCGAGAACGCCTCGAGGACGATGGCGAGCCCTCGGGGCCGCGTCGTCGGCACGTCGACGACGTGGTCGATCCGCTGCTCCGGCCGATCGCCGATCCAGATGCGCGGCGTCCAGGCGAGCCACTCGGGCTCGGCGTCGTGGTGGAGCGCGAAGCGAGCGCCGTCCTCGGCCCGCTCGCCGGGGCGTTCCGGCGTCGCGAACGAGATGCCGCCCTCCAGGATCGAGGCCAGAGAGCCGGTGTCCAGATCGAGCCCGTCGAGGCCGACGTGCAGCTTCACGCCCGAGGCGTCGAAGAAGCGGCTGTCGCTGCGCACCAGCGGCGCGTAGCGGGCCTCGATGTGGACCTGATACAGGATCGCCACGGCGTCGTCGGACAGGCGGTGGCTCCCGACGTGCCCGACCTTCTGCTTGCGGTAGTAGACCGGAGCGCCTTCGGCGATGCCGCTGCCGACCAGCGCCTCGACCGTGACGTTCAAGCCCTCGCTGCGCTCCATCACCTTCCGAGCCTCGTCGTGGCTCGCGTGCAGGACGAAGCGCGCACCCTTGCCGACGGGCTCCTGGCCAGCCGCCGGCTTCGGGTTGGCCAGCTCGATGCCGCCGGCGAGGAGGGTGCCGAGCGACGCGGTCTGGATCTCGAGCCCTTCCGCTCCCAGGGACACCGAGAGCCCGCTCGCGTTCCAGAACAGGGTGGACGGCTTGATCAGATGGGCGAAGCGGCGGTACACGAAGGCGTCGACCTCGAAGCGCTTCCCATCGTGCATCAGGCGGTGCTTCTCGACCTCACCGACCCGGACACCGTTGTACGTGAGGGGCGCACCCGGGCCGAGGCTCCCGACGCTCTTCGCGTGGAGCGAGATCGCCACCGCCCCGCGGTGGGCGGCGGTCGTGGGTGCCTCATCGAGGACTTCGAAGACGCGCTGCGGATCGCCGCCGGCCTCCGGCAGGACGTTCAGGTAGACCCCCGACACGAGGGTCTCGAGGCCGGAGATGCCGCTCAGCGAGACGTGGGGCGTCACCTTCCAGAAGCGGGTCCGCGCCGTGAGATAGGGCGAGGCATCCTTCACGAGCTCCGCCTGGGCGATCACCGACGTCAGGTCGTCACTCAACGCGATCTCGGTGATCACCCCGATCGCGACGTCGCGGTACTTGATCCGCGTCTTGCCCGGCTCGAGACCGGAGGCGTCCTCGAAGTGGAGCTCGATCGTCGGGCCCTGGTTCGACAGGGTCTCCCACGCGATGCCTCCGCCGATGAACACGGCCACGACGGGGACGAGCCAGACCAGGGAGATCCCCCGGCTCTTGCGCAGCTCGGCGGCTTCGGGCTTTCGGTCGTTTCGATGGGTCACGGTGAATCCTCCTCGGTGTCCCAGATGAGCCGCGGATCGAAGCTGTCGGCGGCGAAGATCGTGATGATCACGACGGCGGCGAAGAACGTGGCGCCCGGGCCCGGCGCGATCGTTGCGACGACGCCGAGCTTCACGAGGGCGACCAGGATCGAGATCATGAAGATGTCGATCATCGACCAGCGGCCGACGACCTCGGTCAGCCGGTAGAGCGTCGTGCGGTCGCGCTGCCGTGCGTCCGAGCGGCGGGCGACCGAGATGCAGAGCCCCGCCAGAACGACGAGCTTCAGCATCGGCACGAGCACGCTCGCGAAGAAGACCAGGATCGCCAGCGACCACATGCCCCCTTCGACGAGGGCCTGGACCCCGCCCAGGATCGTGTGCGGATCGCCGCGGCCGAGCTTCTGCACGGTCATGATGGGGAAGACGTTCGCGGGGACGTAGAGCAGCGCCGCCGTGACCACGAGCGCCAGGGTGCGGTTCAGGCTGTCGGGCTTGCGCAGGTGGATCGCGGCCCCGCAGCGATCGCACGTCGAGTGCCCGACCGCCGGAGTGAGCGCGCTGCATCCGTGACAGCTCGCGAGCCCGAACGAGCTCGCGGTGGGTGCGGGCGCGCTCATCGCGTCGCCTCGTGCGGGCGCGCTCATCGCTTCGCCTCGAAGCGTTCCCAGACCTCGTGGGGGTCGAGGGTGGAGACGGAGGCCGTCGTGAGCAGCATCAAGGCGACGAAGGCGTGGAAGGCGATCCCGAGCTCGACCGTCGCCATCTGCGAGAGCTTGACGAAGGCCACGAGGACTCCGAGCAGGTAGACCTCGAGCATTCCCCACGGATGCAAGGCCGCGAGCGCCCGGAAGGCGCGCGGGCCGTGCACTCCGACCCGACGGGATCGCCCCCCCGAGAGGGAGAGCATGAGGATCACGTTCCCCAGGATCTTGATCAGCGGAACGGCGATGCTGACGACGAAGATCAGGACGGCCAGCGGAACGAAGCCGCCCTGCCAGAGCTCCTTCACGCCGGAGAACAGGGTCATCTCCTGGGTCCGGCCCTCGAGCGAGAACGCGAGGAACGGATAGGCGTTCGCGAGGACGAAGCAGACCAGCGCCGCCAGGGACAGCGCGAGGGTGCGCTCGAAGGAGCGTGCGCGAGAGACCCGGAGCAGCGCTCCGCAGCGACGACAACGGGCCCGGCTTCCGGGCCTCGGCATGGGCCGCTGCATCAGCAGGTCACAGTCGTGACAGGCCACGAGATCGGAGAGATCCAGGTCGGGCTCGATCGGGGCAGCGGGGCTCGTCCGCTCGTCCATGGGGTCCTCGGCAGTCGGGTTCAACCGGGAACGCCGGATTCCTCGGGAAACCCCGCAACCGGTTCCTTCGTCTCGCGGGGCTCGGCCTGGTACATGGAGACCAGGCGGGCGACGAGGATGGTCAGGTAGAGCACCCCGGTCACGTACTCGAGCATGGCCAGGGATCGGGCAGGGGCGGTCTGGGGCGAGATGTCGCCGTAGCCCGTCGTGGTGAGGGTCGTGAAGCTGAAGAAGAGGAGCTCGGTCCAGCCCTCCGGCCCCGACGCTCCGAACGCCTCGGGCTCGAGCGCCACCAACAGGGCGTAGGCGGAGGTCCAGGCGACCCCGAAGAGCAGGTAGACGCAGACCGCCCCGGCCAGGGTGTCGGCATCGACCCGTGCGCGCCCGAAGACCTCCCGGGCGAGGGCGGCGGTCGCCAGCCCGTAGAAGAGCATCTCGAGGCCGTGCCCGGCCAGTGCTGCGCCCGGAGGCAAGCCCGGTGCCCAGTCGAGGAGGATCACGACGCCTGCGAGACCCGCGGCGAGCGCTCGATGGCGCGTGCGTAGACCCACCGCGAAGAGCGCCGCCAGCACGGCCCCGGACGCCAACACCTCGAGGCCGATGGCGCCCACCTCGCTTCGCTCCAGGTAGGGGTAGCCGGCGAGGAGGAGCAGAAGCGTCCCCAGCAGGAGCCGGTAGCGGCGCGCCACGGCCCAGGCGAGAAGGTCTCGAGGGTCAGCCACGGGCCAGCGGGGGAGACGGGACGCGACGCAGGGTCGCCGACAGCACGGGCACGAAGATCAGGGTCAGGCCCGTCGCGAAGGTCAGCCCGAACATCACCGCAACGGCCATCGCCACGAAGAACACGTCCTGGAGCAGCGGCAGCATGCCCAGCACCGTCGTCGCGGCCGCCATCATCACCGGCCGGAGCCGGCTCACCCCCGCTGCGACGATGGCGTCGTAGGGCTTCATGCCGGCGCTCTCGTTGCTGTTCGTCTCGTCGATCAGCACGATCGCGTTCTTGATCAGCATGCCCGACAGGGCCAGCGTCCCCAGGGTCGCCATGAAGTTGAACGGCATGTCGAAGACGAGGAGGCCCGCCGTCACGCCGATCAGGGCCAGGGGCACCGTCAGCCAGATCGTGAGCGGCTGCACGAGGTTGTTGAACAGCGCGATCACGATGAAGATCATCACCACCAGGAAGAGCGGAATGTTGCCGGCGAGCGCTGAAACGGCCTTGTTGGAGTCCTCGTGCTCCCCGCCCCACTCGATCCGGTAGCGCGAGTCGATCCGGCCTTCGGCCTGCAAGCCAGCGAACCAGGGCTCGATCCGGTCCGACAGAGAGGACCACAGCTGCGACGTCTGCCCCTGCAGCTGGTCTGCGTGCAGGGTGATCGTCGGACGTCGATTCCGGCGGAAGATCATGTCGTCCTGGAAGTCCGTCTCGAATCGCTCGACGATCTGTCGAAGCGGGATCATGCGCCCGGCGGCCGGGCTCTCGATCTGCAGATCGAAGAGGCTCTCGAAGCGGGCGCGTTCCCCGAGCGGGGCCCGCCACACGATGGGCAGCACCCGATCCTCGTCTTCGGGCCCTCCGGCCCCACCGCCCTGACGGAACACGCCGACGGTGGATCCCTGGAAGGCCATCTCCAGCTGGCGGGCGACGTCCGGGCGCTCGATCCCGTTGCGACGCGCCTGGGCGCCCTCGAGGACGGGCCGGACGACCTTCACCGGCTCCTTCCAGTCGAGGCGCACGTACTTGGCCAGGGGATCGGCCTCCATCCGCCGGGCCGCTTCCTGGGCCAGATCGCGCAGCGTCTCCGGATCGGGCCCCGAGAGTCGCAGCTGCACGTTGCCACCCCGCCCCGGACCGATCTTGAAGCGCTTGCCGTAGACGAGCGCACCGGGCAGCTGATCGCGTGCCCAGGCCTCGATCTCCCGGATGTCTTCCGGGATCCGCTCGCTGTCCGCGACGTTGACGATCAGCTGGGCGTAGGCGGGATTCGGAAGCTCCGGGTTGTAGACGAGCAGGAAGCGCGCGGCCCCTGCGCCCACGTGGGTCGCGACGGCGCTCGTGTTCTCCCGATCCAGCACCTGCTCGGCCAGGCGCATCGCCACGGCGTCCGTGTCGCGGATGAAGGTTCCCTGGGGCAGCCAGAGATCCAGGGTGTATTGGGGCCGCGACGAGGCGGGGAAGAAGCCGTCGGGGAGCAGCCCGAAGCCCGCGACGGAGAGCGCGAAGAGGCCCGCGACCACGCTGATCGTGACCCAGCGGAAGCGGATCGCCCCCTCGAGCATCGCTCGATACAGCGCGAAGAAGCGGCCGCCGTACGGATCGTCCGAGGGAGCGGAACCCGAGCCCGGATCCGCCTTCTTCGGGCGGAAGAGCATCACGCAGAGCAGGGGCGTCAGCGTCACGGCCGTGAGCCAGCTCATCAAGAGCGACGTGAGCAGCACCTGGAACAGGGAACGGCAGAACTCGCCGGTGTCGTCCTGGGAGAGCCCGATGGGGCCGAACGCGAGCACGGCGACGATCGTGGCACCGAGCAGGGGCCACTGATTCTGGGAGACGACCTGCCGGGCGGTCTCCAGGGGATCGTCCCCGCGTTCCAGGCGTATCTGCATGCCTTCGGTCACGACGATCGCGTTGTCCACCAGCATGCCCAGGGCGATGATCAGCGCGCCGAGCGAGATGCGTTCGAGCATCACGCCGAGGCCGTCCATCACGATGAACGTGGCGGTGATCGTGACGAAGAGGATGAAGCCGATCAGCAGTCCGGCTCGCAGCCCCATGAAGCAGAGCAGCACGACCACCACGATCACGATCGCTTCGACCAGGTTCACGACGAAGCCGTCGACCGCCTTCTCGACGGCGTCGGACTGCATCGCGACGACGTTCAGCTCGATCCCGATGGGCCGTAGAGGCTCGAGCTCGTCCATGCGCTCGGCGAGCGCCTTGCCCATCGCCACCACGTTGCCCCCCTCGGCCGTGGAGATGGCGAGACCGACGGCCGGCGCGGCGTCGACGCGTCGGACGTCGTGGCCGGGATCGGACCCGTCCGCGTCCGCGAGCCCTTCTCCTTCCGGTCGGGCCCGCTTGTAGCTCATGCGCAAGATGCTCTCGGGCGGATCCACGTACGCGAGGGTCACGCTCGCGACGTCGCCCAGGTGGATCTGGCTCGTCCCGCCGACACCCTCCAGCAGGAGCTGCTCGATCTGCTCCGGAGACGTCGTGTGTCCCGTCGGCTCGATCGCGACCCAGCTCGTCCCGACCCGGGCGTGGCCGGCCGCGGCGGCCAGGTTCCGGGCGGCCAGGGCCTCGATGATCTGGTCCTGGGAGACTCCGAGCTCGGCCATGCGGTCTCGCTTCATCTCGAGATGGACCGCCCGTCGCTGCACGCCGAAGAGCTGGATGCCCTTCACGTCCTTCACGAGGAGGAGCTCGCGCCGGAGCAGGTCGACGTAGGCCTTCAGCTCCGACTCGGTGTAGCCCTCCCCGGTGATCGCGACGTAGACCCCATAGACGTCGCCGAAGTCGTCGTCGACGACGCTCGGGCCCGCGCCCGGGGGAAGCTCCGATTGGGCGCCCCCGACCTTGCGGCGGAGCTCGTCCCAAACCTGGGGCAGCTCTGCTTTGCAGTAGATGTCCTTCATCGTGACGCGGACGATCGACAGGCCCCGGAGCGAACGGGACTCCACCCGCTTGACCTGACCCAGGCGCTGGATCTCACGAGCCACGGCGTTCGTGACCTCGGTCTCGACCTCTCCGGGCGTGGCCCCCGGGTAGGGAGTCACGACCAGCGCTTCCTTGATGGTGAACTCGGGATCCTCCAGCCGGCCGAGCTCGTCGTACGAGATCAAGCCGCCGATCACGAGGATCACGGTCAGGACCAGACTGACGGTCCGCTTGCGGATCGTGATCTCAGCGGGATTCATGTCGGGAGCCTCCTTCGGGCCGGTAGAGGCGCACGGCCTGGCCGTCGCGCAGGTGGTGGACGCCCGCGCTCGCGATGCGCTCCCCGGGTTCGAGCCCGGACTCGATCTCGATCCGGGCGTCTGCGACCAGCGACCCCACGGAGATCTCCCGCCGTGACACCGTCATGGCGTCGGGGTCCAGCACGAACACCCACGGCGTCTTTCCCGGGGCGCCCAGGACGGCCGCGGCGGGAACGGTCCGATCGGGGCCACCCGGCCTCGCAGGCGGTACCCACTCGACGGTGGCCGTCATGCCCGGCAGGACCTCGACGTCCTCCGGTCGAGGCATGCGCAAGGTCACGGGGAAGGTCTGCGTGACCGGGTCGGCGGAGGTGACGACCTCCTTCAGCGACAGCGCGAAACTCCGACCGGGCAACGCGGAGAAGCGAGCCGAGAGGCGTCCGAGGGCCGCTGGATCGACTCCGACCATGTCGGCCTCCGGGACCTCGATCCGAACCTCGAGGAACCTTCCGTCGTGGAGCGAGAGCACGGGCTGATCGGCGACGACCTGCTCGAAGTCCTGGACGAAGCGGTCGGCGACCGTGCCGTCGAAGGGCGCGACCAGGCGGGCATCTTCGAGCGCCTTGCGCCGAACCGAGACCTCGGCACGAGCCACGCGCATGCGCGCCGTCGCGAGGTCGACCTCCTGCTGGGAGACCGCTCCGGACGCCGCGACGGCCTCGAGGCGCGCCAGGGTCGTGCGGGACTCCTGGTAGACCGCCTCGGCACTGGCCAGCGCGTTCTCTAGATCGCGCGCGTCGAGGCCCGCGAGCAGGTCCCCCTTGGCGACCGGCTGGCCCTTGATCACGGGCAGCTCCAGGATCCGACCGGGAATGCCGAACGACACCTGGACGCTGCGGTCGGCGTGGACCCGGCCGGGGTAGTGGCGGACCTCGTTCCGGACCGCGTCGCCGAAGACGAAGGTCTTGACCGGGCGCGCGGGCCGTTCGAGGGATGCTTCGCCCTTCGAACCCTTCGAACCGCACCCCGAACTCACGAACAGCAGAACGACCAGCATTAGCCAGGCGTTGCGTCGCAGGTTCGCTCCAGACGCGACAGACGCGATCATCTCGTTCCTCCTCTTCTCGCAGCTCAGGCGACTCATCACTAGAAGCCTCCGCCCAGCGCCGCATACAAGGCGATGAGGCTCTGCACCTGGCGGCCCTCGCTCTCCGCGAGCTCGTCCTGCTGCTCGAACAGGGCGCGCTGCGAGTCGAGGACGCGCTGGAAGTCCGCCAGGCCGTTTCGATACAGCTCGAGCACCCGTGTCACCGAGTCCCGAGCCGAGCGCACCGAGCGACGCAGCGCCTCGATGCGTTCGCCCTCGCGAACGAAGGCGTCCGCGGCACTCTCCACCTCGGCGACCGCCTCGCGCAGCGTGTGCTCGGTCTCCGCCCGCATCTCGGCCGCCACGGAGCGTTGAGCGGCGATCTCGCTACGCACGCGGCCCCCGTCGAAGAGGTTCCAACGGATCGAGGGACCGACGCCGAACGCGGTCGCGTCGTGCTGGGCGAGTCGGGCCAGCCGCAGGGCGTCGAAGGAGAAGGAGCCGAGCAGCGACACCCGCGGATACAGCCCGGCCTGCGCCACGCCGATCCGGGCCGTCTCCGCCGCCAGCTCCCGCTCCGCGCGCCGGAGATCGGGGCGGCGCAGCATCAGCTGCGCCGGGATTCCGACGAGCACCCGGTCCGGCGGGCGCGGAATCGGGGCCTCGGCCCAGAGGCTCGCCGGGAGCGAGGCCGGGAAGGCGCCGAGCAGCACCGCACAGCCGTTGCGTCGCTCGGCGAGCTGCGACGCCAGCGCGGGCAGGAGCGCCGCCGTGCGGGCCAGGTTCAGCTCGGCCTGGAGGACGTCGAGGTCGCCCACCAGACCGGCACGCCGGCGCTGGCGGGTCAGCTCGAGCGTGGTCTCCTGGGTGGCGAGGTTCTCACCGGCGAGGCGCATCCGCGTCTGCAGGGTCCGCACGTCGACGTAGTGGCGACCGATCTCGGCATCGAGCAGCACCAGCGCGTCGTGGTAGTCCTCGACGGCGGCTTCCGCCTCCGCACTGGCGGCCTCGACGGACCGGCGGATCCTCCCGAAGAGGTCGAGCTCCCAGGAGACGAGCAGGCCGGCCGAGTACACGTTGCCGCGGCGCTCGCCGCGTTCGGGAAAGGGGATGGCCTCTTCGCTGAGCTTGTAGCGGGCGGCCTCCCCGGTGGCATCGAGCACCGGGAAGAACTCACCCGAGGACCGGGCTCGCAGGGCGCGTGCCTGGAGGACGCGCTCGGCCGCCGCCGCGAGCTGGAAGTTCGCTCCCCGGGCCTGCTCGATCAGCGCCGTCAGCGTGGGATCGTCGAAGCGGGTCCACCAGGAGGCGAGCTCGGCGGGATCGGCGGCGACTCCCGGAGTGTCCACGGCGCCGTACGCATCCGGGAGGGTCCAGGCAGGGGTCTCGTAGCTCGGACCCACGGCACAGGCGTTCACGACGAGGCCGAGCCCGGCGAGAGCGACGCCCACGAGGATCGTCCGAGGCGTCATCGCGACGCCTCGAGGCTCGGAGCGACGGAAGGCGCTCCCGAGGCCGCGGGGCCCGGTCCCGCGGGACCGAGAAGCCCGAGAGCCAGCAGGGCCAGCGCCAGCCACCCGATCCGGAAGTTCCGTACCTCGTCCATGTTC
>JAAUYD010183558.1_pt1 | contig 13679 bp, 13 predicted proteins | sample 7278101 | NCBI WGS metagenome assembly JAAUYD01 (sample SAMN14350128, study PRJNA611818) | marine sediment metagenome | isolation source: surface marine sediment (0.6m) | place: French Polynesia: Moorea | collected 2018-08
CTTTTTGCGGCGGATATATTCTCGGGGCATTGGCTGTTCGGACGCCTCGCGCGGCTCGAGAACGGTGCGCCCTGGTATTACGGCGGACTGCCCGGTTTCGAGAGCGCGGACTACCTGCTGGTGCCGCTTTGTCCGACGTCCCTGTCCGTGCGCAAACAGATCCTGGAAGAGGTCGCGCGGCAGGACATCGCGTTGCGTGAGTTGCGCCGCACGCCGCTCTATATCCTCTATGGGATCGTGCGGTCCTAGGCCCCGAACCAGACCCCGAGCGCGAGGTAGAAGACAAGCGTTCCGGCGAGCGCGAGGCCCATCGGAAATTTCTTTCCGGCCGTCCAGCTTTCCCAATCTGTGGTCCGTGCGCGCATCGCAGGTGCGGCGCGGAAGAGGCGGTGGGTGAGGAAGGCGGCCAGCAGCACGGCGGCGAAGAGCACGAGGAACAAGCGCGCGTCGGCCAGCGGTACGAAGGGCGCCATGACGGCGGCGAATTTCGCGTCGCCGGCGCCGACCATGCCCGCCATGTTGACCGCGAATCCGGCGACCAGCACCACGACGATATGCAAGAGCCGCCAAGGGTACTCGGCGAGCGGCAGTGCGACCAGCCCGACGACGATGAAGACGAGACCCAGGGCCAGCACCGCCTTGTTCGGGATCTTCATGAATTTCATGTCGCTCCAGGCGACCCAGAGGCAGATCGGGATCACGAAAGGCAGAAACCAGAGCGCGGCGGAAACCGTCAGCGCCATGCCTAGTTCGTCACGTTGTCTTCAAGTGCCCTTAGGCTGCGGACGGCGGCCTCGAAATGCTGCGGATGGGTGTCGATCGCCTCGCGCAGAAGACCCTTGCCGATCGCCACGTCGCCTTGCTTGACCGCTGAAAGGCCCAAGGTATGCAGCAGTTGCGCGCGCTCGATCTGGGTCATCGGCACAACCGGCAGATCGTAATTGCGCTGTGCGCCGCGTGCGAGCGCGAGGTTGTTCTTGGCGGTGAAAAGGTTCGGATCGTAGGTGATCGCCTCGACGAATAGTGCCTCGGCATCCTTGTAGTCGCCACGGGTGAGTTTGGAATAGCCCCAGTTGTTCATCACGCCCGAGGGCTTGGTGGTCAGGCCCACCGCGGTTTCGTAGAAACTGTCGGCGCGCTTCCACTCGCGGTTGCTGTCGGCGACCATCGCCTCGAGCCGGTAGCGTTGGTAGGTCTCAAAGGTGGGCGGGATCTCGTCGAGCGCTATCTCGGCGGCCTCCCACTCTCCGGCGCGGATTAGCGCGTCGGCATAGTCCACACGGTCGTCGTTGGTGGCCTCGTCGCTTTCGACGATCTTGCGCCAGACCGGCACCGCCTCGGTGGCGCGTTTGGCGCGGATCAGGGACCGTCCGAGTCCACGCTGGAAATCCACGCGATCGGGATCTTGCCCGCTGGCACGGCGGAAATAATCCACAGCCTCGTTGGGGTCGGCGACCGTGAGCATGATGTCGTTGAGATTGGTCTCGTCGATAACGTTCACGCCGTCGATGGCGCGGTCGACATCCGCGGTCTTGCTATCGCCACACGCCGACACCAAGGCGGTGCCGCCAATGCAAAGCATCACAACCAGATGGCGCATTTGCCTGCGTCCTTTTCCTGCTCTTTTTCCTCGCTTCAGGGCGTGGCGAGCAGCTGATATTCTCCGCTTCCGCGCCGCACCAAGGCGAAGTTGGTATTGTTTTCCGTATCATACGCAGGATTTTCGAGTTTTGCGAGCGCTAAGCGCAAATTGTCCCGAATCTGTGTGCTTTGGCCATTATCGAGCGCAAATGCGGTACGAAAGACACGCTCCGCCTCGCCCAACTGGCCCTGTTCCATCAAAACGACGCCCAGATTGTTCCAGGCGGGGGCGAATGTCTCGTCCTTTTCGATGGCTTTGCGCAGCATCGTTTCGGCCTGGCCGAGCCGCCCGAGCCGAAGGTTGGCCGAGCCGACGGCGGACAAGATATCCACAGTCTCGCCGAGCTCTCCGGCGGCGCGATAATAGGCCCGAAGCGCCAGTTCGTATTCGCCGGCTTCCATCAGCCGGTGCCCGACGATGAGCCCGTCGACGCTATCGCGGGAGGCATCGACGCCCGAGGGCGCATAATTGCCGCCGTCGGGCGCGCGCAAGCCGCCTGTCTGGGAACAGGCGGCTGTCAATGTCGCGACCAGGAAAAGACCCAGCCAGAATGATTTCATGCGTCAGAACCCTCCGCCGAGCGTCTCGGCGATGCCGTAGACCGACGGACCGACCAGGATCACCAGAAGCGGCGGAACCGTCAGCATCATTGTGGCAAGGGTCATCTTGGTGGGCAAGGTATTTGCCTTTTCTTCCGCGCGCATCACGCGTTTGTCACGCATTTCGCCGGCATAGACCCGCAGCGCGTCGGCGATCGAGGTGCCGAAGCTCGCCGACTGGATCAGAACGGTGACGAAACTCGCCACATCCGCCACACCGGCGCGTTCGGCGAGATCGCGCAGCACCGCGACACGTTCCTTGCCGGCCTTCATCTCCTGGCTGACGATCTCGAACTCGTCGGCCAGTGCCGGGTAGCCGGCGCGGATTTCCCGAGCCACCCGCAGGATCGACTGGTCGAGCGACTGGCCGGCCTCGACGCAGACGAGCATCATGTCGAGCGCGTCGGGAAAGCCGTTTGTGATCTCTTCCTGCCGTGCGCCCTGGCGCCGGGTCACCCAGTATTTCGGCAGCATGTATCCGGCGGCGCCCGGGATCAGGATCGACAGGATCGTCTTTTGCGTGTCGGGGTCCTGCCCGGTGGCGTTCTGCAAGAACACCCAGAGCACACCGAACAGCAGCAGTCCCCCGCCGAGAGCGAACTGCGCGAAGTGGTACATCCGCACCGCGTTCTTGCCGCGATACCCCGCCTGGATCAGCTTCAGCTTGATGGCGGAATACTCTTCCTCGCTCTTGGGCTCGAGGAAGTCGGAGTATTTCTCGAGCTTGTCGTTCTTGGTCTCGGCGCGCAGCTTGGCCTCGGGCGAGGCCGAGCGCTCCGAGGCGTCACGGGCCTTTTTAAGCTTGTCGAGCGGATCCGCTTGCCGTTTCAGCAGCACCGGAACCGTCAGCAGGACAAGCAGCAGGCCGAGCCCGCCCACGACCATCAGCGGGCCAAGGGGGCCGAGCATGTCGGTCAGCATGGTCTGGATGGATTGCATCTGGGTGTCCTCCTAGACCTTGATGTTCACGAGCATCTTCATGACGAAGAGGTTCGCGATCAGGAAGCCGGCGACGACCAGGCAGGCGGGGATGAAGACCGGCGTGCCCATGACGTCGTCGTAGTAGTTCGGCTGCGCGACGTTGATGCCGATCAGCGCGAGAATCGGAAAGCCCGACAGGAACTTGCCGGACCACTTCGCCTCGGCCGTGATGGCGTTCACGCGGCGGAAGAGCTTGAAGCGCGAGCGGATCACCTTGGCGAGCCCGTCGAGGATCTCGGCGAGGTTGCCGCCCGAGGTCTGCTGGATCGAAACGGCGACCGCGAGGAATCGCATGTCCTGCATGTCGAGCCGTTCGGCCATCGCCTTGAGCGCCTCGCCGACATCGCGGCCATAGGCGCTTTCGTCGGCGATCACACCCATTTCCGAACCCAGCGGGTCGGCGACCTCTTTGGCGACGATATTGAGCGCCGAGGCAAAGGGGTGACCGACGCGCAAGCTCCGCACCATCAGTTCGACGGCGTCGGGAAGCTGCTCTTCGATCATCGACATGCGCTTTTTGGCCTTGGAATTGATCCACATGTAGACCGCGCTGATTCCCATCGCGATCGAGACGCCGATGCGGATCTCGACCCCCGCGGCGGTGCCGACGGTCATGCCGACGAAGGCCACGCCCGAGAGCACCATCATCACCAGGATCAGCTGCATCGGCGTGAAGGCGATATTCGCTTTCTGCGCCTTCTCGGCCAGCATCGAATAGAGCGGGATCGAGCGCGATTTCATGTGCTGGCTCATCTCCTTGCGGAGTTGTTCCAGCACCTCCTCGCGGCCCGCGCCCTTTTCGAGCATGTCGAGGCGGCGGTTGACGCGGTTGTTCAGGCTGATCGATTTGCCGAAGACCGTGAGATAGATGCCCTCGACAAGGACAAGCACGGCGACGAAAATCAGGCCATAAATTAGCGGCTCTATGGGGATCGACATGGGATCAGGTCCTCACGGAGGGTTCGAAGATTTCAGGGGGCAGGTTGTAGCCCCACTGGCGGAAACGTTCGGAATAGTGGCTGCGTACGCCTGTGGCGGTGAACTGGCCGATGATTTTGCCATCCGGTTCCAGGCCGAGGCGCTGGTAGCGGAAGACTTCCTGCATCGAGATCACCTCGCCTTCCATGCCGGTCAGCTCGGTGATCGACACCATCCGGCGCGAGCCGTCCTGCAGGCGGCTGGCCTGCACGAGCAGGTTCACAGCGCTCGCGATCTGGGACCGCACGGCCTTCAGCGGCATCTCGATCCCGGCCATCGCGATCATGTTTTCCAGACGGCTGATGCCGTCGCGGGCGGAGTTCGCGTGGATCGTCGTCATCGAGCCGTCGTGGCCGGTGTTCATGGCCTGCAGCATGTCGATGACCTCGTTGCCGCGGGTCTCACCAACGATGATCCGGTCAGGGCGCATACGCAGAGCGTTGCGGAGAAGGTCACGCTGGCTGACCTCACCCTTACCCTCAACGTTGGCAGGGCGGCTTTCCATCCGGCCGACATGCATCTGTTGCAATTGGAGTTCAGCCGTATCCTCGATCGTCACGATCCGCTCAACATCGTCGATGAAGCTCGACAATGCGTTCAACGTGGTCGTTTTTCCCGAACCCGTACCGCCCGAGACGATGATGTTGAGGCGCGTGGCCACGGCGGCCTGCAGATAGGCTGCCATATCCTCGGTAAAGGCGCCGAATTCAACCAGTTCGTCGACGCTCAGTTTGTCCTTGGTGAACTTACGAATAGAGACCAGCGCGCCGTCCACCGCACAAGGCGGGACCATTGCGTTGAAACGCGAACCGTCGGCAAGGCGTGCGTCGACGTAGGGATGGCTTTCATCGACGCGACGGCCGACGGCCGAAACGATCTTGTCGATCACCCGCATCAGGTGACGGTCATCCTTGAAGCGAACGCTTGTCAGTTCCAGCCGCCCATCGCGCTCCACAAAGACCTGCAATGGGCCATTCACGAGAATATCGTTGACCGATGGGTCCTTCAGCAAAACCTCAAGCGGCCCAAGACCCGTCACCTCGTCAAACAGATCCTGGTTGAGCTGCTCGACATCGGCACTGTTCAGAACGACGCCGGTCTCGCGCAGGCCTTCACGCGTGATCGCGCCGATCTCGTGCCGGAGTTCCTGATCGCTGGCCTGTTCCAGTGCGGACAGGTTCAGCGTTTCGAGCAGGCGCTTGTGCAGCTCCATCCGCACGTCGAGCAGCCGCTCCATCCGTTTTGCTTCGCGCGCAATATCCGCCGTCTCGGCCTGTGACATCTTGCGCTTCGCAGTCTCCGCCTTCTGGCGTTGCTTCATCGCAATTTCTTGCGGCTCCGCATCAATGCGCGGTGGCTGTGGGGCATCCTGCGTGCGTTGGTAGCGTCGAAACATCCGGTTCTATCCCATCCCTTACTGAACGACAGCCGCCTTCTCGGCAACGACCGCGTCAAACAACGACTGCGCGACGCTCTTGATTTCCTTGCGAAGCGCGTTTTTCGGATGCGCTTCGGCCATAGGCAACCCTTCGTCCCCGCTCGACTGAACAGCTTTCCCGCCGTCCGGGAGCATGATGTTGATCTCGACGTTCAGGCTTTCCGCGAGGCGTTTGGCGCGCGCCTTTCCATTCAAGTCGGCGAATCCGGGCGCTCGGTTCAGTGCAAACTGCACTTTTTCATAGGGCAGATCTTCCGCTTTCAGCGCGCGCAGGAACCGTAGGCAGTTTTGTGCCGAGCGCATGTCGATCTCAAGCACCGCAAAGAAGGTCTCGGCCATGCGGAGAACGTTGTCCGACCAGTGAACCAGCGTCTGCGGCATGTCGACGACGATAAAGTCGTACGAGCCCTGCGCAATCTCCAAGAGTTTGGCGATGTCTTCAGGCGCGATGATGTCCAGCGGCAGCGCATCCATCGGAGACGTCAGAACGGCCAAACGTGTCTTGTAGGACGTCAGCGCCTGGCTGAGCGAGTCGTGGTCGATAGCGCTCGGGTCCGAGATCAGCTCGTAGATGGCCTCCCGCCGTGGCATGTCGAGATAAGTCGAGACCGAACCGAACTGGAAATTCAGATCCAGAAGGCAAACGCGCTTGTCCGTCTTCTTGGTCAAAAGCGCCAGTTCCCAGGCCAGGTTCACAGCAAATGTCGTGGCGCCTACACCGCCGGCAATCCCGTAGACGGGCATGATGATGCCCTTGCGGCGGCGTTTGGCACTTGCCTCCGCCTTGGGCGCTTCGGCATAGCTTGAGCGCAGCTTCGCAATCGAATCCGCAAGCGCCCCTTCCGGCAAAGGATAGGGCGCGAAATCGTCAGCGCCCGTCCGCAGCATTTGGTGCAGGGCGGTGGCCGAGACGTCCTTCGTCACCAGCAGCACCTTGATGCCGTTGTCACGGGCCGCCTGGATAACCTTCGTCACGGGGACGAGGTCGGCCTCATCGTCCTGGGACACGGCAACGATCGCGACCTCAAGATCGGGTCCGACCCCACCGACTATCGCCTCTTCTCCCTTCTCAAGGGACAAAGGCGCCCAGCTTCCGGCTATAGTGGCGTTCAGGCCATGCGTCAGTTCTTCGAATTCTTCGTGGTTTCGCGCAATCGCGAAAACTTCAACTTCTTCCGGCTTTGCTTTTAGCAGTCCCATTGTCAGAGCCCCTTACTCTTGCCCTTGCACCCGGGGTTGACTCTACTCACCGGGGCGAGGAATGCACCAGCACATACGGGCGGCGCGGGTCACAGCGGCATCAGCCGACGTTTTTGCACAACATATATATGCGATTCCTAACGCAAATCCGAACGACCTGTTGGTTTGTAAGGAAAAAAAAGGCGAAAGTAAGACCGTAGGCGGTGACATGACGGTGAGCGGGAACGCGCCGATTCGCCGAACTGCTTGGAAGAGAACATAAAAATCGACTCAACCAAAAAGCCGCCCAACCTTGCGGTCGGGCGGCCAGTGTAGTGGCTTTGATGTTCTTGTTGTCAATCTTTGCCGTTAGTCGCGAGTTGGCAGTTCGGCGCCTCCCTCGACATAGGCGTTGTAAAGACCGTTCGCGACCTTGCCGTCAAAGTCGTCGCCGACCCGACCGCCACGCTTGATACCGATCACTTCGGTCACTGTGCGGCGGTTCAGACGCTCGCGGTCCTGGGTGTTGACCAGCGGCCGTGTCTCGCCGAACGAAGCGACCGCTTCCAGGCGATCCCGCGGCGCGCCGCGCGACACCAGATAGTTGACCGCAGCCCGTGCACGACGCAGGCCCAGGGCCTGGTTGTAGCGTTGGGAGCCGACAAGATCGGTGTGTCCGTAGACCCGGAAGTTGACCGACGGGTTGGCGGCAATCCAGGCGGCCTGCTGGTCGAGGATCGCCATGGCCTGAGCATCCAACTGGCTCGAGTTGAAGTCGAAGTTGATCATGTCAGGCGCAGCCGAGCGGAAGGCGTTGGACAGGTTGGCCAGAAGACCGCCATCCAGATAAGCTGCCTGGGTGATCAGGTTGTTGGTCGTCGCGCCGCCAAATGTCGAGGAGGAGCTGAAATCGCCGGCAACCTCGCCCTCACATCCCGCAACGGCGACCGCCGCAAGAATGACTGAGGATTTCAAGAGCATGCTATTCATCTGTCTTACTCCATCACATAGCCGTAGGAGCCCTGGAAATCCTGCCGTGCGATATCCTGCACGACCTGGGGACCAGAGATCTGACCGTTGAGGAAGAGATCGCGCTCGCTCGGCAGACGCAGACGGTCTGTCGGCAGTGCCAGCGCATCGCCATCGGTCGGGGTGACAAGATAGGGCGTGATGATCACGACCAGTTCGGATTGTTCGCGACGATAGTTCGTGGACCGGAACAACGTACCGAGGATTGGAATGTCTCCAAGCCAAGGAACCTGAGAGATACCGTCCGAGAAGTCGTCCTGAAGAAGCCCGGCGATGGCAAGGCTTTGACCGTCCCGCATTTCAACACTGGTTTCAGCCCGACGCGAGTTGATCGTCACGGCACCAGCCGCAAGGTTGGACGTGTCTGCAAGCGAACTCACTTCGGTCAGCAGCTCCAGGCGGATCAGGTCTTCGTCGATGACGAAGGGGACGAACTCGAGGCGTACACCGAACTCTTTAAACTCAACCGTCGTTGAGTCATCGGTACGGATTGGGATGCCAACCTCGCCGCCGGCAAGGAACTCTGCGGACTCGCCACTGATCGCAACCAGGTTCGGTTCTGCAAGTGTCCGGACAAGCCCTTTGTTCTCGGCCGCTTCCACAATCAGATTGAGTGCGACGTCGCCGATCAGATAGCTTGCACCAAAGCCGTTTGTGCCCCCGGGGATTGTGAACGGGAAGCCGCCGTCGACACTGTCGTTCGGTCCAAATTGCGTTGCGATGCCTTCGCCGCCACCAGCATCATAGCTCGCGGCGAAAGAACTGTTCAGTTCTTTGGAGACATTTCTGCTCATTTCGGCAAACCGGACCTTCAGCATCACCTGCTGTGTTCCGCCAACCATCATCAGGTTGGTGACAGCACCCGGTGCATAGCGCTCCGCCAGCTCAACCGCGCGGGCGACCTTGCGGGCGCCGGAGACGCGGCCCGACAGAACGATGCCGTTCGAGGCCGAGCGGACTTCGATGTGCTCCTTCGGCAGGATGTCGCGAAGACGCTCCTTGAACTCGGCCAGATCGGGACCGACGCGGACGTCCACGTTGGTGATCAGCTGGCCATCCTCGCCGAGGATCGTCAGGGTTGTGCGGCCCGGGGTCTTACCCAGGACGTAGATTGTCCGCTCCCCCAGCGTCGCGATGTCGGCGATGCTTGGGTTGGCAACGGAGAGTTCGGCGAAGGGACGATCTGCTTCCAGTACAACGGCGCGGTTGACCGCGACTTCGATGTTGTTGGAGGTTGCCCCACGCAAGACGGTGAGAACGCTCTGTGCGCTTGCAGGCGCTGTCAGAGGTGCCACCAAAGCAATGCCTACAAGGCCTGCCTTGATCAGTCTGGTCCAAGTCATGTTTTCTGCCTCTCAAAACCACTTCGATAGACCCGGGCCCGTACATTGCGGGCCCGATGTAAGGTGGAGGATGAGGCGATTTCTAAAAAAACACAATAATCAGTGTGTTATGGGCGAATATTGATGTGGATAAGCCACACCTTGGAAATTCGCCCATAATTTCAAGAGGTCTTGGCGTCAATCGACGCAGGGAACCTCGGACCTGACATCCTGGACGCCACGGCGGATTGTCTGGTAGCACTTCTTCTCTTCGACGACCTGAACTTCCTCGATCCCGAGGATGGAGTCCTGGTCAACCTCAAGTACGGTGCTCATGATCGCGGTCTCCTCAGCGCCACGCAGGGCGAGGGACAGCTTACCCTGGGTTTGCGCCTGGGCGAGCGTTGCCACGATCTTCGGCGCCCCCTCAACCGTGACAGTGCGCGCAACTACCGGACGATTGAGGTCTTCATCGGCGCTCTGGTCGATTGCGATGATATCCACGTCCTGAAGCAGCAGTCGCGTTGTCGCCTTGCCGCCGATGTCGCCCGAATAATAGATGTCCACGCGGTCCCCGGGACGCAGGAAGCCCGAAACACCGGTTGTCACGTCAACGCGGACAGTAAAGGCTCGCATCCCCTGCTTGAGCATCGAGGAGACACCTGCAGGCTGGCCAAAGCGCGTCACCTTGGTGTCGGAGACAATCTCGCCCGGGTCAATTGTGCGCAGCACCTGACGGGGTTCTTCATTCTCGGCGCCGAAGAGTTCGTCCATTGTCGTGAACGCGTTCTCAGGCACCGCGTCGACCGGGAACCTTACGGTATAGACATGCTCTTTCTTCAGCTCCATGCCATACCGCAACTTGGTCTTGGCCAAGAGCACGTCGGTCGTATCCACGACCTGGTTGGCCCGAAGTTGAAGCGCACGGTTCTGCGCCTGCACAGCCGAGAAGTGCTGCATAGCCATGTAAGTTGCGAAACCGGCGATACCGATGCCGATCAAGAACACTAAAGCGAAGACAATGCGCATCCTATCCTATCCCTTCATGATCCAGGGTTATCAGCTGTCGCTCGGCAATCCTGAGACCGTTGTCCGGTGCCGGACCATCTTACCCGCCTCCTTGAATACGCGATTCGTCGGAGGGTAGTCTATTGGGAATTCTAAAGCCCAAGCGTTAATCAGGACATGCGTTCAAGGTGTTGTCGGCACGATAAGGTTAACGCCCAAAAAAAATGGACGGCCCAAGCGGCCGTCCAAAGCATCAGTCGTCTACATAGACGCCAGTGATTACTGGTTGATGGCGCTGGTCAGCTCATCGTAGATCTGCGACGCAGCGGTGTTAACACCGTCGCGGATGATCGCGAGCAGGATGACGGAGATGCCAACGATAGCAGCCGTCAGGACGACCCAGTCAACAGTCACAGCACCGTCTTCATCTTTAACAACAGCGTTTTTCAGCTTGAACAGTTTCATTCTTTTTCCCTCCAAAGGAAACACACAGGGTTCATTCTCAATTCGTGTAGCGCTGCACCACCAATGCCAAACGACCACACCGTTGCAAGAGGATCTCTAGCGAACGAGAGCAATACAAACCTCAAATCGGGCAGAAATTGGACCACATTCCAGTTGTGAGCGGGTTTTTGCCAGACTGATTAAGATCACGTTGTTTTTATTGGTAAAAGTCGCCTCCACGGCACGCCAGGCCTAGGCGGTTTTTTGCGTTTCAAGGTGTGTGGCCTGATTCCTTCAGCGAGTCGCTTAGTCGTTCGACCGTGTTGCGTGGCCCCTAAATCCATCTAATGTGCGTCCCACAGCACCGATTTAGAGTGCGATATTGAGGACGAGACATGAAACGCGTGGCAATAGCACTCGGCTTGGGCGCACTTTTATTTGTCGGGCAGCCGATCGCTGCCGAACAGGCGGATCCGGGCTTCACCTTCAAGCGTGTGAAACCCGGCGGCATTGCGGGCAAGCGCCTGATCAACATCCAGATCGAGCCGGAGCCCGAGGTTGAGCGGGTGCTCGATCATGTCATTGAGCTGCCGTCAGAGGTCGCTTTGGCGCTGCCCAAGGCGGCGGTGCCCGAGGATGTCTCCTCCGATCTCGCATGGTTCTGGGGGAGGATGTCACCAAGCCTGTCCGACGCGGGCTACGGCAAACTTCCGCGCGCGGTCGCTGTTCTCACGGCAGAGCCTGCTAAAGCGCAGGCGATCACACCGCAGGCCACGACGCTCGCACGGATTGTCGAGCAATACGGCGCACAGATCCTGACGGCCACCGCGGGAACCGAGATCTCACCGGCGCTTGTCGCCTCGGTCATTGCTGTTGAAAGTGCCGGACGGGTGGACGCAAAAAGCTCCGCCGGGGCGCGCGGGCTGATGCAGTTGATGCCCGCCACGGCAGAGCGGTTCGGCGTCCAAAAGATTGAAGATCCGATGCAGAACATCCGGGGCGGTGTGGAGTATCTTGCCTTCCTGCTCGATAAATTCGACGGCGACGCCCTGCTGGCGCTGGCCGGCTACAATGCGGGCGAGGGGGCGGTCGCGCGAAACGGCGGCGTGCCTGACTATGCCGAGACGCGGGCCTACGTGCCGAAAGTGGTGGCGGCCTGGACGGTCGCACAGAACCTCTGCCGGCTGCCACCCCAACGCGTGACGGATGGCTGCCTTTTCGACAGCCTGCGCGTGGCGGCGCAATGAAGTGAGCGAGCCCAAGGACATATCGACACCGCTGGTCGTCGATCTGGACCATACGTTGATCCGGACCGACCTTCTGTTCGAGATGTTCTGGCGGGGTATGGGGGTCGATCCGCTTGGCACATTGCGGACGGTCTGGCAGCACCGGAACGACCGCTCCCAGCTTAAATCCGTACTGGCCGAGCGCTATGCCCCCGATGCCGGTCTCTTGCCGGTTGATCCCGACGTGGAGGCCCTGTGCCAAGAGACACGCGCAGCCGGGCGTCCGGTGGTGCTTGCCAGCGGATCGGCCGAAGGCATGGTTTCGATCTTTGCAAACCATCACGGTCCATTCGATGAGGTGATTGCCACCGCCTCCGAGAAGACCGAGACGAGCGCTGCCAAGGCGGAGCGGCTTAAGACCCTCTACGGAAATAAGGGTTTTGACTATATCGGCGACAACGGGCGCGACATTCCGGTTTGGGCCGCGGCGCGGAAGGGCTATGTCGCACGCCCGACATCCGCCATACAAAAGAAGGCGGCCGCTGCGGGGCTGGAGCTGGAGGCTGTCGGCACCGCCTGGGATTGGAAGGATCTGGTCCATGCGCTCCGGCCGCATCAGTGGGTGAAGAACGTCCTTCTGTTCCTCCCGCTGATCGCTGCGCACAGCGTCGATCCCGTGGGTATTCTGATGGTGCTGGCAGGGATCGTGTCGTTCTCGGCGGCCGCATCGGCCATCTACATCGTCAACGACCTGACGGACATCGAGGCCGACCGCCAGCACGAAACCAAAAAGAAGCGTGTCTTTGCGGCAGGCCAACTGCCCATCCAGACCGGTATGGTGGTCAGCGTCGGCCTTGGCCTCTTTGCGCTTTTGCTGGCGGCTCTGATCAGTCAGGAAATGCTGGCTGTCATTGCCATCTACATCGCTGCGACACTTGCCTATTCCATGCGGCTCAAGCGGGAGCGGTGGGTCGATGTTGCGACACTAGCCTCCCTCTACACACTCAGGGCCGTGGCCGGCGCGGTCGCCGCAGAGGTCGAGACATCGGGCTGGCTCATCGGCTTCATCTTTCCGATCTTTCTGACGCTCGCCTGCGTCAAGCGTTTGACCGAGCTTTCCAAGGCCCCGGCCGAGGGCATGCTGCCAGGGCGACGCTATAGCCGCGCGGACCGGCAGGATATCCTGAATGTCGCCATTCTCAGCGCCATCGCCTCGATCGCGGTCTTCCTCGGCTATTCCAACAGCGATGTCGCGGCCCTGCTCTACGACAGCAAACCCCTCCTGCAGGCGATGGCGCTCCCGCTCGGGCTTTGGCAGTTGCGGATGATCTGGACAGGGTGGACCGGCAGCCAGGCCTATGACCCGATTGTCTTCGCGCTGCGAGACTGGGTGGGGCTGACGATGGTTGCTGCAGCGGTGGTTCTGCTGGTGCTGGCGTCTACACAGACAGCTTCTTGAAGATCCGCTCCGGGATCGTGCGGATGATCGTCATGATGATGATCCAGAACCAGGGCGTGTATATGACATTCCGCTTCCGGGCCAATCCGCGGTCGATGTCCCGGGCGACGTCGTCCGGGCTGGCGACGAGAAACATGCCATCCAGCCCCCAGGTCATGGCTGTGTCCACGAAGCCGGGCTTGACGGTCATCACGTGGACCCCCTCGCGGCCCATGCGGTTGCGGTGGCCCGACAGGAAGGTCTGAAAGGCGGCCTTGGTCGAACCGTAGACATAGTTGCCCACGCGTCCCCGATCCCCGGCGACAGAGCTGACGCCGACAACCTCCGAGCCCGGTCGCTCTCCCATTAGAGGCGCGATCTGGAGCAGGAACTCC
>JAAUYD010019012.1_pt1 | contig 13674 bp, 10 predicted proteins | sample 7278101 | NCBI WGS metagenome assembly JAAUYD01 (sample SAMN14350128, study PRJNA611818) | marine sediment metagenome | isolation source: surface marine sediment (0.6m) | place: French Polynesia: Moorea | collected 2018-08
AACAACACCTTTGAGAGCCAAAGCCAATCTATATGGGTAACTCACCGTTGTTCTGCTCAATGCTGAGGGTCATAATATTTGCCTACACCCTACACCCTACACCCTACACCTCCTGTCTTTACTTTAACCTTGTTGTCACCCCGTGAGGCGTTCAGCTAAGAGATGAAAGCCGTCATCGCCCATTTCCAAGGTGAGGGACGGCGGTCACAAGGGTTATCAGAAACCTCAAACCACGCCACTTCAACCTCGCGCCTTATCGCTCGTAAGCATTCGTTTAAACGAGAGTCATACTAAGTCCGAGTATCATAGGTTACTAACGACAAGAGGCAAGAGGCAAGAGGCAACAGAGGTATTTGTTTAGTCCACTTTTAAAAGCGGATTTCGTGTCACTTTCGATGCTAGGGATTCATAGTTTTTGGCTGATGGCTGACGGCTGATAGCTGAATACTTACCTTTTATTGATAATAGTTTATAGTTATGAATTTCCCCCGTTTCCCCGTCAAACTCCAAAGATACTTTTTCTGCAAAAATGGGATGCTCCCTTAAATTTTCGGTTTTTTTAAGCGATTTCCTGTTCCCAAACTCCATATATCCTAACTATTGTTTGTCCTGCTTTCAATCTTTAATGTTGATGTTGATGATGATTGTTATGATTATGGGGTTCTGAGCGAATTTCAACTGGGCCAACTTGCCATTTACCTAAGTTAACAAGAGACATGGTTTCTATGCCGACTGAAACAACTCCCATACTCACTAGACCGGTGGCGATGGTTCCCATCGCCACACTACCGAAAGAGATAAAACCCATCGGAACAATACCAATAGCGATAATTCCCATCGGTGCAACACCAACGGCAATATAACCCGTAGGAGTAATACCAATGGAAATCAGTTTCTTTTTCTTGGACTGATTACAGTCTCCTACCGCTTGCATATCAATTAATTCGTCAGGGTTTAATCTAGATCCCATAATGTATTGAAATAAAAAGCTTTTTGAGGTCTCTATTGTACTGATCACTCTTGTCAATCGTCAAAAGACAGCCTGTCAAAGTTCCTAATCTCTCTGCACTGCGCAGGTTTTGAAGTAATTAAGCCCAGTGAGGGCGCAGAAGAATTATTAACAGTCGTAGTAAAGATTCTGTTAATAGCGCGATCGCGAAATTTAGAGCAGAAAAACGAAAGAAAGTGATCGGCAAGTCTTTATATTTACGATGTTAATTTTCAATCAATACTTTTGCTATTTTCTGTAGTAAAGATGATTGACTATTATCATTAATCTTCAGGATATTTTGCGTCAGTGTACTAAAGTGCAAAGCAGCCATAGGATGCTCAATTAGTTGAGATGTATAAATAGACTCTCCCGAATACTTTTTCCCAATTAAGTGATAAACTCTAAATCCTTTCTTAATTATTCTCCCAATATTTTTTGCAGGTGGAACGAAGTACTGAATAAATAATTCATCCTCCAAATCAAAGCAGATTAGATTTTGAATTGCGTCAAGAGTTTTAAGGTTACTATTATAATAAGAAACTACGGGTAGCAATTTGCTACTATTTTCCCCTTTTCTGGCTCTATTAACTTCTAAAGTATTATTCTCTAACTCTTTAACAATATTATGTCGCCCTATTAATGTAGGCGTAAAGTTATCGCTCGTGTAACAGCTAATGTATAGTTTTTCAGATTCATCAACAAAATACTGTTGGTCATTAATTAACTTTTCAGAGTTATTTTTTTGTCTTCTTAAAAATCTAAATCTTCTTTTAATTTCATTAATATTACGCATTATATATTTAAGATATATGTAACCTTCTTTATAAAGAAATTGTACTGCTACTGCTTGTGGTTCTTTCTTTTTAGGACTTCTTACATAGATTACCCAAAATTCTTTTTGAGCGAATGATTGAGAATTGATAGGTAAAGCATAATCGGCATTAGAAATACTTTGTTTTATCCAACTTTTGATTCCTAATTCAATTATAATTTTCTCGAATTCAGGAGCAATTTTAAGTTTGTATATCTTGCAAAATTTTTCCCATGCTTCGCTATCTTCTTGTCGGATTAGGTAACAAGTTAAATAATCTTCTATCTCTAAATATTCTCCATCAGAAAAAGCTAGACAATCTTCAGCAAGATTATCTTTGTAAATGTTTGAGGGATAGCTAAGTATAGATAGGTTCTTATCCTCTCCTTCTTTTTGGCGACCTTGTTTTGCTTCTTGAAGAATCTGAAATTCAGGTATATTTACACCTTGAATACTATAAAACTCACCTGTATCTAAATAGTTGTATTTTTTCTTTAATTGAGAATAGAAATCAACCTGTGATCGCTTATCTAATTTAGTTGACGGACACCACAAGCCATCATCTCTTTGATAAGCCATTGAACCGACTTCTTCTTCTAGAATTTTATTAAAAATTAAGTAGTTTTTTTTCTTATCTAGTTCAATACTAGACCAAGGGATAACTTCAGTAATTCTCCAGCAAGGATCTTCTTCATTTTCTACTTTCTCGTAGGTGCTAATAGTTTTCCCTGAATTATAAAAAGTTAAAACCGAAACTCCTTTATGTTTAAAAAATTGCTGTAAAAATTGCCGTTCTATTTCAGTTAAATTTATTCCTATATTGTTAATAATCTTTAAGGATTCAACAGCTTCTATATTTTTAATAAAAGGGTTGTCTAAATAATGGTTAGCTTGAAAGTCAAGAATTTCAAATTTAATGTCACACTCTTTTAAAAAATCCTCAAGTTTATTCATCAGATTTTGGTAGTAATAAAGCTGAGTTTTCTTGAATTTTTCGTATTTTTTTCCTTCTTTATCTTTACTAAAATTCATGAAATAGATAGAATTTGAACGACGAGCATCGCGATCGCGACTAAAATAATAATTTTTGTTCTTGTGGACTATTATTTCTTCTAAATCTAAATTTTCAGCATCTACGGTATTATAATCTTTACGATCTTGTGACAGGAATCTTCTACTTTTCCGAGTTAATGTTAGGGTCAACACATTGTGGTGATTGTATCTAACCAATAAATTTTGTCCCCATACCAAAAGAGTATCTTTTGATTTAGTCAAGTTTTTAGAATGGAGAAAAAATAACTCTTCAAAGCCTTTGATTGTTTCACCAGGCAACACCAAAGAAAGAAGATAAAATTTAAAGACTAGGTTGAAAATTCTTTCTCTATTGTCTTCAAATAATCGCTTCCAACTAGAATTTTGTTTGTTGGGAGATAAGAAAAATATATTATTTTTACCATTCTTATAAGAAAGAAAGTACTGTATATCTGAATAGTTTATTTCTTCTCCATATTGAGAAAGTCTGTTCTTTACTTCCTTTTTGATATATTCATGTCTTTTCCGATAAAAGTCAGCTTGTGAGTCATAATCAGCAGATTCGCCTTTGGAAGTGCTGTTGTCTGAATCATGGTTTTCTTCATCTGTTGCAGGTGGATATTTAAGCTCAAAAGACTCAATTCCTTTGCCAGCTTTGAAAAGATACTGATATAGTTTTTCGGCAATATCTTGATTCGGTAATATTTTTAGCTGGTTAGTGCGGGATATGTCGGATTTTTCTTTAATCAACTGATTTTTCATTTTAGTTCTGGAATAAAAAATTTCTCAAAATAGTAGATTCAACGGGACAATTTTGTGAGTTGAAGTAAATCAAATTACCTGAAGACAATGTAGCAGAATGCTTATGACTTTTTTCCTGGTTAGCGTATAGATTTAACAGTAGTCCTTTTACTTTTTGGAATTCTGGATAATTTTTAGCGATGGTCTTTAGCTTTTGTTTGGCTTTGTTAACAGTAGGTTTTGATAGGCGGTTTCCCGATACTCTACTCCATGCTTTGACATCAATACAAAACAAAACATCATTTTGAACGTAATAAAGATCGAAGCGTTCATATAGTTGAGGATATTTTTTAAAATCTAATAATTGCTCGAAACTGTAGCTTTTCTTTCTCGCTTCCCAGTCTTTTCCTGAAAAAATGATGTCTTTAATCCAACGTTCTACAAAATTTTCCGCTAGTGATGGATACAAAACATCGTAAAAGAAGCGAGGACGAGGTATATATCTATTAAAAATATCTATTTGGGGTATTAGTTCATTGTACAGTTTGTAAATTAAGTCAGTAGATACATCCATGCTAATTTGATTCCCTTCTAAATCGTAACCTTGAGAATTCGCTTTTATATGTTCGGGATACAATCGCTGTTGATATGGATATATTCTCTCCCCATGAACGCTATCACTAATAATTTGAAACTTTTTGCCGTCTTCTTCTTCTGAAGCTAAATATGGAGTAAATTTTGAATGTTCAGATTTAATATAAAACAACGAGTCAATAAACTCATTAGGTAATAGCTCTAGTTTCTGCAAATTTTCTAAATACTGAGATGGATTTTTGAATACAATAGGATTGCGTAATTCATCCCATACTTTATCAATATCAAAGTTATGTTTAAGTTCGTGAAATAGCTGGATCTCGTTTAGCATTGTTGTTCGGAATTTTTGAAAAGCTATATCGGCATCGATTTCATCATATATATGGTCTTCATAGTTTTTTATAGCTCGCTTTTTCGCTTCTGCTAAAACCCTTGAGTATACTTCAAAATTGTTAACAGATAGTTTGCCAATTTCGTTGGGTTCCTTGTTCTGTAGATAATTGTAAAAAAGAACTAAGTTTTTTCTGGTTTCTTCATTAATAAATATTTTAATGATCTGCGGATCAAAATATCGCCTTTCCGATCTTCCAATTGCTTGTACAATTGCTTTACCTAAAAGAATTTGGTGTTGTTCAGTACGAAATGCAGTAGCTTCTGGTTGACTAAGGTATTGGTTAAACTCTTTAATTTCTATCTTAGATTCGCTAAAATTAACAATACTTTTCATCAAAGCAAAATGATAAAGAGTCGTATTTTTATCTGCTTCGTTATTTTTCCTCTTTCGGGAAGGTAACTTGACTGCTGTATAGTAGCTATCCATCAATAAAACCAAAGAATCAAAGTCTTTTTCTATTCCTTCCGGATTTTTTACTATGGGATTTAATCCTTTTGATGCTGACTGATAGGCAGAAATAAAGAAAATCTTTTCTCCTTCCTTTTCGACCAGTTCATCTAAGTAGGTTTTGTTACTAGCTTTGTTGTTGTAATTCTTATTGAAAGAAGCACTATAAAAAATTAACTTGATACGAATATCACTTTGATATTTACTATGATTTACTTGTACATAATATATGCTAGGATGTTCAGTTGATTTTTCAAAAATAAAATTGCTACTATTGACCACCAAACAATATTCTATTAACCTTTTAATCCAGCGTAAGCTTTGAGTAAAGGCAATTATTTCTTTAACCTCATCATCCTCAAAAAGATAAAATAAAAAACGAATAAATTTATATAGTTCCTGTTTTTTATAATCTCCAAGATAGCTAACGTTTTGTTCTTCCCTTAAACTGCGAATAAAATCTTTTAATATCTGGCTTTCAAATCTTTCCGCGACCTCTCTTGTCTTATCATTAGGAAATGATTCCCAATCTTTATCAAAAAAGCCTACGGTAGTATGTCTATGCTGTTGTCGATAATCTCTAATCTCTTCACAAAGAGAAATTTCTGATTCAGTCATAGTTTGAAAAGAACTTTGACCAGACTCGCGACGTAACTTATCTTCCAAATAAGACATATCGTAACTGGTAGTTAAATCACCATAAATTCCACCAGTGGCAGAAATTGAAAAAATTATGTTGGCATTGTTTACTAACATTGATTTTATCTTATATTCGGGAGAAGTAAGAATAGCAGTACTGCCGATAGAGACTTCTGTTAGTGTTGAATGTATGAGATTATTTTGAGGGTTTTGATAACGAGATATTTCTTTAATATTTACAATCGGTTTATTACTTTCATATACATACTGACGATCTAAATATTGGTGTTTGCGTCTATCGCTTTGTGTTGCATTTTCTTCATCAGCTTTTTGAACTTTAGTTATCTGTCGCGACCAAATATTTAAAGCATGCGATTGAGAATCATCAGCATCTAAAACATTAGTCAAAATCTTTTTAGTTTTTTCAACTTGCGATCGCATAGCTAAAATTACATAAATCAATTCAGCTACAGAGGTTTTATCTGATACTCTTTTTTCTGTAATATGAACATGACCACCAGAAGCTTTATTTAAGTATAGATTTTTTAGAGCTTTGATGTTATAAATGTACAAATTGTTATAGCAAAAAATATTCATTAAATCGTTGCCGATCTGATTGTATAGTTTTTGAGGAATTAAGAAACTTCTGGTATTTTCAAATTTAGCTAATACCCTAGATATTGTTTCAAAATTCAAGTTAATAGGTGTTTCTTCAGGATCATCATTGAAAATTGCTAAGATATCTGTCAAAGATTCTTCTATTCCCTTGTTAATAGATATTAAATGTTCCAAAAAATTTCTAGAATTTCCTTCTTCAGAAGTAATTTTTTGATATGCACTAAGGTAGTTATGTAATTTTGAATCGATAATTTTTCCTTTTTCTAAATGCTCCTGAAATTCAGAATAAGCTCCCTTATTGCGATCAAGAAAAGTTAGTAGTTCTCGAATTAAATTATTTTTCTTAGAAAAAATCAGTGCAAATTCACGATGAATTGAGGACAGTGCATTATTAATTGCCATTTCTTCAGGAGAAATAATATCTATTTTCTTCTTGAGCATAATTTGATAACCATCTTCTTGCTCATCAAAAGCTAAGATAAATCTCTGAGAATCACTTGTATTTTGAACTACATATTTATACAAGCGATCGCTTTTCTTTACCCATTTTTTACCGTTATATATAAAATAAGGAATTGCAGTTTCAAATTTATCGTATGTCAGCAATAAAATGCCAGATTTTTCTCTCAAGAGATATAGAGGAAAAAATATTTTGATTAACTCCGAACATTCATCCGATAAGTTATCTTTGTCAAACTCACATTTGATGTAAAATTCTAAAAAGCTCTCAAGCGCATTATTTAATTCTCGTTTAGCTTTAGTTGTTTCAGATTTGTTATATTCTTCATCTCCTAAACCCATATTTTTAATATATTCAAGACGGTTAATTATCCCTTTTGCTGTTTGAAATTTTTTCTTGTATTCCGCTACCTTATCCCTAGAATAAATCTTTAAGTCTTTTTTCCATAGTTTTGTATTTTTAAGAATTGAGGGAATCCACTTTTTATATCGTTGAATATATTGATCCGTCGTCTTCATTTCTAGAGAATTTATAGTATAGACGGGGATGTTAGGATATTTTTTTGTAACCTGACTAGGAACAGATAAATGTTCTCTTAACGGAGCAACATAAATACCAATTGTTTGAATGTCTGGATACTTTTCAATCGTTTGGCATATTGCTTCAAATAACTGATGAGTTTTACCCGAACCCGTACCATAATTGATCAGTTTAAATTGAGAATGGTTTGTTTGAAAACTCTCTTCAATCGTGTCTAAATAAGAATTTAAAATCTTGTCGCGAATTAACTTTAACTGCCCAACATCAATGTATCTTCTTGTTTGCATTATCAATGGCTAAATCGGTAAGCTCGTGGGTATCTTTTTTAGTGTAGCACATGGGTTCAAATTACTCGCTTTATTTTATTTTTTCTACTGCTTTCCTCTCTCCACACACCCTAAACTCCCCCACATCCTTCAGGGATGAATACTACCATCTGGCATAGTAGCTTCAGTTAAATTAATATCATTGATGTTACTATTCCGGAAATTAGCATTACGAAAATCTCCCCCTCGCAAAGAGGCATCAATTAAATTTGCACCGCGTAAAATACTATCATTTAATAATATTTGACGTAGTAAGCTATATCCTAAATTGGCATGGCGTAAAATAACCCCTTTCAAGTTAGCTTTTTGTAAATTTGCAGCACTTAAATCAATTTCGCTGGCTAGGGTAACTGCTCTTAAATTAAACTCAGATAAAGCAACCAGATTAAGATTAACTTCTCGTAAAACGGCTCCGCTTAAATTTGCTCCTTTTAAATTTGCTCGACTAAAATTTGCTCTTTGTAAAAAGGCTTCTTGGAGATCAATATTATGTAGTTTACTGTCACTAATATCTGCTTTATAAAGATTAGCATTGGTTAAATCAGCTTCTCTGAGATCGGCCTCACTGAGATCGGCACGACTTAAATTTGCTCCACTGAGATCGACTCCCTTTAAGTTGGCTTCGCTAAGATCCACGCGATTTAATTTTGCGCCACTTAAAATTGCCCCAGTTAGGTTTGCTCCACTCAGATTAGCACTTGTGAGATTAGCATCACTGAGATTGACCTGTTTAAGATTAGCACCCGTTAAATCTGCACTGACTAAACTGGCATTTTCTAAATCCACCCAACTTAAATCGGCATAACTTAAATTAGCTCCTGTTAAGTCAGCGGCCATTAACTTAGCACTAATCAAACGAGCATGAATTAGTTCAACACGGTTTAAATTTGCTCCCCTGAGATCGGTGCCACTTAAATTTGCCCAATCCAAAGCAGATCGGCTCAAATCAACCTCCGTGAGCTTTTCTGTGATCAACTCGATTCGCTGAAGGTCTAGCCGACTAAAATCTCTGTTTCCCTGGCTGTATTGCCAGATTAATGCTTCGACATCCAATTTTTTACCAAAAATTTGGGTTTAAAGCTCCGTCCCCTCAACAAGCTTAGGACAAGGGTTTAAGGACGGCTTTCTTAGATACAATGAGGATTGTAATTGTTGTTTCCTTGATCTTTTAGGACCAGGCAAGATAGGGTAATTGTTGCCCTGTTTGCTTAATCTGTTCTGGATTTTGAATTAATTGGCCACAACTGTCCCATGTTCCTTCAAGCAGCATTTGACGGGAACCTTCTCCTATAGAAATGTCGGCTACCCAATCATCACATTTGATTTGTTTGGTTACTAAATCAAGGGTGATTTGAGCTTGAGGGTTACTTTGCAGTTTGCTTTGTAAGGTTTTGATGGCTTCAGCAGAAGCAGTAACACAGGGAACCCCATTGGCAATACAGTTACCAAAAAAGATTTCGGCGAAACTTTCTCCAACAATAGCGTTTATTCCCCATCGTATAATGGCTTGGGGTGCGTGTTCCCGTGACGATCCACAGCCAAAGTTAGCATTGACGACTAAAATGTTAGCTCCTTGATATTGGGGTTGATCAAAGGGATGTTCCCCTTTGAGTTGAGCGCGATCATCGGCAAAAACCTGTTCTCCTAACCCGTCAAAGGTGACACAACGTAAAAATCGTGCAGGAATGATGCGATCGGTGTCGATGTCATCTCCTACTAAGGGAATACCTCCCCCAGAAATTAACTTCACTTCGTTCATTAACAGTTGCCTATCTCTTCCTATGGTGATCAACTCTCTTCCCCTATCATAATGCTTAAGTTCGGTCAAAAACACCAGGGGTTAGGGAAAATTAATTTTTTACTTGTTAATTTAAAAGATTTTAATGACAATAATCTTTTAGCGCATAAGCAACTTGTTCCTGTTCTTCAGGAGAAAGATCGGGGAACATAGGTAAAGATAACACTTCCATCGCGGCTTGTTCAGTAATAGGAAAGGCTCCTTTTTGATAACCTAAATTTTCATAGACTTTTTGTAAATGCAAAGGAATAGGATAATAAATCATCGAGATAATTCCTTGTTCTTGTAGTTTCTGCTTTAGATTGTCTCTCGTTGTTGTTTCGTGATTACTTTTATTTTTAACTAAAATAGTGTATTGATTCCAAACATGATAACCTCCTTTAATTTCTTGGGGAAGTTGTATCCCTGGAATGGGGCTTAATAGTTGATGATAGCGTTGAGCAATTTCTCTTCTTTGCTCATTCCATTGATCGAGATAACGTAATTTCACTTCTAAAATAGCTGCTTGGATACTATCGAGACGACTATTAATGCCGACCACATCATGATAATAACGTTGGGCTGATCCATGTTCTTTAATAATTCTTATGGTTTCGGCGATCGCTGGATCATCAGTGGTAATGGCTCCACCATCCCCACAGGTTCCTAAATTTTTGGTGGGAAAGAAGCTAAAACAACCAATATGACCGATACTCCCAACAATATGATCGCCCCATTTTGCCCCGGTAGCTTGAGCGCAGTCTTCAATGACGTAAAGATTATGTTTTTGGGCGATGTCCATTAAACGGTTCATATTGACTGGTTGTCCGAACAAATGAACCGGAATAATTGCTTTAGTTTGGGGGGTAATGGCTGCTTCTATGGCTTCAACATCCATATTAAAGGTATCCCGTTCAATATCGACAAAAACGGGTTTAGCTCCCACTAAACTGATGGTTTCTGCTGTGGCAATGAAGGTAAAGGGTGTGGTAATGACTTCATCCCCAGCACCGATGTTTAAAGCGCGTAAGGCTAAATAAAGAGCATCAGTCCCTGAATTACAGCCAACACAGTAAGAACTGCCTACATATTCGAGTAAATGCTGCTCAAAGTCGCTGACCACTGTCCCACCGATATAACGACCGGAACGCACAACTTCAAGGATAGCGCGATCAATTTCGTCGCTGATGAGCTTATACTGACGGACTAAATCAACTGGGGGGATGGTATTCACTGGCATCTTAAACCAAGGGTTTTTACATAATGTAAGCAAATTTTTTCACAAAAGGGAAGTGTTTTGGGTTCAAAATCTCAGTAATCTAGGTTTGGTTTGAGGAGTGGGGGAGTTTGGGAGTTCGGGAGTTCGGGAGTTGGGGAGTTGGGGAGTTCGGGAGTTTAGGAGTTGGGGAGTTCGGGAGTTGGGGAGTTCGGGAGTTCGGGAGTTTGGGAGTTCGGGAGGGAATGGTTAGTGATTAGTTATCTCCTTTCAACTAAGCAGAAAGGGATTTAGCGATAGTTTGTTCATTGAAATAAGTCACCCTTTGACGAACAAGATGACAAAAATGAGCAATGGGGGGGATCGTAATGCGATCGCTAGTGGACACTAAAACGACTTGACGGGTGAGTTGTTTGGGAGATTTTTGGTTAGATTCATCAATAATAGGGGCTAAAGAACGCACCGTTAAAAAATTATCTTTACTGCTTTCAATTAAGGCGGTTTCTGGTAATAAAGCAACAATTTCTCCTTGTCTTACCACCCCTCGAAAAGCATCTAAGGTATTTAATTCCATTACTGCATTAATGTTTAAATTATGAATTGAACACCATTCTTGTAGTAATCTTTGCATTCCATAACCATCTTTAAACACCACTTGAGGATATTTAATTAACTCAGTATGGGGAACCTGATCGTAGTTGGTTAATGGATGATTAGCGGACATTAAAACATCTATGTTTTCTTCATATAATAAATCGACGGTCATCTCGGGACTGGTGGTCAAAAAACGATTATTCATAACGATCGCAATATCTACCAATCCATCCCTTAATACTTTTAAGGCGCGATCGCTACCTAAAGCTGTTACTCGTAACTGGACTTGAGGATAATCTAAACAAAATTGTTGTAGAATTGGGGGCAGAAAATGGGAGCAAACCGAATGAATTGCAGCCACACATAATTCCGGTTGTTTTCCTGCTTGTAAATCTTTAATTTCTTGTCCAACTGTAACCCATTCTTGGCAAATTTTTTTCGCTCTTGGCAACAATTTTTCCCCCGCTACCGTCAATCTAGCTTGAGTGGAGCGATGAAATAGTAAGGCACCTAAATTAGCTTCTAGGGCTTGTATTTGACGGCTGATGGTGGATTGGGTAATTCCACATCGATTGGCTGCCTGTCCGAAACTGCCTGTTTCTGCGATCGCTAAAAATGCTTGTAGTTGCTCAATTCGCATTGATAAGACTGTCAATACCTTATTATTATAACCTTATCTCATTTTTGCCAATACTTTCGTAGAAATTGATACTAAACCAATTAATAATTAACAATTAATAATTAATAATTTTTTACAATGGCGTTTTTATCTTGGTTAATCGTATTTCTAGGGGGAGGTTTAGGCAGTTGCGGCCGTTATTTCATTAGTAAAATAATTAATGAGGAAATTGAAACGATGTTTCCTTGGGGAACGTTAACCGTTAATTTAACGGGTTGTTTAGTCATCGGTATCGTAATTGGCTTAGTTGAAAGATTGCCTATTCATCCTTATTGGGGACTTTTTTTAGTGACAGGATTTTGTGGAGGATTTACTACTTTTTCTTCTTTTTCTTTAGAGAATAATTTATTGTTGAGAAATCAAGAATATAGTTTATTGTTAGTCTATACCTTGATGAGTTTATTGTGGGGATTTGCAGGAACTTTTTTGGGTTTAATTTTAGTCAAAAGAATTTAGAACAGTAACCAGAATTAAGAATATTTAATTTTTTCTAAATTTTGGCTACTGTTCCCTGGTTACTACTTTAAAGTAGTGAGTCGAGCATTTTTGTAATAGTGACTCAAGATTTGATGATAAGGAATCCCTTGTTCAGCTAGGTAATGAGTCCCCCATTGACTTAAACCAATACCATGACCATAACCTCTGCCTTCAATGGTAAAAGTTCCGTTATTATTTGAAATGGTAAATAGGGTACTTTTAAGCTTTAAAGCCTTACGCAGTTGATCATCTGTAATCTGACGGGAACCTCGACTACCGACAATTTTCATGGTAATAATCCGTCCATGAGGGGTAATTTTTTCAGGAATTAGCGATCGCACGGAACCGACACCTCCAATGAGACGACCCATTTCCCAAGCACTAAAGGTCTGACTCCACTGAAACACAGGGGCTAATTGATCGTAATCTACTACACCTCGTAAATAAGGCAGAGGAGAACTCCAAACATCCTCAACATTTTCCGTATGACCCCCAGAAGAGGAATGGAAAGCCGATAAAATCACTTTGCCGTTGTAGGTCAAAACTTTTCCTAAAGTGGCTTTAACTGCCTCGTGGGTGGTAACAAACTCTGTTTCCAAGCCTTTATAAACTTGGGTGTTGGTGGTGGTGTCTAAATCATAATAACGATTACTGGCCCTAGACGCTTTGTAGAGGGCATAGGTACGAGCAACCACCGCTTGGGATTTTAACGCTTCTTGGGGCCAGGTGGGATAAGCTTCGGCCCCAACCACACTATACAAATATTCTTCTAGATCTACTAAATTGAGGGCTGTTACCCCTCTTCCTTGACGGATAATGCGGACTTTTCCTCGATACCAGCGATCGCCGATCCACACCACTCCATCCTCTTTGGGTTCGATGATTAGATAACTAGAGTTCCATTGGTTAAGATTAACCCCACTGCCTCTCGGTTTCACTGTAAAGCCGTCCAGTGGGGCTAAATTTCCGATTGGCCGCCCTCCAGCATCCCTAACAATGGCAGGGGTTGAACTTCCCACTTGTACCGCGCTAACGCCTTTTTTAATAGCAATCCTTAGTTCTTTAGCTGCCTGCGCCGGAAGACAGAAAATGAGCCAAATTAATCCGATGAGTCCACCATATTTTACCAAGGTTCCCCAGAACATCTGGGCAGTTTTCCTTTGAGTGTTGACTGTATTGTCGGCTGTCATCACTATGTTTCCTCACACACCTTATCGATAGAAAAATCTTATCGTATCTTTGATGATTTTGGGGTGAGGGAAGACAACGGGGAGTGTGGGGAGTGGGGGGAGTGTGGGAAGTGTGGGGAGTGTGGGGAGTGTGGGGAGTGGGGGTAGT
>JAAUYD010290263.1_pt1 | contig 13674 bp, 1 predicted proteins | sample 7278101 | NCBI WGS metagenome assembly JAAUYD01 (sample SAMN14350128, study PRJNA611818) | marine sediment metagenome | isolation source: surface marine sediment (0.6m) | place: French Polynesia: Moorea | collected 2018-08
AGACAATCCCTATCCTTTCTCGATTTACCATCCTCCCCAAGGCACGGGAACAATAAAGAGCAATGGTACTACGGTTACTGGACAGGGAACTCGCTTCAGAAGCGAGCTAACAAAAGGAGATCTCATTAGTGCCGCCGGTCAAATCGGAGTGGTCACAAAAATTACCAACGAGACACAACTGACAGTTAATCCTGCCTTTAACCCTCCACTATCAGACAATCCCTATCCTTTCTCGATTTACCATCCTCCCCAAGGCACGGGAACAATAAAGAGCAATGGTACTGCGGTTACTGGACAAGAAACGAATTTCCTAACCGAGTTAACAGTAGGAGATTTCATTAGTGCCGCCGGTCAAATCAAATTGGTCACGGCAATTAATAGCCAGACAGAACTGACGGTTAATTGTGCCTTTGACCCTCCACTATCAGAAAATCCCTATCCTTTCTCGATTTACCATCCTCCCCAAGGCACGGGAACAATTTCCAGCAATGAAAATGAAACTACGGTTAATGGAATGGGAACGAGCTTCCGAACCGAGATAACATTAGGAGATCTCATTAGTGCCGCCGGTCAAATCAAATTGGTCACGGCAATTAATAGCCAGACAGAACTGACGGTTAATTGTGCCTTTGACCCTCCACTATCAGAAAATTCTTTCTCAATTTATCATCCTCCCCAAGGCACGGGAACAATTTCTCTCAATGAAAATCAAACTACAGTTACTGGAGAAGGAACGAGCTTTATCACCGAGTTAAGAGTAGGAGATCTCATTAGTGCCGCCGGTCAAATCAGAGTGGTCGCGGCAATTACCAGCGAGAGACAATTGGCGCTCGATCGTGCCTTTGATCTTCCACTATTAGACAATCTCTATCCTTTCTCGATTTACAATCTTCCCCAAGGCACGGGAACAATTTCTCTCAATGCAAATGAAACTACAGTTACTGGAGAAGGAACGAGCTTCATCACCGAGTTAAGAGAAGGAGATGTCATTAGCGCCGCCGGTCAAATCAGATTGGTCGCGGCAATTAACAGCGAGAGACAACTGACGCTCGATCGTGCCTTTAACCCTCCACTATCAGAAAATCCCTATGCCTTCTCGATTTACAATCTTTCCCAAGGCACGGGAACGATTAGTCCAAAATTGATTGCAGGAACGGATACTGGTGTTTTTGAACTGACAAATATCACCGCAAATATAACGCCAAATAGTCCTACCTGGACTGATAAAAGTGGCAACATACCACTAGAAGATAGAGATATTCAGATTTTAATTTCCTATCAGCCTAATCAAGATAACCCAGAAGAACTCGTTCTTTATGCCGGAACAGCTAATGGCAGAGTCTACAAATTCCCCGATCATAACGAACAGTGGGAATCGCTTGGTACGATAGATTCTGATTCTCCTCAAAAAATTACTTCGTTAGCCGTTAATTCAGATGAAAGGATCTTAGCAGGTACTGAAAGCCAGGGTCTTTATTACTTCATTAATAACCAAACTTGGAAACCAATCGATCCAACTTCAAAAACTATTAAAATCCCCCAAGCTATTACTTCTCTAGCAGTTAAGGAAAAAGAGTTTTTTGCTGGAACTAAATTTGCTGGTTTTCCTCAGGAGGAATGGCCAAACTTTGAAATTGCCGATCGACCAATTCAACTAGATACGCTCTATCCTCAAATTTTAAACAACAGTTTGATAGTTTTAGTTAACGGCGAACATTTCGAGTATCGTCGAGTACAAAGTATTTCCACTCCCTTAGTTAGTGGCTTCGAGCTAAGCGCACAAATTACTCAGATCGAACCTAACGATCGCCTCAGAGAACCTAACAAGTTTAACCGACGCACTACTAATGTGCTAGTACAAAGCGAACCGTTAGAATTAGCCCCAGAAATACTCACTATTCCTGCTCGCGGGGAAGAAATTTTTCAAGATCCGATCCAACAAGAAACCTTTTTAGAGCCGATCCAACAAGATTTTAACCAAACAAAAACCATTTTTCTAAGTCAGTTTATCGAAAACTTACAAAGCGATCGAAAAATAATTATTAGTGGCAAACGCATTCGCACTCAGATTAACGATATAGGTGGTATATTGCGCCCTGCAAAGTGGCAGCAAATTAGAAGTTTAACCGAGCGAGCTGTTTATTCTTTAGTTGCTAATATTTTTAATATCTTTGCCGGTACCGATCGAGGCATTTATCGTTCTAGCAATAACGGCGAAAACTGGGAACTTCTCGGATTACCAGAAGTAGCAGTTTTTTCTCTGAAAATTCACAATAATGATATCTTTGCAGGTAGCGATCGGGGGATTTATCATTCTACCAATAATGGTGATAACTGGAAAAATAAAAGTAACGAATCACTAGCACAAGCTAAAGTTTTTTCTCTAGCAATTCACAGCCTTGAAAATGTTACTTACATCTTTGCAGGTAGCGATCGAGGTATTTATCGTTCTATCGATAACGGTAATAAATGGGAACCTGCCCGATTACCAGAAGCCGCAGTTTTTTCTCTAGCAATTCAAACTAGTTTCCGTTCAGGGACGGGAACAATAAAGAGCGATGATACTACAGTTACTGGAGTGGAAACGAGCTTCACCAAGGAGTTAATAGAAGGAGCTCTTATTCGTGTCGAAGATCAAATCAAAGTGGTCACCGAAATTATCAACGAGACACAACTAAGGGTTGATAATCCCTTTGACTCTCCACTACCAGGAAATTCTTTCTCAATCTACTATCTTCGCCAAGGCACGGGAACAATTTCCAGCAATGGTATTGCGGTTACTGGAATGGGAACGAGCTTCACCAAGGAGTTAACAGTAGGAGCTCTCATTCGTGTCGAAGATCAAATCAAAGTAGTCATTGAAATTATCAACGAGACACAACTGAGGGTTGATACTGCCTTTGAATCTTCACTATCAGACAATTCTTTCTCGATCGGTATTACTTACATCTTTGCAGGTAGCGATCGAGGCCTTTATCGTTCTAGCGATAACGGCGAAAACTGGGAAAAGACAAGTAACGAATCACTAGCACAAGCCAAAGTTTTTTCTCTAGCAATTCAAACTACTTTTCGTTCGGGTAAGGGAACAATTTCTCTCAATGAAAATGAAACTAGGGTTACTGGAATGGGAACGAGCTTCACCACCGAGTTAACACAAGGAGCTCTCATTGGTGCTGCAGGTCAAATCAGAGTAGTAACCGAAATTACCAACGAGACACAACTGAAGGTTGATACCGCCTTTAACCCTCCACTATCAGAAAATCCCTATCCTTTCTCGATCGGTATTACTTACATCTTTGCAGGTAGCGATCGAGGTATTTATCGTTCTAGTAATAATGGCGAAAAATGGAAACTTTTCGGATTATCAGAAGTAGCAGTTCTTTCTCTAGAAACTAATAATAATTACATCTTTGCAGGTACCGACAGTGGAAGCGTTCTTCGTTCTAGGAACAACGGCGAGAACTGGATACCTATAGATGCGGGATTAAGAGGGATGGAGGTACGATCGCTGCTAGCTATTGATGCTAATAATAACCTCTTTGCAGCAACTGAAGTGGGCATCTTCCGTTCGCCTGATAATGGAGCTAATATAGATCCGATTAAATGGGAACCCAGCAATAGCGGTTTAACTAATTCTCAGGTGCAATCGCTGGTCATGAACTCAGAAGAAACCGTACTCCTAGCTGGAACTACTCAAGGTATTTTCCGTTCTCTAGACAATAGCAACAGTTGGGAAGCAATTGATAGCTGGGAGTCGATCGAGAAAAAGTTAGAGAATAAAAATATTCAAGCATTATTACTAACTTCCAAGCTAATTTTTGTAGGAACTGCTGAGGGACTATTTAGGTCTAAAGATAACGGCGTTACCTGGCAACAAATTAAAGAAGATACGGGTTTAATTTATAGTAATATTCTTACCCTAGCTGTTAATGACATCGATAACGATAACACTGAAACCTTATTAGTAGGAACGATCGACGGTGGTTTATTCCAGTCCACAGATAATGGCAAGATCTGGAAATCCGTAGGTTTATACAATACCGACGTACAAACAATAGCAATCCAAAAGCAACTATCTAATAATTATCATCTATTTGTTGGCACTACTGAAAAAGGTATTTATCGATCGATAGATCGGGGTAATAGCTGGGAACAAATTATTGAGACCAGACCTGGTAGAGGAAGAATTTCCAGCAAAGACAACCAGGTTACTTGGGAAGGTAGCAACTTTAACCAACAAATCAAACCAGGAGATACTATCAATGCCGCAGGTCAAACAAGAACAGTTACCGCTGTTCCTGATGTTCCTGACAATACAACAGAAGTCACGCTGTCGGTGGATACTCCTTTCCGATCGGATTTAGTCGCTGAAACTCTTTTTACTATCAACACGGGATTGACAAATAGAAGTATTACTGCTGTGGCTGCTGGTTCTAGGCGGATTGAAGAAACCATAACTATTAACAATAACAACACGACAATAACAATAACAGAAGACAAAAAAAAGTTTACTGACATTTTGAAAGTCGGCGATACGATTAGCATTGATTTAAATGAAAATATCCAAACTCGAACCGTTACTCAAATCTCCGAGAAAAGTTTAACTGTTGACGAGCCTTTTGTTTTAGACCAACAAATAGAAGATCGAGAATACATTATTATTATCAATAAAGATCTGATCTTCGCTGGTTCTTCAGGTAGCGGGGTCTTTCGCTCCAAAGATAATGGCGATCGCTGGGAGCAAATTAACGTTAACTTAACAGATCTCGAAATTCGCTGTCTCAGTGTCGATCTTATTGGCAATGTCTGGGTAGGAACATCCACTGACGGCGTTTTCCGTTCCAACAATAACGGAGATTTTTGGATATCCTTTAACGACAATTTAGCCAATATAGACGTGCGGGCAATTGTAGTTAGCCAAGCAAATAGCGAAAACAACAAAATTTTTGTCGGCGGTATCGGTATTTTAATTTCTCCTGACGGCTTCGAGAGCAGTGCCTTACAACGTCAGGACGTACTCGAAGTCCTAAAAGCGCCTACCCCAATACAACAAGAGCCACTCTATCAAAAATGGAGAGTAAAAGATAAAGATGGCTTTGAAGCCGACCTAAAAACTGCACTACCAAGCCAAGAATTTACCCTCAACCATCTGACGCTATTGCCAGCAGCAGAGGACAGCGAAGTAGTTAGCGAAGTAGTTACGATCGCCATCCCTCCCAACGACGAGCAACTTCCCTTATTAACTTTGAGAGAACCCCTGAAAAACAGTTATGACCCAGAAACCGTAGATATTTATGCTAACCTAGTCCAGGCAACTCACGGACAAACAGTAGAAGAGGTGCTAGGAAGTGGAGATGGCAATGCCTCTAACCAGCGCTTTACCCTACAAGAACCGCCCCTGACCTATGTTTCTGCACCCACAGCCAGCGGTGCCAAAAGTACCTTAGAGGTAAGGGTAAACGGCGTTCTCTGGCAAGAAGTACCTTCCCTCTACCCTCTCAAACCTCACGACCAAAGTTATATTATTCGTATCGAAGATGACGGGACTACTAGCGTCACCTTTGGCGATGGAGTCAAAGGGTCTCGTCTGCCAACTGGATTGGAAAACATTACAGCTACCTATCGTCAAGGGATTGGAACCGAAGGCAACGTAGGTGCAAAGAGTCTGAGCGTTCTCAACAGCACTCCTCCAGCAATTGCTGAAGTTATCAATTCCTTACCCGCTACGGGAGGAACTCCAGCAGAAAGCATCAAACAAGTCCGCGAAAAAGCTCCTTCAACGGGGCGAATTTTAGACAGGATCGTATCGTTACAAGATTTTGAAGATTTTGCCCGCAGTTTTACTGGTATCGGCAAAGCTATAGCCACCGAGCTTTGGAGCGAACAAACTCAAATCGTTCACATCACGATCGCCTCGGACGCAGGAGAGAGTGTACCTCAAGAATCAAGGCTGTATACCAGTTTAATAGAGGCGATCGATGCAGCTAGAGACCCCCTGCAACAAGTTGTAGTAGATAGTTACCAACCTCTACGGTTCAATATCGAAGCCAAATTATTAGTAAATCCTAGATATCAAAGTGAAGTAGTAGCACTCAAAGCGCGAGATGCCTTAAAAAAGACCTTTGACTTCCAAGTAAGGAACTTCGGTCAGCCAGTAACCACAGCAGAAGCGATCGCTGCCATCCAAAACGTTGAGGGAGTAACAGCCGTCGATCTCGATGCTCTCTATCAAAGCGTTCGAAGCAAGGCGTTAAACCAATCCCTGTTTGCTTCCCTTGCTCGTTACTACTCGATAAATAACCAAATACTCCCAGCCCAAATGTTATTGCTTAATTCTGCCGGAATCAAACTGACAATCGTACCCACGCTATGAACCAATTGACTGTCCGAGATCGTCTTTATAAACTACTACCCGCCATTTATAAGTTGCGGGATACCACCGAGGGAGAACCCCTGCGAGCACTATTAGCAGCGATCGAAATTGAACTAAACACGATTGAGAAGGACATAGCCAATCTCTACGATAACTGGTTCATTGAAACCTGCCAAGACTGGGTAGTCCCTTACATCGGCGATTTGCTTGACGTGCGAGAGCTTTATGCTGACAATATTCAGTCTTTAACAGCTGCAGAAGTTTCAGGGAAGAGAATCTACGGTCAACGAGAGTGGCGAGCTTATGTAGCCAATACTTTAGCCTACAGACGACGCAAAGGTACTGCTCCCATTCTCGAACAGTTAGCGCGAGATCTGACGGGTTGGCGATCGCGAGCAGTAGAATTTGGTCGCTTAGTTTCAACTACTCAAAACCTCAATCACGTTATTACTAACAGCACTCTCGTCAATTTGCGAGCCGATAACTATTTGCAGATAATTGGGACCCCCTTTGAACGACAGGCGGCTTATTCTGCTGAAATTCGTCCTGCTAGTCGAGGGGGTCGCTACAACGTTCCTAATATCGGGTTGTTAGTCTGGAGGTTGCAAAGCTATCCCATAGAAAAAAGCACCGCTGGCAGAATCAACCAAGAATGCTACACTTTTAACCCCCTCGGCTACGATGACTTACCCTTGTTTAACCAGCCTCAAACCGAAACCGATATAGTTACCTTAGCTCAAGAAATCAACGTGCCAGGGATGTTACGCATTCCCCCTCTAGCTAACGAACTAAAGCAACGGCGAGAGTTACTTTGGCAAGGAAAACGTCCCGAAGGTATTCGTTACTTCGATAGCGACCCAGTACTGCAAATTTTTATTGACGGTCAATCCGATCCCATTCCCCCAGAAGAAATCCTCATCTGTAGTTTAGAAAATAAAGATGAAGAAACCTCCGCAGAAAGAAAGTGGCGGATGCCAAATTACGAGGGCGATCGCCTTCCTGGAGACCCCCCACTACCAACACAAGTAGTAGCAGTAGATCCAACACTAGGCAGAATTAGATTTCTCGATCGACCCTTTCCCCAACGAGTGGAAGTAAGCTACTTCTACGGATTTAGCGACGACCTTGGCGGCGGATCTTACTCTCGCGATGAAGCTGAAAATATTCTCCCAGCAAGCCAAGCACCAGGAAAAATTTATCCCTCAATCTCTGAGGTAGAGCGAGTAAATTCAGCCGACCCTAACCCCCTGGCGGTGGCTATTGAAACTTGGAACCAAAAAGTTACAGCATGGCAAGGATTGCAAGATTCTACCAACGTTCCCTTAGCCAAGATCGCCATTCCCAGTATTAGAATCACCAAGAGAAATATTAAAAGCGAAAAATTTCGCCCTTCCTTTTCCCCAGGCATTATTAACGGTCTTTCAGTAATTGGCAATCCCAGAAGCAATCGAGTAATAGTAACCCCCGGTCAAGCGATCGACAATCGGGGTAGGTTAATTACTCTTTCGCAAGAAATTTCAATTACTCTGAATCCAGAAAAATATGACATCGCTGATTATCCAGACCAAAAAGGGTTTTTAGTTATTTTCTATCGTTCCTACTGGCAAAGAAACCCCCAGAAAACTCAACAACAATTGCCGATTGAATTCCTTCCAGAAACAGCTATCGACGATCTCGAAGATAGCGAAAAAACTTTTATTCCCCTCGCACGCTTAGAAGTAGATTCCCAGTTCAGGCTGGTTAGACAACCAGAAAACCTTGAGATAAAATTTAGAGCTGGTATCGTTCGCGGTTTGGAAGTAAAAGTTTTCTCAGAAAAGCTAGAGGCGATCGTTACCCCAGGAATGGCAGTAGACAAACAAGGAAGAGGGATCGCGATCGCTGAGAATTTTTCAGTAGATTTCAATAATCGCTATCTGGGAACAAATACCAATCAATGGCTTATCTTATCCCAAAGCAGAGGATTCTTGACACCCAGATGGCAGATCGAGTTAGTTAACTCAGAAGAAATTGACCCCGATCGCCATTATATTCAGTTAGAAGCTTTCAATAACATTCCTAAAATTCAGATCGATCGAATCGAGGAACTCACAAACTTAGATGTTAAAGCAGTTAATCCCGATCGGGCTATAATCGAAATCTCTCGAGGAACAGTAACTGACTCTTCAGGAACAGAAATTCAACTAGAACAAAGTTCCCGACTGGATTTAAGCGCCTACCACGGTCAAACCCTAACTCTGTTTATCTCTTCTCAAACCGGACAGGGATTATTGCCTTTAAAGCCAGTCGATCCAGTAGGGGAAGAATGGCGAAATTTAGGCATAGTACCCCAAGAACCCCAAAACAACCTCGCCAACACCGAAATTATTCTCATTAAAGATAGTCGCACCTATGAAGGCAATCTCGACATCGTAATACCACCCAAAAAACAACTCAAAATTATTGCTCTCAACGAACATCGTCCCCACTTACAAGGCAATATTTACGTTCGAGGAACTGCAGATGATAAAGATACTCAACCAGGGGAGTTGCTTTGCAATGGTCTGTTAATTGAAGGTAATTTAATCGTGCGATCGGGTAACTTACAACGCTTGCAGATTAGTCACTGCACTCTAGTACCCGAAAAAAGCCAACTAAAGGTGCAATCGAGCCAACAATTATTTGAAGATCCAGAAACAACACAACCAGAAACCATCGATCTAATCGGCTTATTAATATATTGCCTGAATCTGGTTTGGCAGTCGATTCGCCGCGATTTAGGCTGGAAAAATTCTTCAGATCGATACAATCTGACTCAATTTTCTCAACTGTACTCCCAACAGCTACAGTCGATAGTTGCTCTCATGGAAAAAAATATTTGGGGTTGGAGTCGATCGACAGATGGTGAAAAAGATGGCGAAAACATTATCGGAAAGATTATAGAATCGTGTTTTTGTCCTCAAGTTCCAACCCCTACCGGAGGAGATAATTCCCGCTTAGAAGTTATCCTAGATCGCAGTATTTGCGGTTCTATCTTGCTAGCAGATACGGTACCTAAACTAAAAATTGAAGATAGCATTATCGACAAGAAAAACTATAGAGACAAGCAGCAACGAGAAATCAGTGGAGTTGCGCTCTTCGCTGGCGGTGCTGATGCCGATATTCACAGTAGCACGGTTTTAGGAACGACCACAGTTAAAACTATAGAAGCTAGCAATAGCATCTTCACAGAAAAAGTAACCGTTTTCAGAAGACAGATTGGTTGCATTCGCTTCTCTTACGTAAGCGCAACATCTCAAACTCCCCGCCGCTATCGATGCCAACCCGATCTAGCTTTGAGTCAACAATTAGATACTCTACCACAAGCGATTACTTCTTTTGCGATCGATACAAAATCAGGTTCGGGTACCATATCCAACGAGCCTGGAGATGCCAAAAAAATAATTGGCGACAATACAAATTTTTGTAACGAATTAGAAAAAGACAGCGTAATTATTGCCATTCAGGATGGAGAAAAAAATATAACTCAAACTAGAACCGTCACTGAAATACAAACTGAAGATATTTTAACAGTGGATAAAGCTTTCGATCCGCCCTTAACATCGGAAACTACTTTTAAAATACCTTTTCTGTTCGCCGGAACTTTAGGTAATGGGATTTTTCATTCTTTTAACAATGGTGATCGCTGGGAAAATATTAGTAAAAATCTATCTAATCTTTATGTAACAGCAATAATATTCACATATTCTCAGAATGAGACAACAACTTCTCAGAATGACAAAATAACAGTATTCGCAGGTACCACAGACGGTAAAGTATATCGCTCTCAAATTAACCAAGCATATCGCTCTCAAAATGATGAAAATATAGATTGGACGCAAACTATTTTGAGGGGAAATAATACAGCAATTTCCCCTCTCTTAGGTGACAAAGATTGTGAAGAAAAATTATGGGCTGCTACTTCCGGTAACGGGGTATGGCAAACTAATGATAATGGAGAAAATTGGACACAAATTAAAGAAGGACTGACTAACTTAAATGTTACGAGTCTAGCAGTCAATTCCAAGGGGAAAGTATTTGCTGGAACCGCAGGCAACGGCGTTTTTCTCTACACTACCGAAACCTCCCAAAATAGGGAAACCTCTCAACGTTGGATATCATTTAATACTGGCTTAACCAATTTCGACATAACAGTTTTGATAGCCGATGTAGAAGGTCAACTTTTTAACGGTCAACTTTTTGCTGGCACAAAAAATGGAGGAGTTTTTTATTACTCCGACAACAGAAATAGGTGGGTAGAAATAAATCAAAATTTGACAAGTTTAAATATTACCGATCTTGTTGCCTGCACTTATAAAGATGAGGAGCTACTATTTGCTGTAACCGATGATGGTCAACTGTTTCGCTCCTTCGATCGCGGCATCAATTGGCAAAAACTGAGTCTGGATCTCAAAGGGACTGCGATCGCAGTTTTAGAAGTAGATAAAACTAATGGCGATTTATTTCTGGGTACGGCTGCGGGAAACATAATGCGCTCTCAAGATGGAGGCGATAACTGGCTCTCAATCGATCGGGGACTAACTAATGTAGCCCAAAAACTTTTGATAATGGCAAGTTTACAACCTAGTTTTACTTCCGCATTTTATGGCGATCCAGGTTACGCTCAACTGAGCCAAAACTGCGCGCTCGAAATCCGAACTGGAGCCGAAGATGGTTCGGAAATGGGCGTTTTTAACTCCCTCAAACAACCCCAAAGACAAGACAATTTGCAAGCCAACCTAAAGGAATATTTGCGCTTTGGCTTACAAGTAGGAACTTTTTATATTACTTAAGAATATAAGCAAATGAAAGGCGACTTTACCAGATTAACTTTTGACTCCAAAAAACACTACAACAGCGTCCGCATGCAACAAGGACGTTTGCAACTCGATTCTGATTGGAACGAGCAAGTTGACATTCAAAATTATCTGCGCCGCGCTCAAATATTAGCCTCGATCGGTTCTGATAGTGGCGTTCCCAGTTACAATCCAAAAACTAAAAAACCTCGCACCGATAGCTTTGAGTTAAAAATTATTCCTCGAGACCAGAAACAAATCGGCGAGGATTTACAAATCGCCCCCGGTCACCTTTATATTGGGGGTACCCTTTGCGAACTAGAATTGGGAACACCTTTCACAGCAATCATAAAAGAACCAGACGGTGAAAATATCAAAGTTGAAGTATCTAGTCTTGTGGTTGATGGACGAAAATTTGAAGAATATCAGTGGTTGGAAGTCGTACCAGAATCACAAGATAAAATTTACCAAATTAAACAGAAAGGTGTTGACCTAGAAAAACGGCTGCTGACTTTAACAGATTTCTCAAAAAGTACAACAGACAAAGCAACAGACCAACAAACAGAACAAAACTTAGGTACTATAAAGCTGCGTCGTCTGTTAACTTACAAAACCCAACCAGATTATCCCAATCCCGAAGAAAATCTACCACAAGGAAACTATTTCGCTTTCGCTTATATCGATGTCTGGGAACGTAACATTACTACCATTGAAGATCCCTCCATCCGCGAAATCGCCCTCAACATTCCCGATACTACAACCCGCAGCAAAACAGTTTGGCAATTAAAGCTTCTCAAAATCACAGAAGAAGCTGGAAAGCAGTTGCCAGATTTTGTTAATGCAATAGAAGTAGCTGAAAACCAACAAGAGGCTAAAAACACACTTATTGATGATTTAAAGAAATTTACCGATCGACAGCAAAAGATACCAAACCTACAATCAAAATCTTTCAAAGACGATTTTAATAAGCTAACTACTAGTGATGAACAGAAGCATGAATTTGAACAATTATTAACTCGATACAACACAATCGTCGATGAATCTATTTCTCAGGATGAATTTATTTCTCAGAGTGACAAAGTATGGGAAAAATTTCTTAACAATAATCAAACGCGTTTTGCTGAGGTAAAAATGAATGCCTGTGCTGGACTATGCACTAACGTAGGTGCTTCTACATCTAGCACAAACGGTTATCAACGTTTAGAGAATCAATTATATAGAGTAGAAATTCACGATCGCGGTCGAATAGGAACAGCAAAATTAACAACAGAACCATCAGCAACATTTAAATGGTCTCGGGAAAACGGTAGCATTGTTAGCTCCATTGTAAGAATTGAAGGTAATACGATCGTTATTCCCAAGTCTAGTCAGGATGCCTGGAGTTCCTCCAAACCCGGACAACAGTGGATTGAAATTAATAATGAAGAAAGAGAGTTAAAAGGCAAACCAGGAGTACTAGCTCCGTTAACCAGAATAATTTCAGATACAAAAATCGAGTTTGGTAGTCTCACCACTAACCTTCCCAAGAAGGTAACCAAAGTAAGACGTTGGGAAGGTGCTGCCATAGAGATAAAATCTGAGGAATGGATCGAGCTAGAAGGAGGAATTAAGGTCAAGTTCTCTTCAGATTTATACTATGAAACTGGGGACTATTGGTTAATTCCGGCAAGAACTGCAACCAATGACATCCAATGGCCAGACGATGGAGGCAAACCTGCTAAACCGATACCTCAGGCTCCTCGCGGAATTAAGCACGATTACTCTCTCCTGGGATTGGTGAACATCGTAAAAATCAACGACCAACTTAAATTTGAGGGATTTGAGCAGGAAGAACAACAGCAAAACGGAGAAGACGATCGACAAAATAAAAATCAAAAAAAACCCTTAGATCGACGCACTATTTTTCCTTCTCTGCAAAATAGTTTCGATAAGCAAAACGGAGGAACTATAAAAGGTGATGTCAACATCGGTACTAGCGATCGAACAGCTAACCTCAAAGTCGCTGGCAAAGTCGGCATCGGCATAGAAAAAATTAATTCCAGATTGCACGCTAAAGGTGCTGGATTTATCGAAGGTACGGAAAAAATTACCAGCGATGGAACACAAGTAACCAGGTCTACAACTAAAACTGAATTACATCCAGGAGATTTACTCAAAGCTGAAAACCAAACAAAAATTATCACTCAAGTTAACTCTGACCAAAGATCTTTGACCATTGATAGTGAATTTTCGTCAAACCTAGTAGATAGTTCATTTGATTATCAGCAGCCGATCGCCCGCTTGGAAGATAGCACGGATAATACTCAGTTCGTCGTCCTGGGTAACGGCAATACTGGCATCGGTACTGCTCATCCGGTGAATAAACTCGATGTAGCCGGAGCCGTAGCGATCGGGAAACAATATGCGGGCAACTTAAGCGTGCCGGAAAATGGTTTATTGGTTCAAGGTCAAGTAGGCATCGGCAACTTTACACTACAGTCCATGCCA